>Ga0160425_1003715_pt1 | contig 10859 bp, 7 predicted proteins | sample BioMet8_FD_108193 | JGI IMG/M metagenome (GOLD analysis project Ga0160425, IMG submission 108193) | Microbial communities from bioreactor (seeded with sewage sludge) at Lawrence Berkeley National Lab, California, USA - Biofuel... | ecosystem: Engineered > Bioreactor > Anaerobic > Unclassified ...
CCCAGAAGCTTTGCACCCCATCATTACTAATGACGCACATTCTGGTAGGGTTACCCCAAATGGAAAAGGCAGCATTAAAGCAATTCATGACATAACTTCTTGTCGCACGGCATGAAAGTTCTTTCAGGTACTTTCATTTCTTTGTGCCTGTGAGTAGAAGAATTTCATGTACGTTTCCTGGAAAATAATCTCGATTCTTTTCACAGGTTGACATTAGAAACATTCACCCTAGTTCCAGAGTCGTGCTCCCGTAAACTTTTCCAAGGTTTATACCAGGTTCTCCCTGGCTGTACATCCGGATAGTTGTGAATACTACATCCATTCCATATTTTCTGGTAATTTCCAGTGCTTTTTTATTTGGTTCCGGAACATCTATAACATACACAGCTTCATATGGAATAGAGGCCTTGAGAGCCAGAAAGATTTTCTCCGCTGTTATCGGGTCATCGGCAAAAAGAGGGCCTATTTTGTATCCGGTCTGGCATTTTCTTATAACGCCGTATCCTTTCAGCTTTCCTGTTTCAACGGCTGCAAAGGCATAAGAATCAGGTTGTTTAATCCAGTTTTCCAGAAAAGTACCTCTTGGAGCCGGAAACATTTCCCTGTCGTACTCAAGCAGGCTTTCAAATGGCACGTCTGAAACGTTTACAAGCCCATCCGGAACTTCGCCTCCACCTCTTCCTTCAAAGCGAAGGTTGCTATAAAAGGACTTGAAATTCATAAAATTCTGGTACTTCTTTTCGTTTTCCACTACCGCATCAAGCCCAATATTTCTGTTGCCCATCCGCTCCAGACATTTTTCAGTTAATTTAACACCTACTCCTTTATTCCTGAACTCGGGTTTAACCACATAAAGTCCAAGAAAACCATAGTAATCGTCATATGCAACAGCAGAGACACAACCTACAGGTTCTCCTTCAACTTCTGCAATAAAAAAACCATCAGGGTCTGTATCATAAAAAATTTCCCCGTCATGGATACCAGGGATCCACCCTTCGCCGGCTTCCATCTGGATCACGAATTCGGCTTCATCCCGCCTCATTTTCCGGATTTTTAGCCCTTCTATCTCTATATGACTTTTTTCCATGTATTATTGTACTTTTGTATTGTATATATACCTCATTGTACTTTTGTATTGCATATAAATATCATTATATTTTGAGGTTATATGTATAGTTCATAATACTTTTGCATTCTCGTATTAGGTACAGGAGATAAACATGTTTCAGTCGCTTTTCTCGGAATCAGGCTTGTAGGCTTCGTATCCAGCCTCTTTGAGAAGTTCTGGAATAAGGCTAACAGAATTAAAATCATTTTCTCGGATATCAGGTGGAAGCTTGTTCCACGGAACAATAAATGGGCTGGTTTTATTGACAAAATCCTTTTTGCCTTCTTTATAGACCCATCCCTGCGTGATCTTTTGCCAGACCCAGCGATCGTGTTCCCTTATCGCCAATTTTTTGATTTCTTCTGGCGTCAGAGTCATCTCTTTTTGTTCATTAGCCAATTCAAAGTATCGTATTTTATAGTCAATCCAGCTCAATTTCTCAGGAATCTTTCTTATATTATCAAAATTTGCTTCTCGGATATCTGGCGGCAATTTATCAAACTCAACCAGTGACGGATTCGTGTCAGGAGTTTCTCCTTTACTCTCTCTATATTCAACATATTTGGTATGATGAAATCGAGCAAGACGCTCGACAACTTTAGGATCGGTGATTTCTTCAACCTTTTTCAAACGATATATCTCATATCCAGCTTTTTTGAGTATCGGAGGAATTTTATAGACTAGCTGTCTATACTTGTCTTTTTCATCTTCATTGAGTTGATTAAAATCGTTCAGCCACAGAATAGAATTATTCTGAGACATGTTTGCTTTACCGTTCGATAATTCTTCAAATCTTCGAATTCGACGTAACCGCTCATATTCAAGACGAGCAAATGTTTCAATCTCTTCTCCGGTTATATCTGGTATAGACAGACTCGTACCTCTTACTTTTCGGATCCCGTTATTGATGGCCCAAAGTTTATTGGGAATATCTTCAGCAGCAGTTTTGAGTTCTTCAAAACTCCCGTGAATAAATGTTGCCATAGATGAAGCCACAGATTCGACAATTTCACTTTCCCTTTTTAGATAGGAAGTCTCTTTGGGATTAGGAAGATCCTGAGATATAAGCATAGATTGATATCGTTCTTTTTCCGCCAAAAATAAGAATTCATCAGCGTCTACGTGCATGTCAAGCTGTTTCTTTACTGGAAGCGCAGAGAGGTCGAATCTGTTTTTACCCGCCAGACGACTCATTTCAATAAGAGCAGTCATGGAACGAGTACCATGCTTATACTTAGTCACGTTTAGCATTGCTCTCAGGACGCCTTCATCAATACTTATTTCCCTTTTTGAGTTAAAAAGACCGGAAGCTGTTTGATCTTTATCCAATAATACTCTCAACACTTTCGCTCTTCGAATAATGAAAGTATCATCGTCATCATACTTTGTGCGCTGACGATTAGGTCCCATGACATTTATAAAACCTCGGAGTCTACTAACGAAATCGGGCCCCTTCGCATCTTTAAACACTTTATCCACAGATTCGTTTTCAACGCTTTGGTCACGGTTTTTATCAGCCTTCACATCATCAGGTGATGGAAGATTGGTAGTCTGGCCGTTGTCATGAGTATTTTGGACGAAGTTCTCAAAAGTATATCTCGTCCCACCAGCAAACACAAAAATCGCATTTCCAATGGGATGTACTGTATCTCCGTCTTTGAATTCACCATCCTGCATAGGAGCCAGGAAGTATTTCAGCCAGCCTAGAGATTGTCGGTCCTTATCAGAATCAAATTCGTCGAAAAACACAAATGGTATCTTGTCTGAAAGAGCTATGTCTCGTACCTTGTGAAATGCACTGATTAAATCTTGATAATCATCAAATTGGGAGATATTAAATGATATAATTTTGAGTCTGTCTTCTTTCGGATCAATGCTTTTGAGTATTTGTTTGACACCTAAAGATTTACCAGAACCAGGAGGGCCAAAAACCGCAAAACATAGAGGATTTTTGGGGTTTGGGTTTGAGAGGAATTCAGTTATTAGTTCCTTAATTGCGCTGTAACTTTCAATTTCGGCGCGGTCAATGGTTTCAATCTCACCAAATCTGCAAATAGGTACATTTTCCAATCCTTTAGCATTTCCCTTCAGGACGATTTCCCTAGCTACAAGCTGTCGTATATGGAGAGTCTCATTATCAAGAATTCGCCAGAACTTTGGATCTGCATTTTTAAGATCAGTAGGCAGTTCGATAGAACTACTGGCGTAATTATGTTTTGTACTCTCTTTCAAAATTTCATTTAACGATGGATATCTAAGATTATTTTCATAAATATCTAATTTTAAGAAGCTTTCTATAAGAAATTTGTATACGGGAGAAGGGTTTTTGGGATTTAGTATAATCTTTCTAGAATTATGATTTATTTTGTATCCTATTTCAAGGAGTGCGCGTGAATTAGCTAGTCCCTGCTTGATTCCATCTGTGAGCCCACATATGCCTTCTTTTATCAGTTGTTTAGCCAATGTTGCAGTGAAGATCGACGTGAGTCCCATCATTTTTCCATCAATATTTGATGCAAAAGAGTCCTCAAGGAGGCATGGATCAAATACAATGAAGGCTTCATCTTCTCCTTTTTTCCTTCTATGATAAAGGATAGCTCCATCAGTGCCAAACGACACAACAAGATAAGGACATTGACGCAATGAATTAAGTGCATCTGATCTTTGCAGCTCAAATACTAAATCTTTAGCAGTGCGATCCCATGATAAAGACTTGCTTAAATGGATTCCAGCCGTTTTTCGAAGATCATTCGCATTTATAATTACAATGAGATTCTCATGATATTTTTCAGATATTTTTTTCCAAAGTTTGCCTTCAAGAAGAGGAAGGCTCATTTTATATATAATAATTGGATTCTCGACAGACTCTAAGGCTTCAGGCCATAACTTTTCCATCTCTCGAAATCCATTCCCTGCGTCGTCAAGTATAACTATCTCTATATTGGCGTCATTTGAAACACCTGGTGTCCACGATGGTAGTTTGTTCTCTTGAGGTCCAATATATCCTGATAACTCTTTTATACGTAAAACTTCAGTCTTTTTATCACCTGAAGTTTTGAAATTACCCAATATAGCATTTGAATGGATTATTTTTTCCGGTGAAAAATTACGTAGCTTTTTTTCTGGTAACTCTGGTCCCGTCACGGTGGCTAATATTCCCTCTTCTTCAATTGACTGTTTAATAAAACTGGTCAATAACGCTGCTCCGCCAGGGAGTACATCTGCATGGGATGCGTCATGTAAACGCCAGTTATCACCTTTATCACGGGCTTTGACAGGATACATAAACCAATCAACAGTTACGTCTCCAGCTACCACAATTTTAGATTCCTTTTTTGTCATCGGAAGTTTTTCCTTTTGATCTGTCTTTATTTTATATATTTGATCGTAGTTTTTAAAGAATAAATAAGTTTATGTTTTAATTTCAACAGAAAAGGAGGTTTACCTCGTTTTAAGCAATTAAGTACTCAACTGGAAAAATAGCATTAAATCTGTTAGCATTAAAGATGTTGGACATACCTTTATTTTTACAATAGTTACATTGCTTTATCCTTATATGTCTTCTTTCAGAATGTTCAAAATATCAACACAGTCCAGCATCAGCTTATTTGAAAAAATTTATAAATTTGTGGCTGCAATGAATCACCATGCAAACATACCAGGGAATTATTGTTGATGCTATTTCCAGGCGGAAGTTCAAAGGTGAAATTGCCGTTGAAAACGGAAAGATCATCAGTATTGAGGAGAAAGAGCACGATATTGAACAGTATATCCTTCCAGGGCTTGTAGATGCCCATGTGCATATTGAAAGTTCGATGACCGTGCCTTCGGTTTTTGCCCGGATGGCGGTTGCAAGAGGCACGGTTGCAGTTGTTAGCGACCCTCATGAGATTGCAAACGTCATGGGAGAAGAAGGCATTGATTACATGCTTGAAGATGCCAGAAAAGTACCTTTGAAGGTCTTTTTTGGAGTACCGTCATGTGTGCCGGCTACGCCATTTGAATCCGCAGGAGCGGTGCTGGACGCGGAGGTTGTTGACCGACTGCTGGAAAGGGAAGATCTTCATTACCTTTCTGAGATGATGAACTTCCCTGGGGTGGTTCTGGAATTTCCTGATGTAATAGCCAAACTGGAATCCGCTAAAAAGTACGGCAAAAATATAGACGGGCATGCTCCCGGTTTGAGGGGAGCCGATCTCCAGAAATACATTAGCGCAGGAATTTCCACAGACCACGAATCTTTTGCTTATGAAGAAGCGGTTGAGAAAATAAAGCTCGGGATGAAAATACTGATCCGGGAAGGAAGTTCAGCCAGGAATTTCGAGACACTGTACAAATTGATAGATGAATATCCCGAATCGGTTATGCTCTGCACCGACGATTCACATCCTGATACTCTGATATATGAGGGACATATCGATAAGCTTCTAAGGCGCGGGCAAGAAAAAGGGCTTGATATCTATAATCTCATAAAGACAGCAGTGATAAATCCTGTGGAACACTATGGGCTTAATGTCGGACTGCTGCGCGAGGGAGACCCTGCCGATTTTATTATCGTAGATGACCTCAAATCATTCAATGTGCTGAAGACCTTTATAGACGGAAATTGCGTTTACGATGATGGAAAGGTCCTTTTTTCAGTTGACAAAGCTCCTGCAAAAAACGTTTTCAACAGAAGCAAAATCTCAATTGATGATGTAAAACTGGCTTTGCCTGCTTCTGAGAATAACGGCGGAAAAATGAAAAAAATCCGGGTAATAGCTGCCCAGGATGGAGGACTGGTCACAGGCCAGGAACTGGCTATTCCAAAACTGGAAAACGGAAATCTAGTGTCAGACCCGTCAAGGGATATTTTGAAAATGGTTGTCCTGAGCAGGTATGCTGATGACCCAGTTCAGATTGGTTTCATTAAAAATATAGGCCTGAAAAAAGGAGCTATTGCAAGCAGCATTGCCCATGATAGTCATAATATAATTGCAGTCGGAGCAACGGACGAAGATATAGTTGAAGCTGTCAACAGGCTGGTGGAAAACCAGGGGGGAATCGTTGTCGGGACCAAAGAAAATCTTATTGATCTTCCACTGGAGGTTTCAGGCCTCATGAGCACTCTGGACGGAAAAGAAGTAGCTGCCAGGTACGAGCAGTTAAATGAAGAAGCCAAAAAACTGGGAACCTCGCTTATGTCACCTTTTATGACACTTTCATTTATGTCGCTTCTGGTAATTCCTGAACTTAAATTGGGAGATAAAGGCCTGTTTGATGTGACAAAATTCGAATTTGTCGAACTTTTTGTGAGGGAATAAGCAAAATTTTGGCGTACGCTTTCCATCGTACACTTGCCGGTTTGAAAAGAGATATGAAAAAGACGCAGATAAGACCCTGAGCGACAGCAGCTGGTACTATCGTTTCACTCCAGAACTTGTTGAGTTTCTTCATCAGTGTGTTATTCACGGCATAGAGGAGCTTGCAAAAGATCCTGGAAAAAAACACAGCAAAAAGCTCGAAAATTATCAGGATGTCCTCATTCAGGTTGGTTAATATATTAACTTCGACAACTTGATCTTGGCTTGTTTTTAGAGTAGTCTACGCATTCATATAAGTTTTTAGAGTTTTATATGATGGTAATTGCCCCATGTACGCATACATCTAAACATACGCCGCAGTCATTGCATTTATCTTCAATCACAAATGAAACATCATCGTCATTGAGGGAAATTGCACATGCAGGACATTCGCCTATACAGCTTCCACAACTAGCGCAGGACTCGGGATTGATTTTTGCTACCATGTCTTTTCACTCCCAGTTTTATCAGTATGTTAATGTCATTTACTGAATTTTATATTTCCCTCACTGAATTTTATACATGAATATGTTTGATGGCTCTGTGTCTAAATGCTGAGTTAAATATTCAGTAAATACAGCCTTCGGGCATCAAGCATTTACACGTTCGGAAGCCCATTTCCTTTTTCTGACTTATTAATATAAAAACCTATGCAGTTTATAAATTTTCTGATATCCTAATGTCAGTAGATGAGGAAATGATAAAATTAGAATCATAACTTGAATGAGAGAATATAGGGTTCTGCAAAGACCGCAGGGATGAATAATTTTAGAGGTTCAACGTTAGCTGGAAAGAAATCTAATCTCCCGCAGACTTTGAAGTAAAAATAATTAGCATCAGGAAAATCTGAACTAACCTAAAAAAGAAATTTAATAAATAGATTAATGCGGAGATATAGCTTGACATTGTCAAATTAACCCATTATTGCTAGTATCGAATCCTACTTCCATTCAAATCTACTTTATCTTGAATCTTTTTACTTTCCTATTTTTGTTTCTCCTATTTTCTTCTTAATCAACAGTTCATTATTTTCACTGTCATGAATTGTTCCTGTCAAAATTTCATACTTACCAGTGACCAGAATAAGAATCCCATTTATCTAATCCAAAAAGTTATGAGCTTCTTAACCTGCTAGTTCTTGCCTTCCTTCTCAATTCATTATCTTGGTTTAATATTCTTGCAATTTCCCAGGCATCGATTCTTTTCAATGGATTATGGTACTTTAGTATCCACATAACCCCAGGAGTAATCAGTTAAAACAGAATTATCTTTAGGCAATGAAAATATTTGAAATTATATTTTTGTCATTCCTAAACAGAAAATCTTAGACCTAAGTCCAAAAGAAGCCAGGGAATTAGGGATAAAATACAGGAGCACTTTAAAAAAGATAAAGGATAGAATTTTAAAAAATGGAAAAATAAACATGAGAACTAATGAAGTAAGAAAACTTGTAAATGTTAAAAGAATAACTCTAATTTTAAATTACTGCAAATTGTCTTTCTAAATAAGGCAATTGATGGTCATTTAAAACAATCTTTTTTATTAGTATTGCTAAAAAAACATCATCTCTTAATTATGTCGTAACTTAGAAATAATCTTTATATTGTAAAGATATATAGACAATAATAATGAGCTTTGACACACTATATACATCCTGTGATAAACTGGAGACTGGTTTAACTGGAAATCTTGATTTAATTGGACTTCTTTCAATTGCGATTATTCTCATAAGTGCTATCATTTATTATTTTGGAGTACGTTGGGGAGAAACACAAGTTGAAGAATATAATGTAACGTCGTATTACTTTGCAGGTATATTATTTGTAGTAAATTACATACTAGAACCATATGTAATAATACTTTTGTTAAGATTATTGATAAATTATGCTTCCTATTTTTCTACTATTGAAGAACATGCATTGTGGGTTATTATTGTTGGGTTAACTATTGAATTTGTTTTGTATTTCTTATTTCAATATGGTACCGAAAATTTCAGAGATAGACGCGAGTCACTAGACAATTTCGTTGAATGTAAAAAAATAAACCAATGCAAATGGTTAAATTATGTATTCTTAAAATGGTTAAATTATGTATTCTTAAGAATCATACGTATCATACTATCGCGTTTTGTTCCTCTTGTGATAATTTTTATTATATATATTTTTTGTAAACTTTATGTATCAGTTGGAATAATTCTTCTGTCTTTTATCCTTGCTTTCCTAATCTTTACAAATTTTGATTTTTGTGTTGGATACTATGAGGTTCATTATCGTAAGGCTGATTTATATTTGAAAAATGGGGAGTTTATTAACGGGATTATTTTGCAGCAGGGATCTTACGTAAATGTATTAACAGAAGATGGAACACGTTTAATTAACAAAGACAATATAAGTACAATTAAGATGAGAAAAAATTCTAAAGAACTGTGCTGTGACTACATAGTTGTGAACAAAAAATTAACTTCTTTTCTAAGGGAAATATGGTAAAAAGAAAAGCATCTTCTTGTAGGACAGCTTTTGAAAAGAATAGACGTGTGTAAGTTTTGCATTAACGTACAAAAAATTTGGCATTTTTTTGAATGAATTGTAAAATGGATTTTTTGGTAGTGCAGTTTCTGAAAATAAGAGGTTGTGTATTATCGTTGCACTAGCGAACACTTTTTATTAGTTTTACTTTATAGAAATGAACTAATTTTTGCTAGGGCAATTATTCTGAAAACGGTACTGTTGTATTTCTTCAATAGCATACACTTTTTTGAAGATACCTATATCCCAATAGATTAGTGCGAGAGGTGGGATTCGAACCCACGAAATCCTTCGATGCCGGATTTGAAATCCATCGCAGATGAAGATCCTGTAATACAACAAAACAAAAAAGAATAAAAGGCTACAGTGTACATAAACAAACCTTCGAAAAACAGGGATTTTTCTTTAGAAAATGCTCAATTACATGGAGAGTACAACATTTCAACCTGCATAAATCTATGTGAATCTATGCATTTCAACCGAAATAAAGTGAAAAAAATTAAAATATGCTGAAAAAAAATACAGGTTTGATAGAGCGTTTGAGATGTCAGTTAGATATTACTTTGATTTATTCAGTAAAACCTTTTTTCTGCATCATTTCTTGATATCGAAATAAAGCCATTCCTGTTTTCATTTTTTTAAAGTTCAGTTTCTCGTAAAACGGTTCTTTCCCAGGTGAAGCATATAATATAAAATTGCATTGTGGAATTGAGTTCAAAATGTGTTCAACAATTAGCCTGCCTATCTTTTTACCCTGATACTCAGGCAGTACTGCTACATCATAAATTGCAGCCTGATACACTCCATCTGAAATTGCACGCCCAAAACCAATCAGTTTCTCGTTATCAAAAACAAATATAACAGTATGGCTATTTTCAAAGCACTTCTTATGCACGTCTCCTTCAAAAGATGCCATGTTAACTTTTTTTAAGATTTCAGATACTTTATTCCAATCAATATTTAGACAATCATATTGAGTTTTCAAGTCCATTCACTCTACTCCTCTAAGAACGGGCATATAGTGTACAAAGTAAATATAAATGATGAACGTCGGGCATATTTCAAGTCCTTAATAACATGGAATTTTAACGGTGTTTTTTCAACAATTAAAATTTAAAATTTTTTAATGAGTTTCAAACAATTTTTTTTGTATGTACTGGCCATAAGGTTAAAATACAATTAATTGATTGATAATATCAATAGTTCGAAATTTAACTATTGATATTGTCCATATTTTGAATTAAATATCAGATCCTGGAGGCTAAACATCCATTTAGAACTGAAATTGATATGGATTTTAGATAGAAAAAAATTCATTCTCCATTTAAACAAGAAGTAGAGAGGCTGGTGGTAAACAACATGGATGAAACAACGCTGAAGAAGACATTTTTCCTTATGATGAAAAGGAATGTTCTTGAGAGTATAACTTTAGAACAGCGTTTCCAGAAAAACGTTATGAGTAAGTTCTCGGAACTGAGCAAGAATCAGCCCAAGGTGATCAAGATCACAGGCATGATAGGTAAGATGAAGGCATCAATGAAACCCTTAGTTTAATAGATCAATATGATACCGAGGATTATTTACACAGATTCTAGACGATGACGATTTTTAAAAAAACTATGCATTGACGGATTTGAATCAGCACGGAGCCTTTGGAATCAATTGCTATTTGTAGGCTCATATATACTTTACAACTATCTCCAAAAAAGTAGTGAGAGGGATATGCTATTAAAAGTGTTTTTGAAAAACTTGGAGTATTTGTCCATAACAACCGCATGACCATACTTCTGATTTTTTTTCTTCTCATCTTGATATCAATGCAGGGTGCACAGAAAATTACTATGGAATCAGGAACGGAAACCTTTGTAAGCAAAGATTCGAAAC
>Ga0160425_1003726_pt1 | contig 10836 bp, 8 predicted proteins | sample BioMet8_FD_108193 | JGI IMG/M metagenome (GOLD analysis project Ga0160425, IMG submission 108193) | Microbial communities from bioreactor (seeded with sewage sludge) at Lawrence Berkeley National Lab, California, USA - Biofuel... | ecosystem: Engineered > Bioreactor > Anaerobic > Unclassified ...
AGAACGAGATATTATCGGTTGATGAAAGGATAACAATAATGAGTGAAATATTTGCAATTACGAGGAAAAAGGAGGAAAAGAGCACGTGAGGAAGATATCCCACATGTACTTTCATGCCAAATATCTACATCTCAAATTTAACATATTTCTCCCTCTTCTAATTTTATTTTTCCTTAATTTATAATACTGGAAATCTCAATACTACTAATAACTCTTTTTTGGGGGAGAGTATGAAACTTAAATCCGTTAACCCTTATACGGAAAAAGTAAACTGGACGTATGATTCCTTTTCTATTGGGGAATGCAGAGCCCGTATTGAGAAATCCAGGGCTGCTTTTTCCTTATGGGGTTCACTGCCTGTAGAGGAAAAGGCGAAATATTTTAAAACTGCTGCCGAGATTCTTCGGGAGAATACCGATACTTATGCAGAAATTATTACGAAAGAAATGGGAAAAACTGTAAGGCAGTCAAAGAACGAGGTTCAGAAATGCGTCCGGCTCTGTGATTATTATGCGAAAAACGCGGCCGAACTCCTGAAAGACGAAATTGTGGATATAGGAACTGAGAAAAGTTATGTAACCTTTGAACCTCTGGGAGTGATTTTCGGGATCATGCCCTGGAATTTCCCTTTCTGGCAGGTTTTCAGATTTGCGGTACCTGCGATGTGTGCAGGAAATGTCTGTGTGCTCAAGCATGCCTCAAATGTGCCAGGGTCGGCGCTGGAAATCGAAAATGTCTTCTTGAAGGCCGAATTTCCTGAAAACGTTTTCAATACCCTGTTAATCGACTCCAAGACTGCCATGCAGATTCTTAAAGAAGAGCTGGTGGACGGGGTTTCGTTTACAGGCAGCGTAGGCGCAGGCTCGAAAATCGGAAAACTTGCAGGGAGAGGTATCAAGCCTGTAGTACTGGAGCTTGGAGGCTCGGACCCTTTCATAGTGCTTGAGGATGCTGACATCGAGAGGGCTGCTCAGGCAGCTGTAAAGTCCCGCTTCCTAAATGCCGGACAAAGTTGTACCGCTGCCAAACGATTGATTGTCGTAGAAGATATTGTTGCGGATTTTATCGAGTCGTTTGAACTCAAGGTGAAGGAACTGAAAATCGGAGACCCTATGGATGAGAAAACCGATATAGGGCCTCTTGCAAAGAAGGAATTTCTCAAGAGCCTTGAGCGAGTCCTGAAAGACGCAAAAAAGAAAGGTGCAAAACCTCACGTTTACGGAGAAGAACATAAAAAGGGTTTTTTCTTCAAGCCGACCCTCATTCCTTCAGCCAGTACGGGGAAGTATGCAGGACTGAGGTTTTCGGGCCAATTGCCCCGGTGATCACGGTAAAGGATGAGGATGAAGCCGTGGAGATTGCAAATTCCACTGAGTATGGGCTCGGGGCGAAAATCTGGTCAAGAAACCTGGATAGGGCTGAAAGGCTGGCAAAAAGAATAAAATCCGGGTCTGTATCTATCAACGGAATGATCAAATCCGATCCGAGGCTTCCTTTTGGCGGGACCAAGAAATCCGGGATTGGGCGAGAACTTTCACACTATGGGCTAAAGGAATTTGTGAATATAAAAACTGTTGTTGTTAACAGATAAACAGGGGCTTTAAGGCCCATATTGCTAATAATAGAATTATTATTCAATTTATGGGGGGAATATATTGTCCGAATTAGCTGAGCAGGATGTAATGTCCAGATTGACCAGGCTGGAACAGAAAATGAATGACCTGGATAGGAATGCAGACGCTCTGATAGATGAACTAGAGAGTCTGGAAGCTGTAGCTAGAGAACTAAAGTTGACAGAATCGGTAAATAAATTCGATGAATATCTCGAAGAGGTTGGGCAAATTAAAGAAGATTTAAGCTGCAAATTATCGGATGAGATCGAAAATGAACAAATGAGGGAATTGGTAGAGGCAAGGATGAAAACCGTACCCGTGGATATCGAAAACCTAAGAAAAGAATATAATTCTGCTCGTGGTAAACTGGCAGAGATCCGAGAAGAGTTACGAAAAAGCAGATCGAGTAAGCCGGATTAAGTATTAAGGGATTTGAGCGGTTGAATTTTTTATGCAAACCGTATAAAACATAATTAATATAATATTCGCAGAATATTAAAAAGACAATGATATTAAAATATTATAAACATAAAATTATAAAAATATAAAAAAATGTAATGTGACAAATATGTCCAGATTTGTAAATTTTTTATTTCTGACACTGTCCTTATGGATCTGTAAAAGTTGAATGAAAAGCACTAACCTCTGAACTCAATTCTTCATATCAGGACAATTGAGATCAGGATTTTTGCCAAAAAAGACATAAAACGGAAAAGCCTCTATGCATTGATTTTAGCCTGGTGCTGGGCCATGCCTGGAGACTGCAGGACATAATTTTCAGGATAAAAAGGAAATTATTTTCATCAGGGTGATTTCTTTCGTCTCAACACCAGCAACGTAAGGGCTACAGTTACAGATGCAAATATCCAAAATATAATGGTAAATGGGTTTATTGCTTTTTTGAGCACGTCTATTTTCTTTTCTAGCCGTAGCGGGTTCACTTAGTCCAGCTCCACGAAATCTTTGGCTATGTAATATGCCTTAATTAGTATTAATATTGGTACTACTAGCAAGGGTAACAGATATTGATTTAGATTTATTCGGTAATAGAGCTATCCGAAAAGTCAGTAAGCGGATGTTGTAATAATTATAATCGGTCTAAATATTCGTGCATCCGTTCCGGTTTTACATCTTGCATATTTTCAAAGCAACAGTAGATAACCACTTTTCGTACAGGCTCTAAGTCGCGGGGCGATTTTCTGTTTTTCATGAAATTCTCGGACTTTGTTTAAATATCTACAAGATATACCTCTGTTTAGTACGACATACCTCTGTTTAGTATGACATGCCTCTGTTTAGTATGATATCTGCATTGTCTAACAAAGCACATACCATTCTAGCGAATGAGAACTTAAATCTGAGGATAGCTTACTAATTAAATGATCAATTTAATATAAATATCATATCGTTTGAAATGATGATGCTCAATATTACCATAAATAATAAAATGTGATAGAATTCTGATAATAGGCATCCAGTGAGAACTTATTTACTTCTTAAGTATTATTTCTAATTATGTTTTTCTAAACTCAATTGTTCTGTAGCGAGTAAGAATTGAAGACCTGAGAAAACAGATATATTAAATTAGAGATCAGTTAAGCCGGAAGGATGATCAGATAGCCAGCTTAACGAAGTCACACAAAAGCAACCAGTTCGCATTCACAGCTTGGTCCACTTTCAAAGCTTAATTCAAGATAGTATTAATCAGCTTTTCAAGTCCATTTCTATCAACTAAATCAATAAGATTCGCTTCAGCTAATTTTTTGGCAGAATCGGTAAAATAACTATTTGTAACTACTATACCTTCGGTGCATTTGTAAAAACCTTTTGCAGCTACAACTTCCTGTACTGCACTGTTCGATACCTTACCCGAGTATCGTTTGACCTGAACAGCGATTTTCGTTTTTCCTTTTGACGTTAGAATAAGGTCTGCGCCCTGATCACCTGAAAATGGAGTGTGATAGACTGAATATCCTAACTGTTCATAAACGTATTTCATAAATTCTTCAAATTTATATCCATTCATTTCATCAATTTCGGCTAATGTGGGTAGTACTGATTTTGATGGTTTTTTAAGGAGTTGTTTTACAAACCTATATGGCAAGTGGATTAAGAAACTGAAAAGTAGCCATAATGATTTCAGTAAGCGGATCGAGAAACCAAACAGTCGCCACACTGCTTTCAGTAAGTAAATTGAGGAACTAAACAATAGCCTCATTGCTTTCAGTAAGTAAATTGGGAGACTAAACAGTAGCTTTATTGATTTTAGAAAAAGATATAGCACTGTCTGAAATATTTCAGTAATAAGGTGATGTTGTTTTCTTCGTTTTCCTCTCTTTCCGATTTTCATCAATGTACTTCCTTCTGTTTTTAAGAGCCTGCCGAAAGTCTATGATACATGTTGAAAAGTCATAATAAGTCTATAATATCAGAAGTATCCGTTCTGGCTTTGCATCCTACTATTGTAAAAGTTACAGTAGATAACCACTTTTCGGATAGACTCTAAATTACGGGATAATTTTTGGTTTTCGGAGAGATCTCAAACGTTTTTAAAATTTTAGTGAAAAGTTGTATTTATTTAGTATGACATTTGAATGGTGTGATACAGAAATGCTTCTCTAGTGAAATGAAATTCAAATTTGAGAGCAACTTACCAATTAAAAGAATAACTTAATATAAATATACTGTCGTTTGAAAAGACTGTTCCCAATGCTAAACTCAATTGTTCTGTGGCAAGTAAGAATTGAAGAACTGAGAACGTAGATCGATCTGGTTAGAGATCAATTAGGCGAAGGATGACCAGATCACACAGCTTTATGAAGTTACACAGAAACAAGCTGTACATGTTCAGAGCTTAATTCAGAAGAATAGTAATTGAATATGACGCGATTACCGGAGATACCGGAGATTAGTAGGAATAATAAACCCCAGTAGAAATTTGTAATATCTAATCATTTATTATTATGAGGATTTTCGAAAAGGGCAGGGCACTTCTTTTTTAATGGTATGTAATATTCGTCTAATTTCGTATTGTAAAGTGTTTTTACTTTAGAAAGTTGGTCAAAAGATAAATATTCAGGACATATAATTTGAGCTCCTTCAAGGTTTACTTCTTTGAAGTTAGCTCCTTCAAAACAAGTCCATTCAAGATGAGCTCCTTCGAGGTCAGCTTCTTCAAGGTTAGCTCCTCCATCAAAGAAAGAATGCTTAATGCGCGCCCATTTAAGATTAGCTCTTTTAAGGTTAGCTCCTTTGAGGTCCACCATAAGACGAGCTCCTTCAAGGTTCGCCCTATCAAGATTAGCCTCTATAAGGCTGCCTCGAATATGAGCCCATTTAAGATTAGCTCTTTTAAGATTCGCTTTGTCAAGATCAGCGTGACAGAGATTAGCTCGATGGAGGTTAGTCCCTTCAAGGTGAGCTCTCTTAAGATTGGCCTTAATGAGGTGTGCTCCTTCAAGATTAACTCCTTCAGGGTGAGCTCCCTCGAGTTCTGCTTTACCCAAATACGTATAACTTAGATTAAGGTGCTTTGCCTCCTCACTGTTATACACACGCTTATGTTTTCCAAGAATAGTAAGTATTGCTTGAACATCGATGGACAGTGGTTCAACTATTGGATCGTCTTCATCACATTCTGAATATCTTATACGTTTGTCAGTTTGAGCATCTGCAGATATATACTCACTGTTGAGTTTATTTCCGTCCTTGTCAATAATTGAATTCATTCTGACGTAAGCGGTCAGAATCTCCATGATTGGCCAGTAGTCTTTTTCAGATTCATTTGAGATTCTCTCAAGTGCATATATTCCACCTAAGCGAATCTCTAATTTTTCATTTCCCAACTGATCAACAGCTCCACGAAGCTGCTCAATAAGCCCATTTTTCAGGCCTTCCTGAGCGATACTTATGCTTTTTTCTGCAGCAAAAGTTTGTTTACGATTGTAATGTAGAGCAATGATACTAATGATGATGCCTGAAATAGCAACAGTGACGCTTAAGTACGGATTTTCCAGACCTGTCACAAGATCACCTTACACTTTTTGTAATAAAGTAATACTATATACGACTCAGTTTCCAAATCTAGTGCTTTTTGCATTTTTTGATTAAAATCCTTGATTTCCAAGAAGAATTCAGACTTCAATCAAACTAAATATTCGAGACCTTTCAAAATCAACCAATAGATCACGTTCAAAGGATTGTGACCATTTTCAAATCTAGTGATTTTTGATTTTATGTTTATCACTGAATTTTGGCATTGTGTCCGATATACACATTTTTTATTAATTAAAATGGAAACATTGATTATACTTTCTTAAACTTACTCTATCACTTGAGAAGATTCTCATGGAAAAAGTTGTATATTCCATCACTCATTTTCCAGTAAAGCATCTGCATTTCCCCTTTCCATTCAATAAATATATAAGACTCCTCAAAGTATCTTTTATCCATGACCCTTGAGCCCGTGCATATGCATAAAATCTCGGAGCTTGCAAAAAAGATTGACTGCTCGTTTGAGTCTGAGGAAGTTAAAACGGCTTCGGATATCTATTCTCTGCTTGAGGAGCTGAGGCTCGATGGGAAGGTCATTCTTAAAGCTATAGACAGGCTCTTTCGAGGGATTGTAAGGACTCAACTGATGGCGCAGGGTGAAGACCCGTATCCTCTTACTTATGCTTGCGATAGCGGAAGTACCAACCCAAGGACTTATGACAGCGGGCTTTTTGTAGATTTCTGCCACTGTGGGCTGGCTTCAACGCCTACTAATCTTGATATTCAGAGATTCCGAACAATCGTATGCGCCGCTTATTCTTCTTCTCAGAGGGTATCCATGCAGGCTAGTGCAAGCTGGGAAACCTTTGATGAAGGGTTTGGAAGGGCAAAACTGGTTACAATCGCGCCTGACGAGTTAAAACGAAAAGCTTCTGACATGGTGCACAGTTTTGCCATGTACCTGGCAGAATCAGAACACATTCTTTTCATGAAAGACAGGATAAAGCCTGAGAGCTTTTTCATAATGGACGGGCCGATTTATCCAAAACAGCTAATGTACTGGATGGTGCTGGACGACGAGGACGTGAGAGTCCGGCAGAACACCGATGCCCGAAAAATCCTCCAGAATTACATTGATATAATGGACCATTTCCTGAAAAACCGGCAGCCTGTAATTGGATTTGTAAAAAATCCAATTGACATGCAGATTATGGACAGCGTCCGAAAAAAAGGGAATGCTTTCGACCTACCCTGGATGCTGGATTCGCAGTTTTTCAAGAATCTGCTTTCCCTGGAAAAAGTTGATAATGCTTCAGAGCACGGGGGACGAAGTTCGAAAAATAACGGGGAGAACGGAAAGCACAATGGCTCCAGAAATGATTATATTACTTACACAAACTGGTTTTTGCAGCCCAACAGGTTTTACGAAAAACTGCTTAACGGGACTTCACCCCTTGCAGCCGCAGACCCTCTACAGCAAGAACTCAGGCACGATTTCCCGCCTGAAGATTATGCTCTTTGTTTTTTCATGCTTTATGTGCCCTACAAAGATGTGGTCTTCAAGGTCGAAGCTCCATATGGGCTTGTTAAAGACGATTTTCTCCGCATGCAAATAACTAAAAAAGTGCTCTTTGACCTTTCTTTGTATGGTTTTCCTCTTACCCTCACAAAAGCAGACCATCTGGCAAAAATCAGGAAAGTAGAGAGGGAAGAGATTGATAAATTCTTTGAAAATATGAATCCCGATACTACTTACAATGACACCCGGTGGAATAAGATTAATGAAATATGAAAATGTCGACATTTTACTTTTAACTCTCACAAACCAAAAAAGGAGCCAGCTCCTGCCAATTCAGGAACGGAAGAAAATGCAGGTTCAAAGGAAATCCCTGATGAGATAAGAAAGGAGAGTCTTGCTGAGATAAGAAAAGAAAGTCTTGCTGAGCCAAGAAAAGAAAGTCTTGCTGAGATAAGTCCTGAAAACAAAAATACGAGCAAGACCGCAGATTCCGTTGAAGATGCTCCCGATCTGGTTGCCTCTAATCAGGTCACCTATATACTCACACCTGATACTGAGGAAATACTGCAAGCTTCATCATCTGATAATCTAAGTAAAGATTGTCAGAATGATTTATCCGATCATATTTTAAAAACCGAATCCAATATTGAATCTGATGTTCTTTCAAGTCCTGCCGAATCGATTTTTAAATCTTCCTCTCTACCCAAAACTACTCCTGTATCTAAAAATGCTTCTCTATCTATTTCAGATCTATCTCTTGAATCCGAAGTTCTCGGGAGTTCCGGAAAGGAAGATTTCCCCTTTGAAGGCTTTGCCGGATGTGATGATAATACCCTGAAGGCTTCTCCGGTTTCAGAAGCTTTCGGGATTGTCACTACAGGCATAGAACCCCTTGAATTAACTCCTTCAGGAGCTGTAATCACCGGCTACATTACATCAGCTCGACGGGATGAGATAAGGCTGGGAACATATGTTGTTGTGCCTTACGAAAACGGAGAAAAACTCTTTGCCAGGGTGGGAAAACTCCAGTACAGGCAGGAGTTTGTGGTAGACGATGCAACTGAAATTCATTCAAGGCGCATGCTCAGTGCCCGTGGAAACCCTGTAAATGAAGACGATTACAAGTTCCTTGCCTGTCTTGATCCGCTCTGTATTCTTTACCGAAAGGCCGAAGGCAAGCTCACTCGGCGGATGGCAGACCGGATTCCTCACCCTAACACTCCTATCCTGCCTGTTACTGACAGGCTTGAAGTCCAGACAGGGCTTAACATTCCCGAAAATGGGATCTTTATCGGTCACCTGAGTGTAGGGGGCGAGCTTTTAAAAACTAATTCCGAGCCCGAAACGGTTGCATATTACCTGAGAAATGACTATTCCATGGGCGACCCCCTTATTTTCAGGCATATGCTTATTTGCGGGAGCACAGGGACGGGAAAAACTTTCCTTTCTAAAAATATCCTCCGTCAGTTCATGAATGAAAGCAACAGGTACAGGCTACGGGGTTCTCCTGACAAGGCACGGAAAAATCCTTGTCTGGTAATTATGGACCCTCAGGACGAGTATTCCCAGCTTTTTGAGGATAACGAAAACCTGACTGAAAACGATAAATTCCAGTTCGAATCCGAAAATGTAACTTATGGCCGGGTTCTCTCTACAAAGGCTTTCGTGGCAAAAGTCGATGGACAAAGATATCCCGGAGATAAATCCAGAGCAGAACAGATTGAGTTTACAATTCCTTTTTCACTTGTAGAACACAATTCCTGGCTTATTGCTGCAGCCGGAATGTCAGAACTCCAGTATATCGGGCTTGAAGTGCTTCTTGGAGATTTCTTTAAGTCAAGTGTACCCCATACTTACCAGAATTTCATCAACCATATTGATAATGAAGGTACCCGTTCCTACTATGTTGACAGCGGGAAGCTTCACGAGTCCTCATACGATGGGATTGTAAGAAGAGTAAGAAGTCACTTCTTCTCGAAGGTTTTTGACCGGGATGCAACTTCAATTACTGACCTTGTGGATAAGATCTTCAAGCCAGGGCAGGTTTCGGTTTTCCCGACCGAATATATAAGTGCTCCGAGAATTCGCGACCTCATAGTGCTCACAATCATGAGCCTGATAGTGGACAACAAATTAAGTACAACGGGAAAGGAAGCTATTAAAGAAACTCCAATAATTCTTGCACTGGATGAGGCTCATCGATATCTCTCAAATGCAAATGGGGAACATTCTCGCCTTATTATTTCACGTTTTGCAGATGCAGCTCGTCAGGGCCGAAAAGAAGGACTGGGCCTTTTCTTAATTACTCAGGACCCCCAGGACATCGATGATACGGTTTTCAAGCAGGTTAATACGAAACTGATCCTTAACCTCAACAATGACGCAGCTATTACGTCTCTAAAAGTTCCGAAAGAGTACGAGCGGAGAATTCCCTATCTTAAGAAAGGACAGATGATAATTCATTCTCCGGATAACAGTGATATTGTGGAGATAATCGGGCTTTCAAATTGTGTAGTCCGACATCGTTGAGATTCATCAGACATCAAGCTAGGACTGCTCCTTAGAAAATTGATTTCACATGTACGTTCCATCAGTTCGCATTATGATGAAAAATCTATAGAGACGATTTGAAAAAGGGAATTTTAGTGCACAGAATAAAATTAAATCTCCACCGGGATAAACTCCCAGTGGTTTATGTTCTATTTTTCTGGAAAACTGCCCTTTATTCATACTTGAACTCCAGGCAAGTTTCCCGGCAGCCGGAGTTATGAAATAAGATCTTTTTCTTTATTTTTTCCATTCCGGCACTGATTTATCTTTTTTCACTTTAGCTAATTAGGAAACCACAATATACCCATATTTATTTACTGTGGAACTACCTGCTGCATTTGTTGCTGTAAGTTTAACCTTATAAGTCCGCTTTGGTATACTTATGCGTTGGATTCTGCTCGGTTGAGATTTTTCCGTCTCCAAAAGCCCATCTCCACGAAGTAGGCGTGTTTCGACTCTTGTCAGTAAAAGTAACTGTTAGTGGAGCTTTTCCTGAGGTTGGAGTTACCGAAAAATCACAACCGGTTTTTTCACTTTTAAAACAAGTATTTTGGTATACGCAGAGACGGCTGTAGCACCTTTTGCGTCTTTTACAGTCAACTTAGCGAAATATTTTCCAGGTTGAGAGTAAGTATGTACAGGATTCTTGGATTTTGACCAAGTTCCGTCTCCAAAAGTCCATGTCCATTTAGTCGGCGTTCCTGTACTTTTGTCAGTAAATGTTACTTTCAGCGGCATATTTCCTGAAGTTGGAGAAGCGGAAAAAGCAGCAACCGGTGTTTTCACATTTAAAACAAGTATTTTGGTATACGCAGAGACGGCTGTAGCACCTTTTGCGTCTTTTACAGTCAACTTAGCGAAATATTTTCCAGGTTGAGAGTAAGTATGTACAGGGTTCTTGGATTTTGACCAAGTTCCGTCTCCGAAAGTCCATTTCCATGAAGTTATTTTTCCAGTACTTTTGTCTGTAAATTGGACAGAAAATGGAGCACTACCGGTTGTGACATTCGTGACGAAGTCTGCAACAAGAGGAACTGCAACATTTATGTATTGAGGTTTTATTGTTGTATTCTTTAATCCTGTTGATGTATTCATCACTCTTAAGCTAACAGTATAACTTCCGTATGCTGTGTATGTGTGAGAAGGAGCCTTAGTAGTTGA
>Ga0160425_1003728_pt1 | contig 10828 bp, 7 predicted proteins | sample BioMet8_FD_108193 | JGI IMG/M metagenome (GOLD analysis project Ga0160425, IMG submission 108193) | Microbial communities from bioreactor (seeded with sewage sludge) at Lawrence Berkeley National Lab, California, USA - Biofuel... | ecosystem: Engineered > Bioreactor > Anaerobic > Unclassified ...
CGGCATGGCAAAATTATAGAAACAACAAAAATTCAAAGGTTAACTGGCAATTCACAACAGATGACGCAAGGATAAAATTATCACGTCTTTATCCGACAATTGAAGATTGACTCGACACTAGTTTTGAGATTACTTCTATTTCTGTTAAAAAGTTTTTACAATTGTCTATATCATGCAGTTTTTGTTTACTTATTTTAATATTATGCGCTTCAAGAATACTGAATGCGTTCTCTAAATAAGATTGATATGATTTATATCTAGGTGAATTTAGACAGAAAACGTAGCTAATAATGGGTGGATTGTCGGTTTTTGACTTCCTTATCAGCCAATTATATCCAAATGCTTTACATAAAATAGGAGCTTTTCTCAAGTTGCTTTCGAGTTCGTCTATCTTAATTTCTATATTTGGATGCAATATTTTATCTAAAATGTATAGAGCTTTAATCGCACTTTCTTTATACTTATAACCTTCAGTCCTATCAGCACCACGATTGATTCCTTTAGTTTCTTTCTCATAATCTAAGTTTTTGATTTTAGCAAAATGTTTTACTAAACTTATAGCTCGGTCTCTAACATTATCAGGTTTGTAGGTTGTTAACTCTGTTAAAATTAGTCCTAATGATTTTAAGACTATTTTTTCCTTATTTTTATCTTCTTTCCATTTTTCACACCAAGAAACCCATTCTTCGTTGGATGAAAATAAATCTTTTAATATGCTTTCTCCAATTGCTCTCAAAGTAAGATTATGTAAATCAATTTCTGATTCTATAAGCTCAATTATAGGACCGTTGCCTATTTTTTTAATTTTCAACTCCAAGTATTGATCCATAAGTTTGACTTTTTCTATGTTATGTAATCTATTTTTAATCCTTTTAACAACAAAATCTGGGTCTGAGTCATAAACTTCCGCAAGTCCCATGTCAACATATTTCTCATTACAGTTTTTAGATTCCAAAATCTCTATAGCTTTCTTTAAAATTATGACATGATGTTTAGTGTGCCCTTGAAGAGATATAATATAACTGAAAGCTGCACGGGCTCCTCTTCTTTCAATTTCACTTTCTATAATCGGTTGAAATAATTCAGAGTTTCTATTTAGCGCCTTTTGAAGACAAAAAAATAGTCGATCTTCATTTTTACCAGAGATATTTGGTGCAACTGTTTTCAGAATATTTAAGTATTTGTCAATACAATAGTTTCCACTATTCATAATATGTATAAGACAAACTAAAGAACATCTTTGAAGATTCTCATTTTTGCTTTCTAATCCCTGTATAAAAAAAATTTCAGCCTCTTCCATTCTATCATGTATCATAGAGAGAAGAATTCCTGCAGATGTGCCTTTTTTATTCCCCATATTTATCATGGATTTCACAAAGTTAAATGCAACATCCTTTTTTTCAATTACCCTACTCTTGATTATTTCAGAATTAAATATATCTAAATAAAAAGATTCAGCCGCTTCTAAAAATCTGCAGAATAGATCCACAAATTCATCGGAACTGTCATACAACTTTCTAATCAAAATTAGTAATATTTTATTGATGTTATAATAATGGTCTTCTAATATTTTGTTAGCAAAGGCATAGAGTTCTTCTTTGCTAAAAAATTCAAGCTCTTTTTCAATTTCATCTGACTTTTTATTTGAGATGTTTTTAAAATAAGCAATCATTTCATCTGAGTTCATCGTGATTACCTAGTGACTGTTAATAATCAATACAGAAACATCGAATATAAAGCTATCAAGGGAATATGCTTGTTCAAAAAGAGGATTAAATATGAAATCTATCCATACGTCTTCGGTTAAGTGAGGAATCGTGACAAATTGTGTCAATGTCCTCAACGTTTGTCAAATATTTCAATAAATTATGAGCTGGAACAGGGTCTCGATTTCATGTAAAGAGGCAAAAATTTAAGGCCGGCTTCTAATGCAAAATCGAAAGCTTTCCGGCAAAAAATTTCTTAACCGATGACCAATGAATTTCTCCTCATTCCTCAGGTCCTCTAAATAAGGCAGGATACTTCTCCTTTAACGGAATCAGGATCTCCTCGTCTAATTTTGCGTTATAAAGTGTTTTCACTTTAGAAACTTGCTCAATAGATAAATCATGAACTCCAGTAAGGTTAGCCCCTTCAAGTTTAGCTCCCTCAAGATCAGCTCTCAGAAGATAGGCTTTGTGAAGGTCTGCCCCATAGAGATTAGCGCCTCTAAGGTTAGCTTCTTGAAGATTTGCCTCTTGAAGGCCAGCTCCATACAGGTCAGCCTCTTCAAGATTAGTTCCCTGTAGGTGAGCTCCCTCAAGATTAGCCACTTGAAAGTTAGCCTTTTTAAGGTTAGCTCCTTTAAGATTAGCCAGATGAAGGTTAGCCAGTTGGAGATTAGCCTTTTCAAGGTTAGCCTTTTCAAGATTCGTTTTTACAAGGCTAGCTCCCTGTAGATTAGCCTCTTGAAGGTTAGCTTCTTGAAGATTAGCTCCTTTACCTTCAAGAAGGTGAGTATCTGAAAGGTTGGCTCCTCGAAGGTCAGCTTTTTTAAGGTTAGCTCCTCGAAGATCAGCTCCTTCAAGGTTAGTTTTTACAAGGTCAGCTTCCTGAAAGTCCGCTCCTCGAAGGTCAGCCCCTATAAGATTAGCTCTCCTAAGGTGTGTTTTCCCCGATATACCCATAAAGTAAATCTGCTCTAAATTAAAATAAACATTACTATTCCGTAGAAATATCTTTTACTTCTCAAAGTATGGTCCGTGATTTTTTACTCGGAATATGGTTCGTAGTGCTTTTTACTCAGAATATGATTCGTAGTGTTTTTTACTCAGAGTATGATCCGTGGTCTTTTACTCAGAGTATGGTTTGTAGTGTTTTATTGGATTCACTTTGGTTTAGGTTCAACTTTTGCTTTTGTCGACTATATAAGGATTATTGACTCTCATTCGGTTAAATAGCCTGTCAATACATAATCGCGCATTCCCATCTTTCACACGGTGGAGGTCCTGAATCGAATCTAAGCGAGTCAACTTATCTTTTTGATCTTTGTTTTCCAATTTCGAAGTTTATAGACTTCCATAAATGTTCCATTAAATTTTTCATGTATACCCACACTGCATAAAGTTAGTGTATACCTGAATAGAGTAACTTAATAAATCCCCACTCCTTTTTAGATTTGACCTCTTTTACTGTTTCTTATTTAACCTGCTCATTTTTTGGTTACTACGATATACCCTGACATTGTTTTAGTGTTACTTCCTTTTGCATTCTTTACCTTCAAACTGACAGTATACTTTCCTGCTTTACTATACTTATGTACAGGATTTTTGGCTGTTGAATAAGTTCCGTCTCCAAAACTCCATTTCCATGCAGCAGGAACTCCTGTACTTTTGTCAGTAAACTGAACTTTTAGTGGAGCTTTTCCTGACCTTGGAGAGGCTGAAAAAGCAGCAACAGGTTTTGCTACTACTGTTATATAATTCGTTTTTGTTACCGTATTACGGCCTGCAGCATTCTTTACTGTTAAGCTAACCGTGAATATTCCTGCCTTTGAATACTTGTGAGTCGGATTCTGGAGGTATGACTTTGACCCGTCTCCAAAGTTCCAGAACCAGGAAGTTGGGGAGCCAGTGCTTGTATCAGTAAACTGAACCTTCAGTGGAACTTTTCCAGATGTAGGTTTCGCAGAGAATGCAGCAACAGGAAGGCTTGGTTTTGGTTCTGAAATAGTGCCCATGTAAATGTCGGAGTTTCCACCGTATTCCTCTCCATATTGCCATACTATATTGTTACCATAAATGGCAGGATTGTATGCTGACCCTTTGGCACTGATTTTCATTTTCTGATTAGTGGAAATATCGTACATGTAGATACCATGATTTGTTCCACCATCATCCTCCCCACCATCGTCCTCCCACACTATCCTGTCACCATAGATAGCAGGATGCGTCTGAGCATCTGGACTGCTGGTTATCTGAGTTTGTTTTTTAGTGGAAACATCATACATGTAGATATCAGTGTTTCCATTCCGAGTATCGGCGTATACTATCCTGTTACCATAAATAGCAGGATAGTCTGCTGATCCACTGGTGGTTATCTGAGTTTCCTTTTTAGTAGATAGATCATACATGTAGATATTCCAGTGTCCTGCACCGCTATCGCCTTGCCATACTATAATGTTATCATAAATAGCAGGATAATATACTGGTCCGCTGGGGGTTACCTGAGTTCTCTGGGAAGTAGAGAGATTGTATATGTAGATATTATAGTAGTCATCGTAAACTACTTTATCACCGTAGATAGCAGGCTTCTCAGTATTTCCTGGAATCTCAGTATATTTCTGGGCAGATATATCATATATGTGAATACTACTATAGTTGATTGTGTCTCCCCACACTACCTTGTCACCATAGATAGCAGGAATGCCATGTACCAATCCAGAGGTGGAGATCTGAGTTTCTTTTTTAGTAGAAAGATCGTACATGTAAATGTTGCACTCTTCACCGCGATAATCCGTCCATACTATTCTGTTACCATAGATAGCAGGAGAGTGTGTTAATCCGCTATTACTTATTTTAGTCTCAATGACCTTGGACGAAGCACTTTCCTCAGTATTTGCCAACGCTGTAGACGAAATATAATTGTCTTTAATAGTGGCGTTTCCAGTATCATTCTCAGTAGCTGCTAATGCTGCAGATGAAACCAAAAGCAAGACTAGAGCTATTGAAACTAAACTTATCTTACAAAGAGTCTTTGTTTTATCCATTATTACCCATCTCTAAGTTTTAAAATCAAAGATTTGATTTCATTTATCAAATTTTGTATACTATAGTTAAAGTTTTTCTTTTAGTTTTCATATGCCTGTATAAATTTAAATTTATAATTATAAGATGAGTTGGCTTCATCGACCAGAAAAGTTTGGAAGCAAAGAAGTTTCTATTGCAAAGTTTCTATTACAAAAGCAAAGGTAAAATTTATAGAACCTCAAATAAATTCAAAAAAAGCTACGATAGATAACAAATGAGAGTTACTGAATAACAGTTAACCCAAAACATTATAATAATTAACTATATGTCTCAGTGGGTTTGGATGTGATATATAGAAGAAATATATCGAAGGAATCGAGTTCAATTGAATCAAATAAGATTACTACTTCTCGTCAAAGATGCGAATAATTAGCATTCCAAAACAAGTTCATATGTAAATGGAAAATAATTGAGGAAAGGATTGTTACAAAATTTAAAATTAGCTTGCCGTATTTCAATAAAGAGATTCATGAAAAATTACTAAAAAGTAGCTGGAGAGAGTTGAAGGAACCTAAAAGTCTGAGGTGTCAAGTAGTTTTTTGTCAATCTCGTTTATGATCATTAATCTGTTAGTTGGGCAGTTGATAATGAGAACACTGATACCTACAAGTAAAGTTGCTGGCTATTAAAGAACTGTCTTTGTTAAATGAAAACAGTGGCTTTATATTCCCATATTGTTAAACCATATCGTGAATTGCGTACCTGTACCACTTTTAATTTCTAAACAGCCGTCTATTTGTTCAACAAGAATGTTTACTAGCTGGAGCCCAAGGGAATTTGAACTCTTATTTGTTATCACTTTTGGGATTCCTTTTCCATTATCCGATACTTCTAATATGTAATTGAAGCTATCTTTGCAACCTTCATCTAGACTGGACATCTCACTCTGAGCAGCAGAAGTTTCATTTCTGCGAAGATTCACCTGGATTTCTCCTTCCCTTCCTGCAGGAAAAGCATGCTTAAAAGAATTTGTAACTAGCTCATTTACAATAATTCCAAGAGGGATTGCAGTATCCATGCCAAGATATATCTGGTCAAGGTTCAACTTCAACCTGATACTTTTATTTCCAAGATCATATGAATTGAAAAGGTCTTCAGTTAATTTATTTAGATAAGCTGCAAAGTCAAGGGTATCGATATTATCTCCTTTATACAGCTCTTCGTGAATAAGAGCCATTGAAGCTACACGATCCTGACTTTCCCTAAAAGCCTCAACAACCTCCTGAGTTTTACAAATTTTACGGTTAGAGAATGTTTCCGATTGAAGGTCGAGTAAGGATGAGATTACCTGCAGATTATTCTTAATCCTGTGGTGAATTTCCTTTATGCGGATTTGTTCTACCTTTGCAAGAGCTTCTTCTGCCTTTTTATGCTCTGTTATATCTTGAGTTGTTCCTCTAACCCGAACAGGATTATTTTTCTCATCGAAAACAACTTCAGATTTCGCATGAACTATGCGTTCGTCTCCATTTGCGAGAATAATTCTAAAATTAATATCAGCAGGCTTTCCGTTTAATGCATCTTTAGCGGCATGATCTATACAATTTTGATCATCCGAATGCACGTAACTTAAGAAGATATCGTAATTTACTTTTAATTCTTGTGGATTAAGTCCAAAAATACGATACATTTCGTCAGACCAACGAAATTCATTGCTTGCAAAATCCAGTTCCCAGTTTCCAAGATGAGCTATTTCTTGAGCTTCTGCAAGACTTTTTTCACTCTTTTTCAATGAATTGTAAGCATTCTGAAGTTCTACTGTACGTTCTTTAACAAGTTTATCTAAATTGTCGAGTGTGTCCTTCAGTTTAGCTTCCACTTTTTTGCGCTCTGTGATATCACTGGCGGTACCAAACCATTCAACGATTTCGCCATTTGCATTCAGCATTGGAACCGCACGCGAAAAAATCCATCCCAAACTGCCGTCTGCTAGACGGACCCTGTGTTCCAGTTCATAAGTGCTCTTTGTCCGAATAGCTTCATTGATAACAGCCATCACATGCGTTTGATCTTCCGGAGGAACTTATTCCTGAAGCCAGTTACGATTTGGGCTTTCCGTATTGACAAGAAAACCTCGACCATAGAGATAACGCATCTCGCTCCAGTCCGGGCTCACACGATATACCATTTCTGAACTTGCCGTCACCAGAGTACGAAACCGTTCTTCACTCGCACTCAGCGCGTCCTCAACCTGCTTGCATTCCTTATTATTTTTCTGACAGGAATATTCTATCTGCTCCCAGTTATCTTCTGTTTTAGTCAAAGCAAACCGGTGATTTGCGATAATGTCCAGAATTTCAACTGAGCTGTATTTGTCAATTTGATAAGTGCAAAGAACCATCATTGAATACTTGCCTATAGCAGAGTCCAGTAATTTTTCGTGACCAGAGAAATAATTTCCACCATACCTCAAACCATCGTATCCACTGGCGAGAGCCTTACTGGTTTTTTCAGTCAAGTAGTTTAATACTGTTTGTGGATCTAAAACATCTTCTTCTATATGCCAGTAAGGATAGGGAACAATGTCGATTTGTCCGTTTTCTAAATAAGTGCCAATATTAGGAATAGCCACTTTCAAGGTTTCTTTTGCTTCTTCTTCATCTACAGGTTCTGACATGGCCCATAAACAATACTCATTATTTTCAAGCCCTGCTTTGAAATAAGGAACAAGTATATCCATCAAATCTTCTTTTGTTCTGTAGAACTGGCAGAAATGTATTCCCCACTGTACGTTTCCAATAATATCAATACCAGAAATTCTGTTGCCGCTTCTCATGTTATTCTTTGATAATCAGGTGTAAAGTCAAAAGTCTCTCTTCTCAACATTATTGCTTTATTTAATGTTTTACTGGCTCAAAAATGGCTCAAAATTCTTCTTGCAGGAATAATTTATATAATTCCAGTAGTAATATAAAGATTTATTTATATAAACATAATTGTATAATTAATTGTCTGTCTTTTTATTATAATATTATAATTTCTTCAGGCATATTTCGTTATCGAGGCAACCTGACTAAAGGACGAACTTGCCAAGAAGCCCGCAGGAACACTGGGCTTACACGACAACTATCGCATTCAGGCTGATCGGTATATCCTCAAATGACCCGGGATCAAACCCATAACTGCCCTCTACTAAGCGGCTGCATTGACTGGCCTGACAATGTACTCGCTGATGACGCCATGTATTATTACTATTGTTAATAGAAAGGATATTATGTTCCAGTTCGTCAATTCAAAGATGCCAGATTTTTCAATAACATTTTGTAATTGTCGATTACTAAAAATACAAAAAGGATTTAGAAGTCATCACAAAACTTTCAGTGATGGAGGGGTTCAGCAGTTATGCTTTTTAATAGGCCCTCAAAAATCTTTTTCATATATTTGGCTGAACCATATGACGGAGGTATAATTTGACATTCAACAATACTGCAAAATTTAAGTGTAATTTTTTGAGATTTATCGTAGGTTATTTAGTATGCCATAGGGATATTTTATATCATCTCCTTGACTATTTTGGGATTTATTATAGGTTGCTTCGAAAGAGGAAGGTAGAGATCTTCATATCATCTCCTTAACTATTTTGGGATTTATCGTAGGTTGCTTCGAAAGAGGAAGGTAGAGATCCTTCATATCATCTCCTTTTTTATCTTCGGTTTCCTATTCTTGTCAATTTCATCTCACTTTAATCGATCCATCAAATCTGTCTAAGTTTAAGCTTCAGTGTTGTTCTAGGTGCTGTTTTCAAGCGTCCTTCCAGGGTTCCATTGAGAAGTCGCCTTAGTAATGCATCGGACCTCCAGCTCCCATTCCAGGCATTCCCTGAGCAGAGGACATAATTTCCTTAAGGTCTTTGAGTGACTCTGCTCCGTTGATATCTTCTATTAGACCATTGAGTTCTGTGATCCTGCTGCTAAGGTCCTCACTCATATTCTCATCGGTTGTGTTCCCGCTCTCACTTGCCATCTCTTCAAGGTGTTCGATTTCCATTTTGAGCGAGTCGGTAGCCTGGGTTTGCAAATAGGTGAATACAACGTTTTGAAGTTCTTCTGCACTGGAAGCTGAACTTATTTCGCTGGACAGATTTTCAAGATCAGTTACTTGTTCATTGAACATCGCAGTCATATTTTCATCAGTCGTGTTGTCCAGCTGACCGTTAAGTGTTTCAGTCATATTTCCAAGGGAATTAACCATTTCAGCCTGAACCTCAGTGTAGTTATCGTCAGTTACGTTCTCAACCTTGGTGACGTCAAATAATCCGGGCATTCCACAGAAAACCTGGTTCATTCCATCAGGTCCCATATTCATTTCATGAGGTATGCCTGCACATTTCTGACTTGACAGGACTTCCTGAAGGTCGGATGCACTGGAAGCTTCGCTTACATTAGTATAGAAACTCTGAAGTTCAGAAATTTGTTCGCTAATGGAATCAAGCATTTCCGCCTGGACATCAGTAAAATTTTCATCAGTTATGTTATCTCCAGGAGTGAATGCAGGTTTGTTTTCCGAAGCAAAAGCTCCTAAAGGAAGGATGCATAATACTATCATTACCGATGCAAAACGGTAAATTGAGTTTAACACTTTTGTTTTTACTTTCATAGTGTACTCCGTTATTGACTTCAATCTCTGTTTTTTTCGTTAGTTTTGTTTTTCGAGCTAGTGATCTTGTATTGAATTGTTCTGTTGTCTGATTTTTTTAGTGGGTTTCTTGCCTGGTTTTTCAGTTGTTTTCTTGCCTGATTTTATAGTGAGTTTCTTGCTTGATTTTATAGTGAGTTTCTTGCTTGATTTTATAGTGGGTTTCTTGCCTGGTTTTTCAGTTGTTTTACATTTTCTTGTCTGGGTTTTCCACTATTCCATTTCTTTTCCATATTTTCGATTGTCTTCAGACTATTGATCCGCTGACAGTCATTAAATGAGCTGGCAAAAATATAAAGTTACTTTAGGAAATAAAGGATTTAAAGAGATTTAATTTTAAAAAAAAGCTTTATTATATCTATAAAACCTTAAAGAACCTTAAATTTATAAATAAACACTTATCGAAGATTTTAAAACATGCTGTTTGAATTCAGAAAGGTTCTTTATATATTTCACAGGAGCTTAGAATGCTGGTATACTCATAAAATGTTTTTATTTACGAGTCATCCTGCAAAAAATTAAAAAAAATCTGCAGATTGTAGCAGGTATATTTCCAGTTATTCGATTTTCAGTTAGGGCTCGTAACGAAATAACCTAAGTAACACATTATTATTTGGAAGCAAAACAGATGGTACTGCTTATGAAAATGGAAAAGTACAGTGTAAAAATTGGCTTAGGTTATTTCGCGGTGAGTACTTATTCGATTTCCAGTTATTCGATTTCCAGTTATTCGAGAACATGCCCTTTATTAGGTTTCAAAATGACGATACCTTTCGACATGATGACTGGAGCTATCTCAAAAATAGGCAGCTCTGCCAGCGCCTTTATTATATGCCACTGGCCAGGGTTCTGCTCCCAGCTCAATGGAGTCCATTTGATAGTACCGCTACCTGTCCAGGCGCTGTGGACCTAGGCTCCCTAAGGATATAGGATAGGCTGTCTCAAGTCTGCTCCGGGACTTCCAACTTTGGGGATCTATCGCCACCCAAGGGCATTGATCGTGGCTGCAGAAGCCTGCATTTTCGTTAACATCTGCCCATCCATAGGACTTGCCCCAGCATCTCCAGGCGTAGAACTGTATTTCCTTCATAACTTGCACTTGTGTAGTAGTTAGGTTGAATGATGTGCAGGTTCTCTATGTCAGCATAAATTTTTGGTATGCCCGTTTCTTCTCTTTCCCCAAGAATCGGCCAGGTTTTGTTTTCCCATACCACCAGAATAAATTGCCCTTCCACCTGGTCACGCTTACCGTTGAAACGAACTGGCACACTGGCCTGAACTAAATTGGCTCTTCGTCGTTTCAGATGGGTAGTTTGAAATCTAACTTTCCTAATTTTAGATAGATCATCGTAATAAAATAGTGAGTGTTTCGATACCCTCTAGCATTTCTTTTTATCAACTGTACA
>Ga0160425_1003737_pt1 | contig 10817 bp, 8 predicted proteins | sample BioMet8_FD_108193 | JGI IMG/M metagenome (GOLD analysis project Ga0160425, IMG submission 108193) | Microbial communities from bioreactor (seeded with sewage sludge) at Lawrence Berkeley National Lab, California, USA - Biofuel... | ecosystem: Engineered > Bioreactor > Anaerobic > Unclassified ...
AGCTTCTCGCCGCCCTCGAGCACCAGCAGCACGCGCTCCTGCCGCTCATCCAGCGGCCGGAGCTCCTCAAGTTTCATCGCTGAAGTCGTCGGCGGACACGTCCACCGGCTTCGCCGGGGCCGTGATCGGCGCCTTGGCGCGCTCGCCCTGCAGCTTCCACAGGTTCTCGCGGATGCCCTGCTCGATGCGGTCGGCCACGTCGGGGTGGTCCACCAGATACTGCTTGGCGTTGTCGCGGCCCTGGCCGATGCGCTCGCCGTCGATGGAGTACCAGCTGCCGCTCTTCTCGATCAGCTCCAGCTGCGCGCCGAGGTCGAGGATCTCGCCCCAGCGGGAGATGCCCTCGCCGTACATGATGTCGAACACGGCCTCCTTGAACGGAGGCGCGACCTTGTTCTTGACGATCTTCGCGCGGGTGCGGTTGCCGATGATCTCGGTGCCGTTCTTGATGGCCTCGATGCGGCGGATGTCGATGCGCACGGAGGCGTAGAACTTGAGCGCGTTGCCGCCCGTCGTCGTTTCGGGGTTGCCGTACATGACGCCGATCTTCATACGCAGCTGGTTGATGAAGATGACGACGCAGTTGCTTCTGGAGATGTTGCCCGCCAGCTTGCGCAGCGCCTGCGACATGAGCCGCGCCTGCAGGCCGACGAACGTGTCGCCCATCTCGCCCTCGATCTCCGCGCGCGGCGTCAGGGCCGCCACAGAGTCCACGACCACCACGTCGATCGCGCCGGAGCGCACGAGCGCGTCGGTGATCTCAAGCGCCTGCTCGCCGGTGTCGGGCTGGGAGACCAGCATGGAGTCGATGTTGACGCCGATCTTGCTCGCGTAGGTCGGGTCGAGCGCGTGCTCGGCGTCCACGAACGCGACCTCGCCGCCGCGCTTCTGCGCCTGCGCGACGATGTGCAGCGCCAGCGTCGTCTTGCCCGAGGACTCCGGCCCGTAGATCTCGATGATGCGCCCCTTGGGCACGCCGCCGATGCCGAGCGCGGCGTCGAGCGCGAGAGAGCCGGTCGGAATCGCGTCCACGTTCATGTCGGGCCGGTCGCCCAGGCGCATGACCGCGCCCTTGCCGAAGTTCTTTTCGATCTGCTGCAGGGCCGTTTCCAGCGCCTTTTTCTTGTCGCCGGCGGCCGCCTGCTCAACGGGGGCGGTTTTCTTTTTGTCCATCGTGCAAACCCTCTTTTTCGTTTGTTTTTCTCATTCTATCACAGGCCGTGCAAAAAATCAAACGTTTGTTTTATTTATTTCCCGCTCTTTTTCCGCGCACGCACCGCACGATCCCGCGCGCGTCTTTGGCAAATTCGAGCGCCTCGTAGCCCGCCGCGCGCAGCAGCTCTCCGACCGCCGCCTGCTGGCCGAGGCCGAATTCCAGGCAGAGAAAACCGCCGGGCTCCAGCGCGGCTGTGTAGTTTTTCACGATCGCGCGGTAGAACCGGAGGCCGTCCTCCCCGCCGTCGAGGGCCAGATGCGGCTCGTGGCAGCGCACCGACGGCTCGAGCGTCTGCATCTCCGCGCCCGTCACGTAGGGCGGGTTGGAGACGATGAGCCCGAACGCGCCAAGATACGCGGGCGGGCTCTGCAGCATGTCGAGCTGCATGGGAATCGCCCGCGCCTGCAGGTGCAGCTCGGCGGCGTTCAGCTTCGCCAGCCGGAGCGCCGCCTGCGAAACGTCCGCCAGCGTCACGCGCGCGGAGTCCACGGTGTGCGCGACGGCCAGGCCGATGCAGCCCGAGCCGGTGCCGAGGTCGAGCACGCGCTGTCCGGGCGCCATCGCGCGCAGCGCGCCGATCGCGAGGTCGGTCACGGCCACGGTGTCGTCGCGCGGGATGAGCACGTCGGGCGTGACGGCCAGCTCCAGTCCGTAGAAGCTCCACCGGCCGAGGATATAGGCCGGCGGCTCCCCGTTTTTCATGCGTTCGGTGTATTCCGCGAGCCTGCTGCCGGCCTCCTCGGAGGCGTAGAGCTCGCGGTCGGCGAGCAGCGCCGCCTGGGATTTGCCGGAGGCGTACGCCAGCAGCTCGCGCGCGGCGTTCTCCGCGTCGGGCCAGCCGGCCTCGTGCAGCGTCCGCTTCGTCTCGCGCAGCAGCTCGCCGTATTTCTTTACCATTTGTCCGCGCCTTCCCGCTCGGGAATGACCAGCTCGAGCGCGCGGATGGCCGTCTGCATCATGCCGTCGTCCGGCTCGTTCGTGGTGAAATGCTGGAACCACATGCCGGGCGCGGTGAGGATGCGGGTGAACCAGTTGTCGTGCCGGCCCACGAAGCGGTTGAGCTCATAGCCGATCGACACCACGACGGGCAGCAGCGCCAGCCGCACGAGCAGCTTGACGAGCATGTTCGCCGCGGGGATGACCGCGCTCACGAGCGCGAACAGGAGAATGGAGATGATGACGACCACGAACAGAAAGCTCGTGCCGCAGCGGGGGTGCAGCCTTGTCTGTTCGCGCACGTTGTCCACGGTGAGCGGCAGCCGCGCCTCGTAGCAGCGGATGGTCTTGTGCTCGGCCCCGTGGTAGGAAAAGACCCGTTTCATGTCCTTGAGCTGCGAGACGAGGATCATGTAGCCCATGAAGATCGCGATGCGGATGACGCCCTCGATGAGGCTGCGCGCGACGGCGCTGTGCACCGCCCTGTCAAAAAGCCCGGACAGGAGCGTCGGCAGCAGGATGAACAGGGCCACGGAGAACACGACGCCCAGAAAAACAGAGAACGACACGACGGCCTTTTCCAGCTTTTCGGAGCCGAATTTCTTCTCGAACCACTTTTCAAATTTGGTGGGCTCCTCCTCCTCGTCGGGGAAGAACTCCGCCGAGTACATGAGCGCCTTCACGCCGCTGACCATGGAGTCGAAAAAGTTGACGACGCCGCGGACCATGGGCCAGCCGAGCCACGGGTGGCGGTCCTTGGTGAGCTTCAGCGGCTCCACCTTCTCCACGAGCTCGCCCGCGGGATTGCGCACGACGACGGACTGCTTGTCCGGGCCGCGCATGAGGATGCCCTCGATGAGCGCCTGTCCGCCGATGAGCGTTTTGAACTTCTCCCGGCACGCAGGCTGTTTGCAGTTTGCCATATTTGCCTCTATTCTTCCCCCGAGGGGATGGAAATTGTCACGAGCGTACCGCCGCCCTCGGCGTTCTCCAGCGTCAGCGTGCCGCCGTGCATGGTCACGATCTCCTCGCACACGGCCAGGCCGATGCCGCTTCCGCGGGCCTTGGAGCTGCCCTTGTAAAATTTCATTTTGACGTGCGGCAGCTCCTCCTCCGGGATGCCGGGGCCAAAGTCGCGGATGCGGAACACGATGGCCTTGCCCTCGTGGTGGATGGTCGCGACGATGCGCTTGCCCTCGCCGCCGTGCTTGGCGGCGTTGTCGAGGATATTGAGGAACACCTGGCGCATGCGCGCCACGTCGCAGGGGATCTCGGGGATCTCCTCGTCCGTCGCCTCGTACTCGAGCGCGATGCCCTCCTGCTTGAGGCGGCTGCCGTACATGAAAACGGTATCTTCAAATTCGGAGCGGATGTCCGCGTTCTGGACGTTGAGCGTGAAGCGGCCGTCCTGCATCCGCGTGAACTCCAGCAGCTCCTCGACCATGGAGGTCAGCCGCCGCGACTCGCGCAGGATGATGAGCATGCCGCGCCGCGTCTCCACGGGGTCCATCGTGTCCGACGAGAGGATGGTCTCGCCCCACCCGGAGATGGCCGTCAGCGGCGTGCGCAGCTCGTGGGACACGGACGAGACGAATTCGGACTGCATTTTCTCCGCCTGGCCGATCTTGACGGACATGTCGTTGATCGTGTCGGCCAGTTCGCCGATCTCGTCGTCGTATTTCTTGTGGATCTGCACGCCGTAGCTTCCGGCGGCGATGCGCTTGGCGGTGGCGGTGATCTCGGTGACGGGCTCGATGATCGAGCGGATGAAAAACTGGCTGCTGATGATGACGAAGCACACGAAGAGCCCGCCCACCAGCACGGCGAGCAGCGTCAGCAGCATGATCTGCCGGTCGACGGCCTTCAGGCTCGTGACGTAGCGCAGCACGCCGATCACCTCGCCGTTCGTGTAGATCATGGGGCTGGAGGCCGCCATGATGCGCTCGCCGGTCTGGGGATTGCGGCCGCTGTAGACCGCGATCTCCCGCGTGGAGATCGCCGTCGCGATGTCGATGGTCTGCGGGGACTCGCCAGCCCACTGGCCGTAGGACGAGGCGACGATCTTGCCGTCGCGGCTGATGAACTGCAGCTCCAGCTTGTTCTTGTCCTCAAAGGTCTGGGCGAAGGTGATGCAGAACTGGTAATACTCGTTGTAGCTCTGGTTGATGTAGTTGCTGAAGAAATCCGTCGTGGTGCGGGCCTTGGATTTGAGGCCGGACTGCATGCCGGAGTAGTAGTACATGGTGAAAGACAGGGAAAACGCGGCGACGCACAGCACGATGAGCAGCACGACGACGCTCATGCTGTTGAGCAGCCAGCGCTTCTGGATGCCTGTGAACTTCTTGGCGCGCTTCACGCTCTCCCCTCCCTTCCCCGTTCAGGCGCCGGAAATCAGGCGCCCCACTTGTAGCCGAAGCCCCAGACCGTCGTGATAAAGGCGGGGTTGGCGGTGTCGTCCTCGATCTTGATGCGCAGGCGCCGGATGTTGACGTCGACGATTTTCAGCTCGCCGTCGTAGTCGCGGCCCCAGACGCTCGTGAGGATGTCCTCGCGCGAAAGCGCCCGGCCGGGATTCTGCATGAAGAGCTTCATGATCGCGTACTCGACCTGCGTGAGCTTGATGCGCCGGCCGTTCTTCTCGAGCGTGCGGTTGTCCGTGTTGAGCAGGAACGGGCCCTGCTGCTGGTCGGAGCTCTCCGCGGCGGCGTCCCCGCCGATGCGGCGGTAGAGCGCGTCGATGCGCGCGGTCAGCTCGGCGGGCGAAAAGGGCTTGGTCACATAGTCGTCCGCGCCGGTCATCAGGCCGGTCACCTTGTCCATCTCCTGCGTGCGGGCGGTCAGCATGATAATGCCGATCTGCTTGTTGGTCGCGCGGATGTTCCGGCAGACCTCGAAGCCGTCGATATCGGGCAGCATGATGTCGAGAATCGCCACGCCGATGTCGGGATTTTCCTTGAGCTTTTCAAGCGCCTCCATGCCGGTCCCGGCCTCGATGGCCTCGTAGCCGGCGCGCTTCAGGTTGATCACAACGAAGCTGCGGATGCTGACCTCGTCCTCCAGAATCAGCACTTTTTTCATTTGGTCTGCCTCCTTACGTTTCGCCGGAATTCCAGTCGATGTGGATAAACCGGAACATGCTCACGAGCTCCTGCTGCGTCATTCCGGCGGCCCAGCCGGTCGTTCCGAGCCTGGCGGCGTAGGTCACGTCGCCCTTCTCGCCCAGGACGAAGCGGCCGTCCTCCGACGCGACGGCGCTCCGGTCGTCGCCGGAAAAGGCGAAAACCGTGAAGATCGTCTCGGGCGGCGAGCTCTCGCCGAGCCAGCGGGAGAACGTCAGGCCGCGGACGCCCGCCTCCTCGCCGCTGCGGGAGATCGTAACGGCCCCGTTCCACGCCTCGGGCAGCACGACGTACCAGCCGCCGGAGAAATTGTGGTAGGTCGTCAGCTTCCGCTTCTGGCGTCCGGTATCCGTCAGGTTGTACCAGTTGATGATCCAGTACGGGTCCTCGGCGCTGTCGGACTGATAGCTCGGCAGCTCGGTCGGCTGCGGCAGCTCGATGACGCCGTCGCCGTCGATATCGGTCGCGTAGACAAAATAATTGCGGATGGTCTGCACGCTCGCGCCGCTGGCGCTCTCGCTCGAGATGTTGGTGAACACGCCATTTTTGAGCGCGAAGATGTCGGTGATGATGCTGTCCGTCCCGTAGAGACTCGCGACGAATACGGCCGGCATGTCCGCCGTCACCTTGCCCGCGACGATGCGCTTGATGGACTCCACGCCGGCGGACATCATGGCCTCCGGCTCGCGCTCGATCTGGCCGCCGACGTCGCGGTAATATTCCGCGACGCCCGTGCGCTGCTCGGAGTCGAAGCGGAGCAGGAACACGTCGGATTTGCCGTCCGCGTCGAGGTCGGCGATCGTGTATTCGCTGTAGTTGGCGTTCATGAGCTCCACGACGTGCCCTTCGCGCAGGGCGTAGACGCTCAGGTTCTGGGGCACCTGGTCGCCGAGCTTGCGGCCGATGACGATTTCCATGCCAGCCGCGCCGTCGATCTGGGCGTAGTCCACGCTCTCGAAGCTCGCGCCGTCGCCCTCGATGACCGCGATGTTGCGGAACGACTCGCCGGTTCGGTCGAAGATATACGCCTTGAGGGGCTTCTCGCCCGTTCCCATCAGGAAAACGACGGCCTCGTCCTGGCCGTCTCCGTCGAGGTCGGCGAGCTGGACGGACTGCTGGTTCGCGCCGGAGGTCGGCGCGGCGTACCCGATGCCGTCGGTCATCAGCGCGTCGATCTTGGACTGAAGGTCGTAGTAGCCCTGAGACTGCTTGGGCGGCGCGTAGAGCTCGTCCACGGACTTGAAAAAGCAGCCGGAGAGCGTCGCCGCGAACAGAACCGCCGCCAGCAGCGGCAGAAACACGTTTCGTTTCAATTCTCCGGCCCCCTTTCGTCATACGTTCTGATTATTGTAACATATCGCGCGCAAAAAAGCACCTATTTTTGCAGCACCACGCTGTCCTTCCCCAGCTGCTCGCGCAGCTCGCGCAGCAGGTCCTCGTCCGGCTGGCAGGTCGTGCCGCGGCGGCTGCCGCTCGCGGAGAAGTAGAGCACCACCGGCAGCGTGCCCGGGAACATGTTCAGCGCCGCCCGCACCTTGCGGTACTTGGGCGAGGCCTCGTCGGTCAGGCGCAGGCAGAGGCGGCGGAAGGCCGGCTGCTCCGCGGAAGCCCCGTCCGCCGGCCCGCCGCCGTACTCGGCGATGGGGCAGGCGCGGTTGAGGATAATCTGCGGGTCCTTCTCCTCGCGGACGGATATCTTGCCCTCGGCCACGATGGCCGTGTTCTCGTGCAGGTACGCGCCGTACTGGCGCAGGGTGTTCGAAAACACCAGCAGCTCCATCGCGCCCGTGTCGTCCTCGAGCGTGACGTAGGCCATCATGGAGTTGTTGCGCGTGGTCTTCATTTTGATCGCCTGGACGATGCCGGCCACGGTGACGGGCTGCTCGTCGCGGTAATTCCCGCCGTCCTCGGCGGAAAAGCTCTCCAGAATCGGGCCCAGCGGCGCCACGTTCGCCAGACGGAGCTGACGGCGGTAGTCGTCCATCGGGTGGCCGGAGAGATAGAGGCCGGTCGTCTCCTTCTCGAGAGCCATTTTCTCCTGCCGGTCGAGTTCGGGCAGGTTGGGGATCGCGACGCTGGGGACGGTCTCCTCGTCCGCGCCCGCGTCGAACAGGCCCATCTGGCCCTCGACGTTGCGCCGCTTGGCGGCGGAGGCCGTGTCCATGACCGCCTCGTAGACGGCCAGGAGCTGCGAGCGGTGCAGGCCGAAGCCGTCCAGCGCGCCGCATTTGATGAGATTTTCGAGCGCGCGCTTGTTGAGGTCGGTGCCGTCCAGCCGGCGGCACAGATCCTCGATGCCGCGGTACGGCCCGTGTTCCCGCCGCTCGGTGACGGCCTGGCGGATGAAGCCGCGGCCGATATTCTTGACCGCCGCGAGGCCGAAGCGGATCTTGCCCGCGACGACCGTGAAATAGTCCTCGGACTCGTTGATGTCCGGCGGCAGGACCTCGATGCCCATTTCGCGGCACTCGGCGATATACCCGGCGATCTTCGGCGGGCTGTCGAGCACGGAGGTCATCAGCGCCGCCATATACTGGCGCGGATAATGGCACTTGAGGTAGGCCGTCTCGTAGGACACCTTGGCGTAGCTGACCGCGTGAGCCTTGTTGAAGGCGTAGTTGGCGAAGTCGAGGATCTCGTCGTAGATGGCCTGGGCCGTCTTTTCGTCCACCCCGTTCGCGATGGCGCCGGGAATGCCCCGCGACTCGTCGCCGTAGACAAAGGTCTTGCGCTCGTTCTCGATGACGGCCTGCTTCTTCTTGGAGATCGCGCGGCGCATGTTGTCGGCCTGGCCGAGCGTGTAGCCGCCGAGCTGGCGGAAGATCTCGATGACCTGCTCCTGATAGACCATGCAGCCGTAGGTGACGGCGAGGATCGGTTTGAGCAGCGGATGGCGGTAAGTGATCGCCGCCGGGTTCTGCTTGGAGCGGATGAACTTGGGGATCGAGTCCATCGGGCCGGGGCGGTAGAGCGCGACGATGGCCGTCATATCCTCGATGGACTCCGGCTTCATGCTCGTGCACACCGCGGTGATGCCCGCCGACTCAAGCTGGAACACGCCCGCCGTCTTGCCCTCGGAGATCATACGGAAGGTGTCGCGGTCGCCGTCGGGCACGGTCTTGATGTTGAAGTCCGGCTCGTTCCTGCGGATCTCCTTCTCGGCGTCGTCGATGACCGTGAGGTTGCGCAGGCCGAGGAAATCCATTTTCAGAAGGCCCAGCTCCTCGAGCGTCGTCATCGTGTACTGCGTGACGATCGTCTCGTCGTTGCGCGACAGGGGGACGTAGTCGTACACCGGGCGCGCCGTGATGACGACGCCGGCGGCGTGCGTGGAGGTGTTGCGCGGCATCCCCTCGAGGGCGCGGGCCGTGTCGATGAGCTTTTTGACCCGCTCGTCGCCGTCGTACATCTCCTTGAGCTGCGGCGAGACGCGCAGCGCCTCGTCGAGCGTGATGTGCAGCGTGGTGGGCACGAGCTTTGCGACCTGGTCGGTCTCGGCGTAGGTGAAATTGAGCGCGCGGCCGACGTCGCGGATGGCGCCGCGCGCGGCCATGGTGCCGAAGGTCACGATCTGGGCGACGTGGTCGGCGCCGTACTTGCGCATGACGTACTCGATGACCTCGCCGCGCCGGTTCTGGCAGAAGTCCATGTCGATATCCGGCATGCTCACGCGCTCCGGGTTGAGGAAGCGTTCGAACACGAGGCTGTATTTGCGCGGGTCGATGTCGGTGATCTCCATGCAGTAGGACACCATCGAGCCCGCCGCGCTGCCGCGGCCGGGGCCGACGGGGATGCCCGCGCCCTTGGCGAAGGCGACGAAGTCGGCCACGATCAGGAAATAGTCCACATAGCCCATTTTCTCGATCATTTTCATCTCGTAGTCGAGCTGCGCCCGGCACGCCTCGTCCGCGTCCGGGTAGCGCGCGGCGAAGCCGCGCATGCACAGCTCCGTGAAGTACGAGACGTTGGTATAGCCCTCCGGCAGCGGGAACTCCGGCAGATGGTACTTGCCGAAGGTGATCTCCACGCTGCACGCCTCGGCGATCTTTTCGGTGTTGTCGTACGCCTCGGGGTGATCGGGGAACAGGGCGCGCATCTCCTGCTCGTCCTTGAGATAGAACTCGTCTGTCTCGAAGCGCATCCGGTCGGGGTCGTCCACGGTCTTGGCCGTCTGGATGCACAGCAGCACGTCCTGGATTTTGCTGTCCTCCTTCCGGAGGTAGTGCGCGTCGTTCGTGACCACCAGCGGCAGACCCGTCTCGCGCGAGATGCGCTCGATGCCGCGCGCGGCGGCGAGCTGCTCGGGAATGCCGTGATCCTGGAGCTCGAGGTAGAAATTTCCCTCGCCGAAAATACCGGCCATCTCCAGCGCGGCGGCCTTCGCGCCCTCGTAGTCGTCGTGCAGCAGCTTCTGCGGGATCTCGCCCGCCAGGCAGGCCGACAGGGCGATGAGTCCCTCGGAATGGGCGCGCAGCAGCTCGCGGTCGACGCGGGGCTTGCCGTAAAACCCGTCGAGGAAGCCCTGCGAGACCATATAGCTGAGGTTGCGGTAGCCGGTCTCGTTTTTGCACAGCAGAACGAGGTGGTACGCCTCGTTGTCCACGCCGTGGACGCGGTCGTGCCGGGTGCGCGGGGCGACGTAGACCTCGCAGCCGAGGATCGGCTTGACGCCCGCGGCCTTGGCGGCCTTGTAGAAGTCGATGACGCCGTACATGACGCCGTGGTCGGTGATGGCGACGGCTGTCTGGCCCATCTCCTTCACCCGCTCCATGACGTCCGCGATGCGGCAGGCCCCGTCGAGCAGGCTGTACTCGGTATGCACGTGTAAATGGACGAAGCCCACGGCCATTCTCCTTCCCCGGCAGCGCCGGATCAATTTTCTTTTCTGATTTCCTCTTCCCGGCGCTTTTGTCTCCCGCGCGCTTTCTTCGCGTACATGTTGACGACCGCCGAGCGGTCGTCCTCGGAGTACCCGCGCCTCCCGCGGCCGCGCGCCGGCTTTTCCCCGCGCGCTCCGGAGGCGCCGAGAAACCGGCAGAGGACCCACGCGAGATAGACGGCGTCGAGCGCGATCATGACGATCAGGCCGCCGGACGAGCCGGTTGCGCCCAGAATCGCCGAAAGGACAAGCAGCGCAATTCCGATCAGCATTCCGTTCCCCCCTGCTCCCCCGCAAGCTCGATCAGCTTTTTCATGCGGTGGCTGATGGCCGATTTGGTCAGCGGCGGGTCGACCATCTGCGCGAGCTCGGCGAAGGTCGCCTCCGGGTTCTCCCGGCGGAGCCGCGCCGTCTCGCGCAGCTTCGCGGGCAGCTCGGCGAGAGCGCCGTTCTTTTCGAGCCGCTCGATCGCCTCAAGCTGCTCCTGCGCGGCGTCGACCACCTTGGTGATGTTCGCGGTGTCGCAGTTGACGCGGCGGTTGACCTCGTTGCGCAGGTCCTTCTCCACCTTGGCCTCCATCACCGCCATCGCGCACACGGGCGCGCCGATGAGCGTGAGGAAGTCCTCGATCGCGTCGCTCTGCTTGAAGTAGAGCACCGCGTTGCC
>Ga0160425_1003746_pt1 | contig 10790 bp, 9 predicted proteins | sample BioMet8_FD_108193 | JGI IMG/M metagenome (GOLD analysis project Ga0160425, IMG submission 108193) | Microbial communities from bioreactor (seeded with sewage sludge) at Lawrence Berkeley National Lab, California, USA - Biofuel... | ecosystem: Engineered > Bioreactor > Anaerobic > Unclassified ...
CTGGGCCTGGAAGGACAAGTACGGCGACCGCATCGTGACCCAGCTCAAGACCCTGGGCTCCTCCTGCGACTGGGAGCGGCAGCGCTTCACCATGGACGATACCTGCGCCAGGGCCGTGCGGGAAACCTTCTGCGACCTGTACGAGAAGGGCCTGATCTACAAGGGCAAGCGCATCATCAACTGGTGCCCCCACTGCACCACGGCGCTTTCGGACGCCGAGGTGGAGTATGTGGAGAAGGACGGCAGTTTCTGGCACATCGCCTATCCGCTGGCCGACGGCAGCGGCGCTATTGAGATTGCCACCACCCGGCCCGAGACGCTGCTGGGCGACGCCGCCGTGGCCGTGAACCCGGAGGACCCGCGTTATAAGGACCTCATCGGCAAGACCTGCATCCTTCCGCTGGTGGGCCGGGAGATTCCCATCGTGGCCGACGAGCATGCCGATATGTCCTTCGGCACCGGCGCCGTGAAGATCACGCCCTGCCACGACCCCAACGACTTCGAGGTCGGCCTGCGCCACAACCTGCCCCAGTACCTGATGCTGGACGGCGAGGGTAAAATCACCGGCGGCTACAAGTGGGACGGCATGGACCGCTACGAGGCCCGCAAGGCCATCGTGGAGGAGCTCAGGGAGCAGGGCTATCTGCTGTCCATCGAGCCGTGCAGGCACAACGTGGGCACCTGCTACCGCTGCCATAACGACGTGGAGCCGCTGGCGTCGGATCAGTGGTTCGTCAAGATGGAGCCGTTGGCAAAAGAGGCCGTCCGCGTGGTGGAGGACGGGGAAGTGAAGTTCGTCCCCGACCGGTTCACCAAAATCTACCTCAACTGGATGAACAATGTGCGCGACTGGTGCATCTCCCGCCAGCTGTGGTGGGGCCATCAGATCCCCGCCTGGTACTGCGCCGACTGCGGGCATGTCACCGTCTCCCGCACGGACGCCGTGGAGTGCGAGCACTGCCACAGCAAAAACATCACCCGCGACCCGGACGTGCTGGACACCTGGTTTTCTTCTGCCCTGTGGCCCTTCTCCACGCTGGGCTGGCCGGATAAGACCCCCGATCTTGAGTATTTCTTCCCCACGGACGTGCTGGTCACGGGCTACGACATCATCTTCTTCTGGGTGGCGAGAATGATTTTCTCGTCCTGCGAGCAGATGAAAAAGCCGCCCTTCCACACGGTGCTCATCCACGGCCTCATCCGCGATCCCCAGGGCAAGAAGATGTCCAAGTCCGCGGGCAACGGCGTGGACCCCATCGACATGATCGACAAGTACGGCGCGGACGCGCTGCGCTTTAACATCATCACCGGCAACTCCCCCGGAAACGACATGCGCTTCTATGTGGAGCGCTGCGAGGCCATGCGCAACTTCGCCAACAAGCTGTGGAACGCCAGCCGCTTCGTGATGATGAATCTCACCGTCACGGGCGACGCGCTGCCCGCCGGACTGGAGCTGGAGGACAGATGGATGCTCTCCAAGCTCAACACCCTGCGCCGGGAGGTGCGGGAAAATCTGGACAAATACGAGCTGGGCATCGCCGCCCAGAAAATTTATGATTTCATCTGGGACACCTATTGCGACTGGTATATCGAGCTGACCAAATCCCGCCTGTACGGCGAGGATGCCGCCGCCAAGGAGAACGCCCAGCGGGTGCTGCTGTATGCGCTCAAGGACATTCTCAAGCTGCTGCACCCCTTCATGCCGTATATTACCGAGGAAATCTGGCAGGCCCTGCCCCACGAGGGCGACGTGCTGATGCTGGAGAAGTATCCCGTGTTCGACGCGGCGCTGGATTATCCCGAAGACGAGACCGACTTCGAGATGGTCATGGAGGCCATCAGGGCCGTCCGCGCCCGCCGCAGCGAGATGAATGTGCCGCCCTCCCGCAAGGCGCACCTCATTATCGTCACCGACAGGGCCGCCGCCTTTGAAAACGGCAGGGATTATATCTGCAAGCTGGCCTACGCCGAGTCCGTCGCCGTCTCCGCCGCCGCGCCGGAGCGTGTGGACGGCATGGTGTCCGTGGTCACGGACAACGCCAGGATGTTCATGCCCATGGCGGAGCTGGTGGATATCGAAAAGGAAAAAGCCCGCATCGCCAGGGAATTGGAAAACGCGGGCCAACAGCTGGCCGCCCAGATCGGAAAGCTGGCCAACGAAAACTTCGTGGCCCGCGCGCCCGAGGCCGTGGTCAACACCGAGCGTGAGAAGAAAGCCAAACTGGAGGCTCTGATCGAAAACCTCACCCTCAGCCTGAAAAATCTGGGCTGACGACAGCCTTCGACCCCTTTCCCGGACAAAGAAAGATAGAATAGTGCCGTATACATGGTATACGGCACTATTTTTTTGGATAAGGGTGACGATTATGATCATCAAAACGGCCTATACCGGCGGAAAGCTGACGCTGTTCTTTGCCGGCGAGCTGGATCACCACGGGGCGCGGGAGGCCGCCGAGACTATCGAGGACGCGCTGGACGAGTATCTGCCTCGGGACTGTGTCATCGATCTTGCGGGGCTGAGCTTTATGGATTCCTCGGGCATCGCGCTGATCCTGCGCATCCTGCGCCGGATGAACCGCACCGGCGGGCGGGCCTGGGTAGAGAATCCCGGTGCGCAGCCCCTGCGGGTACTGGACGCTTCGGGCATCGAGCGGCTGCTGCCGGTGGCGGTGGGCGCGCAAAGGAGGTGAAGAGATGAAGAAGGAGAACTACATAAAATTGGAATTCCCCAGCCGCTCCGCCAACGAGGGCTTTGCCCGCGCGTCCGCGGCGGCCTTCGCGGCCCAGCTGGACCCCACGCTGGAGGAGCTGGGCGACATCAAGACCGCCGTTTCCGAGGCCGTGACCAACTGCATCGTCCACGCTTATCCCGACAGCATCGGTAAAATCGCCATGCGCCTGCGCATCCTAGAGGGGGGCAAACTGGAGATCGTGATCCGCGACTGGGGCCGGGGCATCGACGATGTGGCGCGGGCCATGGAGCCCATGTTCACCACCGGCGGGGCCGACCGCAGCGGCATGGGCTTTACCATCATGGAGAGCTTCATGGACAAGCTCAAGGTGCGCTCCGCGCCGGGCCGCGGGACCACGGTGACGCTGGTGCGCGCCGTGAAACCCCGGACGGGCCGCCGATGACCAACGCTGCTGCCATGCTGGACGGCATCCGCCGGGCCCAGCGCGGCGACAGGGAAGCGGCGGGAAAGCTGGTGGAGGAGAATTCCGGCCTGATCTGGAGCATCGCCCGGCGCTTTTTCGGCCGGGGCGTGGAAGCGGACGATCTCTATCAGCTGGGCTGCGTGGGCTTTCTCAAAGCCATCGAGGGCTTTGACGAGAGCTACGGCACCCAGTTTTCCACCTATGCCGTGCCCAAGATTTCCGGCGAGATCCGCCGCTTCCTGCGGGACGACGGCGCCGTGAAGGTCAGCCGCAGCGTGAAGGAGCGGGCCCAGCAGATCAAGGCCGCCCGTTTCACACTGGAACAGAGGCTGGGGCGGGAGCCGGTGTTGTCGGAGCTGGCCGCGGAGACCGGTCTCGACCCCACCGACATCGCCTCCGCGGAGCTTGCCGCCGGGCCCACGGAGAGCCTGCAGCGGGAGACCGGGGAGGACGGCTTCACGCTGGAGCTCATTTTGGGCGACTACGGAGAGGAGGAACGCATGGTGGAGTCCGTGGCGCTGCGGGCGGCCATCGAAGCCCTGCCGGAGAAGGAGCGGATGGTGCTCAATCTGCGCTATTTCCACGGCATGACCCAGCAGTCCGCCGCCCGGGTGATGCAGGTGTCCCAGGTGCAGGTGTCCCGCATCGAGCGCCGCGCCGTGGACGCCCTGCGCGCCATCTTAATATAACGGGCTTGCAGCAGCCCCCACAAAAACGCGCCCCTGCGGGGCGCGTTTTCTCTGCCCGCCGGACTTGTTTTGGGAGGCCGGATATGGTACAATCGGCGGCATGGATAGTGATTTTGAAAAACGATATGTCGAAGCGCGGCAGAACTATATCGCCGCGCAATTTTCCTCACTGAACGGGATGCAGCGCGCCGCGGTCATGGCCACGGAGGGGCCGCTTCTGATCCTGGCCGGCGCGGGCAGCGGCAAAACGACGGTGCTGATCAACCGCATCGCCAACCTCATGCGCTTTGGCCGCGCCTCGGATACGGGCGAGCTGCCCGCCGGCGTGACCGAAACCGACCTCGCCGCGCTGGAGGCGGGGGGGGCGGATGCGGCGCGGCTGGCCGCGCTGGACGCGGTGGAGCCCTGGCGCATTCTGGCCATCACCTTCACCAACAAGTCGGCGGACGAGCTGAAAAACCGGCTTTCCGCCATGCTGGGCAGCGACGCCCAGGACATCTGGGCCTCCACCTTCCACGCCTGCTGCGTGCGCATCCTGCGCCGGGACGCGGAGAAACTGGGGTTCCCATCCGGCTTTTCCATCTACGATTCCGCCGACAGCCAGAGCCTGGTCAAGCAGATCCTCCGGGAGCTGAATTACGACGACAAAATGTTCCCGCCCCGGGCCGTCCTTTCGGAGATCAGCCGCGCCAAGGACGCGCAGGTCGGCGCGGAGGAATACCAGAAGCGCGCCGAAAAGACCGGGGACATCCGTCTGCGGCATATCGCGGCCGTCTATTCCGAGTATATGCGTCGGATGTTTACCGCCGGGGCCATGGATTTCGACGATCTCATCTCCTTCACCGTGAAGCTGCTGCAGGAGCATGACGACGTGCTGGGCTACTGGCAGAAGAAATTCAGGTACATCATGATCGACGAGTATCAGGACACCAACAACCTGCAATACCTGTTCTCGTCCCTGCTGGCCGGCGGCTGGGGCAACATCTGCGTGGTGGGCGACGACGACCAGAGCATCTATAAATTCCGGGGCGCCACCATCGAAAACATCCTCTCCTTTGAGGACGAATACAAGCGCTGCCGCACCATCCGGCTGGAGCAGAACTACCGCTCCACCGGTGCCATTCTGGACGCGGCCAACGCCGTCATCCAAAACAACACCGCCCGCAAGGGCAAGAATCTGTGGACACAGAAGCCCCGGGGCGCCCCCATCACGCTGTACACCGCCAACGACCAGAACGACGAGGCCCGCTTCGTGTCTCTGTGCATCAAATCCGCCTGTCAGGAGGGCTCCGCCTCCTTTGGGGACTTCGCGGTGCTCTACCGCATGAACGCCCAGTCCAAAAATCTGGAGGACGCTTTCCGCCAGTACGACATTCCTTACCGCGTTATCGGCGGTACCCGGTTCTACGACCGGGCCGAGGTCAAGGATATGCTGGCCTGGCTGTGCGTCATCGCCGCCCCCGCGGACGATCTGCGCCTGATGCGGGTCATCGGCAACACGGCGAAGGGTATCGGCGACAGGACCGTGGAGACCGCCCGGGAGCTGGCCGCGAGCCATGAAAAGCCGCTTTTCGATATCCTCAGCCATGCGGGCGAGTACCCGGAGCTTCAGCGCAGCGCCACGCGCCTGCGGCTGTTCACCATCCTGATTGGCGAGCTGCGCGCTTTCGCCGCGGAGAACACCCCCGACGCGCTGTATGACGAGCTGCTGGAGAAGACCGGCTACCTCGCGGAGCTGGAAGCCAAAAACACCGTGGAGGACACCACCCGGGCCGAGAACGTACGGGAGCTGAAGTCCAGTATCCTGGGCTATATGCAGTCCACCGGGGACCGGACGCTGGAGGGCTTTCTGGCGGATGTGGCGCTGTATACGGATATCGACAACTATGACCGCTCGGCGGATGGCGTGGTACTGATGACCATGCACGCCGCCAAGGGGCTGGAATTTCCCACCGTGTTCGTGGTCGGCGCGGAGGAGGGCATCTTCCCCGGCCTGCGCGCCATCGGCGAGCCGGAGGAGATGGAGGAGGAGCGGCGGCTTTGCTATGTGGCCATCACCCGGGCCAGGGAGAAGCTGTATCTCACCTGCGCGCGGCAGCGGATGCTGTTCGGCCACACCACCAACAACAAGCTCTCCCGCTTTGCGGAGGAGATCCCGGAGGAATATCTCATCCGGGAGGAGAGCCGTCTCGCCGCGTCCTACGGCGGCGGTGCCCGCGCCTCCGCCGTAGGCTATAACACCGCGTATGCCTCCCGCGTGCGTGACGCGGCCCCCCCCGGACCCCGGATAACGCCGCCGCCGGCATCCGCCGCGGCAAATTCGGGGGCGCTGCCCGCCTTCGCGCTGGGCGACGCCGTGGAGCATAAGGCTTTCGGCCACGGCGTCATCACCGCCATGCGGCCGATGGGAAACGACAGCCTTATCGAAATCGAATTCGAGGGCGTGGGCACGAAAAAGCTCATGCTGCGCGCCGCGGCCCTGTATATGACCAAGGCGTAACAAAAGCGCCCCCCTGCCGCCGCGGCAGGGGGGCGCTTTTGAAGAATTCCGCAGACTCAGCCGATCCAGGCCCTGACCTGCTCGCGCAGCCAGTCGGCCCACTCGCCGATTCCCTCGCCGGTGCGGGCGGAGATGGGGATGATCTTCATGTTGGGGTTGAGCTTCAGCACGTACTTTTTGCAGGCCTCCAGATCAAAGTCGAAATAGGGCAGCACGTCGATCTTGTTGATCAGCAGCACGTCGCAGATGGAAAACATCAGCGGGTACTTCAGCGGCTTGTCATGCCCCTCCGGCACGGAGAGGATCATGGCGTTTTTCACCGCGCCGGTGTCGAATTCCGCGGGGCATACCAGGTTGCCCACATTTTCCAGAATGGCCAGGTCCACGTCCGCGGTACCCAGACCCTCCAGCCCCTGCTTGGTCATGCCTGCATCCAGATGGCACATACCGCCGGTGTGGAGCTGAATGACCTTGACGCCGGTCTTCTCGATGGCGGCGGCGTCCACGTCGGAGTCGATGTCGGCCTCCATGACGCCGATGCGCATCTCGTCCTTCAGCGCGGCGATGGTGGCCTTCAGCGTGGTGGTCTTGCCGCTGCCGGGGGAGGACATGAGGTTCAGCAGAAACGTGTGCTCCTGCTTCAGCTGCTGACGTATCCGCTCGGCTTCTTTATCGTTGCTGGCGAAAACGCTTTCCTTGATCTCGAGAATTTTAAATCCTTCCATGAGCTGCACCTCGCAAAAGCAATTTATTTTTCTCTAAGCTACCATAAAATGGGCCGGTTTTCAATCATATTCTGAAAAATCTGACAAAAGCCCGGACTTCAGTTCAAGCCCGCCAGCGTCTCCCGGAAGCTGGCCTCGAAAGCGGTGTCGGCCGCGTAGCCGGCCGCCGACGGCGCGGGCAGGGAGACGGTGCCGTTGGCGGCCATGGCTTTCACCGCCGCGGTGACGGCGGCGGCCATGGGAGAGGCGCCGGACCCGGCGGAAACGCTGCTCAGCGCCTGGGTGGAGGGATAATAGCCGCTGTTCGCGGTCAGCGTGTCCCCGTTGCCCAGCAGCCAGGAGAGGAAAACGGCGGCGGCCGTCTGATCCTCGCTGCCCGAGGAGGTGATGGCGGCGGTCAAAAGCGAGGCGGGATACAGCGCCGTCCCGCCGGAGACCACGGGGTAGGGGAGCACGGAAAGGGTGTCGGGGTCCGCGGCGTATTCCATGATCTCGGAAGCGGAGACTATGGCGCAGGCCAGTTCACCCGCTGCCACGGCCTTGGCGGCGTCGCCGTCCACGGCGGTGACGCCGCCGTTGTAGGCGGCTTCGGCCAGCAGATTGTACAGCGTCACATAGTGCTTGTTCTTGATGTCCTGCTCACGGCTGGCGTGGAATTGATCGCCGTACTGCGCCAGCCCTACCCGGAACAGGGCGGTGAAGTCATCCGCCGTGAAAAAGTGCTTTCCAGTGTCGTCGTTGTATTTCTGGGCGGCGCCGCATACGCCTTCCGGTGTGGCAAGCTGCGTGTCGGGATACGCGGCGCCGGATGCCAGCGACCGGTTCACCAGCAGCAGATAGGGCGCGGCGGCCAGCGGCACGCACAAGAGCTTGCCGTCGGGCGCACAGGCGTCCAGATAGGCGCTTTGGATGCTGCCCAGACCCGCGGCGGAGAAGAAGGTATCCGTGGCCGGCATCACCGCGCCGCCGCTGAGGCTCAGCGCGGCGCTCAGCCCGCAGATAACGGCGGCCGGGGCGGCGGCACCCGCTTCGGACAGGGCGGTCAGCAGCTCGCTTTCGGAGGAGAAGGCTTTCGCCGATACCCGGATGCCCGCGGTAGCGCCGCTGCCGTTGTTATAATCGGCCAGCAATGCGGTAAAATTATCCCACAAGGGGCTGCCGTTGGGCGCATACCACAGGGCGATCTTGACCCGCTGTGCCTCGGGGACGGCGCTGGCGGAGACGCTCACAACGCCGCCGCAGCCGCACAGGGATGCCAGCAGCAGGGTCAGCGTAAGAAGTACAGCAATTCGTTTTTTCATAATTCGCTCCATATAAACCGCCCGCGTCCGCCACTTTGACGGGGAAAAACGGCTGTCGGCGGGTTCTGTTCACCATATATACCACATTTTTGCGTTTTTGGCAATTCTGTCTGTTGCTTTTGCCTTTTGGGCATATTATATTGGAACCTTAAGACGAATACTGTCGCATCGGGGGAGGAAAAGATGAAAGTATCTGCGGTACTGTTTGACTTGGACGGAACGCTGCTGAACACGCTGACGGATATCGCCGCAGCACTGAACCGCACGCTGGCAGGGCGGGGGCTGCCTCAGCTTACTCTGGAGGAAGTGCGCGCCTATGTGGGCAACGGCTCCCGCCGACTGGTGGAGCGGGCCGTCCCCGCCGGGACGGCGGACGCCGTGACGGATGCCGTGCTGGCGGCTTACCGCGCGGACTACGACAAAAACTGCGACATCGCCACCCGCCCCTACGCGGGCATCCCCGGCACCCTGGCGGCGCTGAAAGCGGCGGGGATCAGGCTGGCCGTGGTGTCCAACAAGCCGGACGGCGCGGTGAAGGCCCTGACCGATACCCACTTTCCCGGGATATTCTCCAGCGCCGTGGGCGAGGGGCCGGGCATCCGCCGCAAGCCCGCGCCGGATACGGTGCTTGCCGCCATGGCAAAGCTGGGCGTGGGCGCGGAGGAGACGGTCTATGTGGGCGATTCCGAGGTGGACGTGGCCACGGCGAAAAACGCGGGAGTGCCCTGTCTGTCGGCGCTGTGGGGCTTTCGCACCCGGACGCAGCTGGAGGAGGCCGGCGCGGCGCGCTTTCTCGAACGGCCGGAGGAGCTGCCGGAACTGATCTGAAAAATCCCGGGCGGAAGATACCGTCCGGGAAGTTTTTTACGCGGGATCGTAGAAGCGCTGGGTCTCTTTGCCGTCTGCGTCGTACTCGATGCACTCGTAGAGGGTGGGGTCCACGCGGCTGCGCTTTTTGACCACCAGACTTTCGCCCTGGACATTGTAGGCCCAGATGAGACTGTTGAACATCTCCGGGTCGGGCTTGTTGAATACCGTGGTCTCATTCAGCCGGCAGAATTTCGAGCGGCCCTCGGCGGTGTCCAGCAGGTCGCCTTCGCCGTCGTACCAGAGCTTGTCGATCTTAAAAGTATGCTCCTCGATCCCGGCAAAAGGGTCTTTTTCGTTGTTGATCTCGTCGGACATGGTATCACCTCACAGTGAGATTGTACCACAGGGCCGCTGCAAGATGCAACGGTCAGAATTTGGGCTCCCCGCCTTCCTTCCGCGGCCGGAGATCGCCGCTGCGAAAAACGGGCAGGAAACGGAGGGAATACTTACATTTGCTTTGTTTGGCGCCATACGGTACAATGCAACCGTCCCGCGAGACAAATCCAACAGAGGAGGTACGCACCATGTTCTGCTTTGGTAATTTCAGCTGCGGCTCCGGCTGCTGCTCCGTATGGCAGCTTCTGTGCCATTTCTTTGGCCGCTGCTGAGAATGTTGATCTATGAGAATTGGGGGCCGCAAAAGCGGCCCCTTTGTTTTGACGAAGTCTCATCTTGCAAATGCCGCCCTGCTGGGGTAAAATGAATAATGTCGAGCGCGCGCGGTCGGGAGGCAAACCATGGACAATATTACCCGCTGCCTTGAAGGCAGAGTGTTGTGGTACGGTAAAGCCCGGGACATGCTGCTGGGCACGGTTCCCTGGCAAAAGACCTTTTATTGGCCGCTGGGCGGTCTCCCACGGGACGAGACGGAGCGGGCGGTCTACTGCGCCGCCATCTGCGGCGCCGTCAGCGAGCTGAATTCCACTGTTGACATGCTTTCGGCGGAGCGGAAGGGCGCGGACGCCCGGGCCCGCCATGCGGCAGCGCCGCGCAAAAAAGGCAGATATATCTGAAACGCGCGCCGGGATCTCGTATTCCGGCGCTTTTTTGGCGGGCAGCCGCGGAGGAACGGAAAAGGCGCGGAGCATGGTGCGCGGCAATCGTTGACAACGCCGGAAAAGAAAATATAATGAGGACAACAACGGGAAGATACAGGAGGCACAGCATGAAATGTGTGGTAAAGACCGCGGCCGGGTCGGGAAAACTGGCGCTGTGGGACAAACCCGTCCCGATCCCGGGAGACGGCGAGATTTTGGTGAAGGTCAAGGCCGCCGCCATCTGCGGCACGGACGTGCATATCCGCGCCTGGAACGAATGGAGCGCCCGGCGCATGACCCCGCCGGTCACCATCGGCCACGAGTTTTGCGGCGAGGTGGTGGAGCTGGACAAAAATGTCAGGGGCGTGCGCGTGGGCGACCGCGTCTCTGCGGAGAGCCACATCCCCTGCGGCGTGTGTCCCGACTGCCGCATGGGCAACCGGCACGTCTGCCGCCATACGGGGCTGGTGGGTGTGACCCGGGACGGCGGCTTTGCGGATTATATCGCCATC
>Ga0160425_1003748_pt1 | contig 10779 bp, 9 predicted proteins | sample BioMet8_FD_108193 | JGI IMG/M metagenome (GOLD analysis project Ga0160425, IMG submission 108193) | Microbial communities from bioreactor (seeded with sewage sludge) at Lawrence Berkeley National Lab, California, USA - Biofuel... | ecosystem: Engineered > Bioreactor > Anaerobic > Unclassified ...
CATATGGGATGAATTTGGCATCTCTCCGCCGATCAAGAATCTCAATAATGCACTTTCTGCAGCAAGATCCAAAGGCGTCAGGTTCACGCTTGTCATCCAGGATTTCAGCCAGCTCAGCATCCAATACAACAAAAACTTTTCCGAGATGATCAAGAATAATACCATGAACGTTGTATATCTGCTTGGAGGCAATATGGAGACACTGAAGGAGATGTCTGAACGTATCGGCAACAAGCTACGCTGGAACAAAGAGAAGGCAAACTATGAAATTGTCCCTGTCGTGACAAAGGACAGGCTTGCACATATGTCCGTAGGTGAGGGGATTGTTGCCAGTCAGAGGAAGAATCCATATCTGACCAGGTATATTCCATTCAACCGATATATCTTCTACAGGTCGATGGGAGCACCAGAGGACCCGCCAGTGCAGGAGCTTGTCCGTCTGCATCCATTCTCACTTGAGGAAGGATACAGGGACCTGACTGAGATCAATGCAGCACTAGAGAATAAGAAGACGCAGATAGAGGCAGAGAGCCCTGCTCAGCCTGAAGCAAATACTGCGGAACAAAAGACAGTAAAAACATCAAAAAAGAAGAGTTCAGAACAAAAGAAGAAAAAGAACCGGAATTTTGATAATGTCTTTGAACATGTTGAAAAGGAAACACCAAAAATAAGGGAAAGGGAACAAGAATAATTATGGCAGAAGGAAAGAAACGTCTCTTCAAAAGAGAAACTTGCACACTGGAATTGAACGAATTATTGAATAGAGTAGAACAGGTCAATCACAGTCCGTATTACCTGTATTACGTAAAGGAACTTATCGTATTTGGCTCATATGTGAATACACAGAATCCAAAGATCCATGATCTGGATATAGCACTGGATCTGGAACAGAAGTGCGATAATCGTGAATTTGTCATGAAGAAAAGCTCTGAACGTGTCAGAGCCTCCGGAAAGTCCCTCAGTTTCGTGAATACAATATATTATTGCTATATAGAAACAGCGAAATACCTGCAGAATAGATCACACATTCTTTCACTTCACGATATTGATATGCATAAGAAGATCAAGGATGACTCTGGGATGCACTATCGATTTGACTATGATCCAGTCGACATTGATACCTATAAGTTATAGAAGAAAATCGCTATCTTTTATGATGATGTTTAGAAAGATGCTTTTTCTCTGCTCTTTGAGCTGACCTGTTTGCTTCTTCAATCTCTGATTTCATCAAAGTAAGGGTATCATCGACCTGCTTGTCAGTCATTGCCTGAGCGTCAGTAGTATCATTGTGTTTCTTATTAGGAAATGTCATGGTTAATCTCCTTTAATCTTAAAGTTTACAAACAAGATTATCTCTGATGTGTGCAGAATATGCAATTTCTGTGTGGAATATCTTATAGTCGGTATATTAAGGTTACTTCACACAAGGATTGCACAATTTACATACTATTCATTCAAGCTAAAGTTCCCTGAATTTGACACTAGCACGCTTCAAATTTTCACAAATAATGGCATTTTAAGTGCCAAAACAGGTTCCGATTTGCAAGTCGATTACAATTTACGAAGAAGAATAAAGCATAACTATGAGTAAAGATTAGTACTCAATCTTTGTTAACACTTTATCATACAGACAGCTATTTATACTGCTGCAGGGAATTCAGGAACATTTGAGATAATTCAGTCTGCTCACCAGTTGGATTTACAAACAGGATGTTGGTCTCCATTTTGCGGGAATCAATCCAGGAGATGTAGGAGTCTGCACATTCTGTTTTCATGGATTCCGGCAGGAGAGCAACACCTTTTCCTGTTTTGGCCAGGGCCAATGCAGTTCTGGCATTGTCACAGACACAGAAGATGTTCGGCGTCAGATTTGCATCTTTGAATGCTTCGGTGATCATCGCTTCGTAACGGCGGTAGATGATCAGACGGTAGCTCAGGATATTTTTCAATTTCATTTTTGTCGGCAGGGGGTCGCGTGAGACAACCATCATCATGTTGTGTGAGATTTTTACGCTCTCAATTCCATTCAAGGATACAGGCGTACGGACAACGGCTGCTTCGATGACACGTTTCCCGAGGAGCTCCATCAGCTGATAGGTATCACTGTCATAAAGTATGAAGTGAATATCCGGATATTTATCTGTCAGACGGTCGATGGCCGGTATCACTACCGGCATAGTGGTAGGTGTCAGTCCAAGCCGGAAACTCTTTGTTTTTCCGGCATTTAACGTTTCCATGGCAATGGTCCTGGTCATGTTGAGCACTGTGGCACAGCGGTCATAAAAGATACGGCCGGCATCGGTCAGCCGCAGTTTACGGTGTGTACGGTCAAGCAATGTGACACCGATCTCCTTTTCCAGCAGCTGGATCTGGATTGTCAAAGGCGGCTGTGTCATATTCAATTTTCTTGCGGCTTCGGTGATACTGCCTGCATTTGCGATGGCAACAAAATATTCCATTTGCTTGAGTTCCATAAAAAGCCTCCTTCCGAAAGATTCATATTCATAATATATTGAATTAATATATTTTACATATAAAATTCGAATAATATAAAATTTTCCACTGATGACGGCACGATTCACTGAAAACGCGCTTTGTTAACGAGAAAAAGACTTGAAACATATTCTCAGTTGAATATAATTTTCATATTAATTGTAAAATTTACATTGGCATGTAAGATTTTACATTAGTTAGAAGGCGGGGGATATGAGAAGGTATATTCGAAAACGGATCATTATGATGATTCTTCTGCTGATTGGTATGACATTCATTGTCTTTGCCAGTCTGTATTTTGCGCCTGGAGATCCGGCGGAAATTGCGGCAGGGCCTTCTGCTTCCGAAGCAGAGATTGCCCAGATGCGGGAATACCTTGGCTTGAACCGGCCGTTCTTTGTACAGTATGGGACCTATTTATGGAACCTGCTTCACGGCGACCTCGGAACTTCCCTGATCACGCGTCAGCCGATTCTGGATGAATTGGCCGTTCGGCTGCCGAACACTTTGAATCTAGCGGTATTCTCCATGATCATTGCCTGTTTGATTGGCATCCCTTCGGGCATCTTTGCCGCGATCCATAAAGATACATGGATTGATAATACATTGACCACACTGTCTCTTGGCGGTATTTCCATTCCGAACTTCTTCCTGGGTTCGATTCTGATCATTTCCTTCTGTGTCAATCTTGGCTGGTTCCCGACAGGCGGTATGGATCAGCCGTTCTGGACCTGGACAGGACTGAAACAGGTATTCCTGCCAGCGCTGTCATTGGGCATGCAGGTAGCTGCTTCCTTTACCCGGATCGGACGTTCTGCCATGCTGGATGTCCTGCAGTCGGATTACATCCGGACCGCACGCTCAAAGGGCCTGAAGAAGAATAAGATCGTATGGGTCCATGCTTTCCGCAATGCCATGATTCCACTGATCACACAGATGGGCACGAGTTTTGGCGGCCTGCTTGGCGGTGCCATTGTCACGGAACAGGTATTCGCAATCAACGGCATTGGTACCTATCTGATCAATGCAATCAGTCAGCGAAATTACTATGCCGTACAGTCGACCGTGCTGGTCATTGCCTTTTTGTTCGTATTAGTCAATCTGATTGTGGATATCCTCTATGTTGTCATTGATCCACGTATTAAGTACGAGTAGGGATCGGGGAGGATAGATATGAAAAGAGAAAGTCAATTCAGAATTAATTTCCGTAAGCTGCTCCAAAATAAATTAGCTACTGTTTGTTTCTTTGTCCTGATCCTGGAACTGATTCTCGTGATCTTCGCACCGCTGTTTACAAAATGGGATCCGAATGCAACAGATCTGCTGTCTAGACTGTGCCCAGGCTTCTGGGCATCCGGTTCAGATAAATTCAAGCCGGAGCATTGGCTTGGCACCGATGAGCTGGGACGTGATATCTGGGCCCGTCTGCTGTATGGCGGAAGGATATCACTTGAAGTAGGTTTCATTGCGACGATTATTGGTCTGGTCTTTGGTACCTTGTTCGGTATGCTTGCAGGTTTCTACAAAAAGCTGGACAACATCATCATGAGGATCATGGATGTCCTATTTACATTTCCAGGCATCCTGCTTGCCCTGCTGATTGTTGCAATGCTTGGCGTGAGTACACTGAATGCAACCATTGCCATCAGTATCTGGGCAATTCCGTCCTTTGCCAGAATGATCCGCAGCCGTGTGCTGCAGATCAAGCAGGAAGAATACATTACCGCAATTCAATCACTGGGTGCCAAGGACTGGTGGATCATGACCCGTCATATCCTGGTTAACGCAATGCCGACAATTATTGTGATTGCTACCATGAGAATTGCAAATGCAATCCTATCCATTGCTACATTGAGCTACCTGGGTGTAGGTGTTCCTGTACCGCAGGCAGAATGGGGCGGCATGATTGCAAGTGCCAAGACACAGATGTATCAGGCTCCATACTTGATCATTGTGCCGGGCGTTGCCATCATCATTACCGTTATTTGTTTCAACATACTTGGAGACAAACTGAGGGATATTCTGGATCCAAGTCTGAAAGATTAGGTTTTGACCTAAGCGTATAGGTGAAAAAAGAAAGAGGGAAAGATTATGTTTAGAAAGAAATTCCTGAGTGCGGTATTAGCGTTTGCGATGACCGCAGGACTGAGTGCTTGTGGTACATCAAGCGCCAGTGCCACAGCAGCAAGTTCAGCCGGTTCAACTACCAACGCGACAATGAATATTGAATTAACAACAGCACCTGTTGGACTGCATCCATTGAAGACAAATGATGCGGCTTCTACATTCGTCACCGGACAGATCTTCGAGACTCTGTACCGCAGAACCGTAGACGGCACTTCCTATGAACCATTGCTGGCAGAGTCCTTGCCGGAAATGTCGAGCGATGGTCTGACCGCGACGATCCATCTCAGAAAGGGTGTCAAGTTCCAGGATGGTACAGATTTCACCGCCGATGCGGTTGCCTATATGATCGACAGTCTGAAGGATAAGAACTATGGTTCACAGCGTCCGTCGATTGTTGAATCCATTGACAGCTATAAGGTTGTCGATGCAAATACAATTGAGCTTCATCTGATGTATGCAGACGGCGTTCTGGTCGCAAAGCTTGCTCATACAAACAGTGCGATTGTAAATCCTGCATTGGATAAGACACAGGACTTCATGGTCGATGCCAAAGGTGCAGGCACTGGTCCATACAGCTTTGTTTCTGCTACTTCCGGTTCAAAATATGTACTGGCCGCAAATACAAGTTATTGGAATGGTACACCGGCAGTCAAGAATCTGAATTACGATGTGGTTGCGGATGAGGCTACGGCCGTTGCCAGGATCAAGACAGGTGAGGCAGATCTGTATCCGACAGTTGCTTCCGATTCGTTCAGCACAGTTGCTGCCGTCAGCGGATATAAGGCAGTCTCGGATTCTTCTTCTGCAATTTACTTTATGACATATCGTTCCAATGAAGGAACTTCCGCAAACCCATTGATGGCAAATAAGGACTTCCGTAAGGTACTTGTCGAGTCTGTTGATTTCGAAAAATATACCCAGTCTGTTGTCGGCGATAATGGGACCTTCAACAAATCTATCGTAGGACCAACTCTGGTCGGATATACATCCGCAATGGATGATGCTTATGTAGCACCGAATATGGCAGATGCCAAGGCACTGGTCGAAAAGAACGGATGGACGGGACAGACCGTTACAATGCTGACAAGTACACGTGAATGGCATAAGACCGTTGGTGCTTATGTACAGGATCAGCTTGCACAGGTAGGCATCACCGTCAATGTGGTTTCGGAAGAGTGGGCTACTTATCTGGCAGACGCAAAGAAGGATAACTACGATTTCTGCATCTTATCCTGGTCCAATGTAACAGGTGATGGACAGCAGATGCTTGAACCGAACTTCTCGACAAAGAATGGTACACGTGTCAAGTATAACAATGCAGCCTTTGATGCAGCTGTTGATGCAAGTGCTAAGACAACCGATGCCACAAAGCGTCAGGCATCGATGCTGGAAGCTGTAAAAATGATCCAGGGCGACTGCGTGGTTGCACCAATGTATTCACCAAATACGTCTTATGTCTATAACGCAAATAAGTTCACGAATGTTGTATTTGACAAGGGCGGACAGTTCACCGTTTCTGATTTCGGCGTAAAGTAAAAAAAGAAAACAAGATGGTCAAAGAAAGGAGGAGTTGAATGACTGACGAAAAAGTACTTGAGGTGAATGGACTTCATGCGGTATTCCGTATCCAGAAAAAAGAATATGAAGTCCTGCATGACATTTCCTTTACGGTCCATCGGAATGAGACTGTTTGTATTGTCGGTGAATCCGGATGCGGTAAAAGTGTCACTACATTATGTGTCATGGGACTGCTGCCAAAGAACGGCAGAGTCACCGAAGGGTCCATCCAATTGGATGGCAATGAACTGACACATCTGAATGATGATCAGATCCGTAAATACCGTGGCAGTAAAATGGGAATGATCTTCCAGGAACCAATGACAGCACTCAACCCTCTATTGACCATTGGCTATCAGCTCAGAGAAAATCTGATGCTGCATCGCGGCGTTGATAAAAAGACTGCCGAACAGATGGCCATCGAGTATTTGAATAAAGTCGGGATTGCAAATGCTCCGTCACGGATGAAGCAGTATCCATTTCAGTTGTCCGGCGGATTGCGTCAGCGTATTCTGATTGCCATGGTCCTGTCGGCACAGCCGGATCTTTTGATTGCGGATGAACCGACAACAGCTCTGGATGTAACCATTCAGAAGCAGGTCCTGACATTGCTGAATGGCCTGAAAAAGGACATGAATGCAGGTATCTTGTTCATCACGCATGATCTGGGTGTTGTTGCTGAAATTGCGGATCGTGTCATTGTCCTGTATGCCGGCAGAAAAGTGGAAGAAGGTTCAACCGAACAGATCTTCACGCATCCGGCACATCCTTATACGATTGGCTTGATGAATGCCGTTCCGGATGTGGACAAGGATGGGGATGACATGGAACCAATTCCAGGCATGTTCCCGAATATTACGGAGGTCATTCCCGGATGCCGGTTCAACCCACGTTGCCCGCATGCTGCGGAATGTTCTCTATGTAAGCAGGAAGTTCCTTCTCTAACAGAAATTGAACCAGGGCATTATGCAGCCTGCCATCTGGTAAAGAAGGAGGTGCAGCCATGAGTGAAGAAAAGAAGAAATTGCTGGAACTGCGGAAGCTGAAAAAGTATTTCAAAGTGGACAGCAATAAGACACTGAAAGCAGTACAGGATATTTCCTTTGTTATTTATCAGGGTGAAAAGTTCGGCGTTGTAGGAGAATCCGGGTGTGGCAAATCAACGCTGGGCAGAACGATTCTGCAGCTGTATGAGCAGACCTCTGGTTCCTGTGTCTATTATGGAAAATCCACACAGGAGATCAATCCGAAATACATCCGTGATGAGATCCAGCATCTGAAGAAATACCAGGAAGAAGCACAGAAATTCTATCAGGAAAGCCTGAAGATTGATGAAAAGATCAAGGCTCTTAATGAAGCGGCAGATCAGCTGGATCCGATTGGATCGGATAAAGACGCAAAGAGCTATGACCGGCTGAAAAAAGAGATTGCAAAATTGGAGCTCAAATCTTCCGAATGCAGAAAAGATGCATCAAGACAGCTCCGGGAAGGTTCAAGGACGAATGGTTCTTTGATCCTGTGCAAAGATCTGGATAAGATACAGGCGCTCTTTCTGGAAGCAGAAAATGAAGTTGGAAAATCCCATGAAGCATTGAAAGCATATTTTGATATGCTGGATGAGTACAATGCAAACAAAGTCACCATGGATGCAATCGATCATTGTGACGAACAGATTGAACGGCTTCAGAAGAAAGAAAAGCTTTCGGAAGCAGAAGAATATCAGCTGGCAGATCTTTTGCATACAAAGAAGAAAGTCAAAGGACTGGATAAAAAGACCTTTGAAGAAAGAAATGCTAAGCTGAAACCGCTGATGGATCAGAAGATGGCAGAAGCAATGGCACATCATGAAAAAGATGATGCCAGCCGTCAAAAGGCATTTGAACTGTATCACGGCAAAGATATTCTGCCGATAACAGAACGTACTTTGGATCCTGCCTATCAGGCAAAACTTGACCGGAACTATGAGACCGGGATCAATTTGAATAAATTGACAAAGGAAGAGATGCGCCGTATCCGTCCGGATATGCAGATGGTCTTCCAGGACCCGGCTGCTTCACTGGATCCCCATGAGACAATTGGCAAAGCAATTGAAGAAGTCTTCCGTATCCATACAGATATGCCTGAAAATCTCCGGCATCAGAAGACACTGGAGCTGCTGCAGGAAGTTGACTTAAAACCAGAACATTATTATTCCTATCCGAATTCTTTGTCCGGCGGCATGAAACAGCGGGCTGGCATTGCGCGTGCCATTGCTTTGAATCCTAGCTTCGTTGTATTGGATGAAGCTGTATCTGCGCTGGATGTTTCTGTTCAGGCACAGATCCTGCAGCTGCTGAATCGTCTGCAGAAAGAAAAGAATCTGACATACATGTTCATTACACATGATCTGGGTGTTGTGAAGCATTTCTGTGACCGTGTCCTGGTCATGTATTTAGGGACAGTGTGTGAATTGGCAGACAGTAAGTATCTGTTCCGGGAACCGCTCCATCCATACACGAGATCGTTATTGGATGCAGTGCCAAGGATGAAGATCAACAAAGACCATACAGAACAGGATGTCCTGCAGGGCGAAGTTCCTAGTCCAATCAATCCGCCAAGCGGCTGTCCGTTCCATACGCGGTGCAAACAATGCATGAAGGTATGCGAACAGAAAGCACCGGAGTATATTGAATATAAGCCGGGACATTATGTAGCATGTCATCTGTATGACCAGAAGGAGAAACAGGGATGATGGAATTTGATGCAATGTATCAGCCCTATGCATCGAACCGGTACTGTATTGCCGCAAAACGCGGTATGGTCGCCACCGGATCGAATCTTGCTTCGGCAGCGGGCCTGGAAGTGATGCAGAAAGGTGGAAATGCAATTGATGCAGCTGTTGCAACGGCAGCTGCTTTAACAGTGGTAGAACCTACTGCAAATGGCCTGGGTGCCGATTCCTTTGCCCTTGTCTATGTAAAGGATAAACTGTACGGATTGAATTCCTCCGGCTATTCGCCAAAGAATCTGTCGGCAGAAATACTGCGCGGACAGGGATTGACAGAGATGCCGAAATTTGGATGGAAGCCAGTCATGGTACCAGGGGCGGTCAAATCATGGCCGACTTTGGTGGAACGATTCGGCCGTCTTTCCTTACAGGAAGACCTTGCACCGGCAATCCGTTTAGCGGAACAGGGATATGCCGTAGGCCCAATGCTGGGCAGTATGTGGGAACGTTCGACATCGCTCTTTCATCAGCGCTTTGACGGGCAGTCACCATTTGATGAATGGTTCCGTGTCTTTACAAAGAACGGCGAGTCCTATCACTTTGGAGACATCGTGAAGCTGCCGAATCATGCCAAGACATTGAAATTGATTGCCGCTACAAATGCCGATGCTTTTTATAAAGGTGAGATTGCCGAACAGTTCATCAGACAGTCACAACGGGATGGCGGTTATTTCTGTGCGGAGGATCTGGCGGAATATCATGCGGAATGGGTCGATCCGATTTCGGTGAATTACCGTGGGTATGATGTATGGGAGATCCCGCCGAATGGGCAGGGGATCACTGCCTTGATGGCCCTGAATATCCTGAAGAATTTTGCTTTCCAGCAGAAGGACTGCACGGATACCTATCATAAGCAGATTGAAGCAATGAAGATGGCCTTTGCAGATGCAAAGCATTATGTTACAGATCAGGACCAGATGACGGTGGATTATCATCGCTTTCTATTGCCGGCGTATGGTGAAGCAAGAGCGAAAGAGATCACTGACAATGCGGGCCTTCCTTTATTTACAGAACCGCCGAAAAGCGGCACAGTCTATCTGTGTACAGCGGATGATGAAGGAAATATGGTCTCCTATATTCAGTCGAATTATATGGGATTTGGTTCTGGAATTGTTCTGGAAGGCTATGGCGTATCTCTGCAGAACAGAGGTGCTGACTTTAGCCTTGATGAACAGGATGCCAATGTACTAAAGCCGCATAAAAAGTCATATCATACAATCATCCCTGGCTTCCTGACGAAGGATGACCAGCCGATTGGACCGTTTGGTGTCATGGGAGGATATATGCAGCCGCAGGGACATGTACAGGTCGTCATGAATATGATTGACTTCCATTTGAACCCGCAGATGGCATTGGATGCGCCTCGGTGGCAGTGGCTGAAAAACAAAGAAGTTGAGTTTGAACCATCCTTTTCCAAAGAGATCATCCAGGACTTAAAAGACCGCGGTCACGATGTTTCAATAGCACCGAATTCATTGAGCTTCGGCAGGGGACAGATTATCCTGCGCATGGCAAATGGTGTTCTGATCGGGGCAACAGAGTCACGGACAGATTCCAATATTTCCTGCTGGTAAAAGCAGAACAGCGGGACATAATAGTTATTCGAGGGCAGAGTCAAAAGCAATGCGAATGATGTCTGCCTTTTATTGTGCGCTGCCGAAAAAACATCTGCAAAAAACGTCTCGTTTCGCTATTTTTCTACGAATAGTTGCTGGCTTAACCTCCAATTTGGTGACTTGACATCTTATTGTACATGAATAAGTACATCAGTAGATCAGGCTGCGGTATATTCTCAGGTCATTGGAGGCTCACTTTCTATGGAATTTATAACTGAG
>Ga0160425_1003749_pt1 | contig 10779 bp, 8 predicted proteins | sample BioMet8_FD_108193 | JGI IMG/M metagenome (GOLD analysis project Ga0160425, IMG submission 108193) | Microbial communities from bioreactor (seeded with sewage sludge) at Lawrence Berkeley National Lab, California, USA - Biofuel... | ecosystem: Engineered > Bioreactor > Anaerobic > Unclassified ...
AAGGTTTTTAGATTGTATCAGATTCCAGCCGTGAAGATCTGTATGGCACATGACATAACGCATTTTAGAATTTTGCAGTAAGAGACCCATGCTTTGAAGCGATTCTGTCGCTTGGGCAAGTAAGGTCATATAGGGTTTTAGTACCTCTTGTAAGGAAGCGGAAGCATGTATATTCCCAAGCCGATTGGACAAAGTCGTACAAAATGAAACATCAAAGGTTTTTGCTCTTCATCGGCATCTTCATTTGAACCCCATCCACTCTCAAAGAGATTTGAAAGGTTAATCGCACCTGTTGCAGTGTTATCGCCAACACGAGGCAGGAGATCCTTGAGTGTTTTATAGCGTGCTTCTTTCACAATACGACGAAGGTATAAATCACGCGTTATGTATATCTCCTGCTTTTCGGCATATTCTGTCATTGCAGACTGCGAGTAACGCCAGTTACCTTCTATGATCAGTTCCTGTGCGAGAATACCATTCTTTATTACAAGATCACTATGCAACACAAGCGTCATTGTTGTGTCCGAAATAACTGAACCTTCTTTAAGGAAATAATCATTTTCTCTGTATTTACTTGTTATCCCAGCAGGTATTACTCGTATTTCACGTTTATTGCTTGCGTTCACGCATGGATATGTTTCTTCTTCGGCGTTTATTTCACCGATTAAGCCAGGAAAAGAAACCTTCTTTTTTGCATATACAAGCAAGTATTCTTTTATGTTGGTAATATCGTTTGATAAAAATGAACCTTTCTTCTTTTTTTCCCATACCAAACAAGCTATGAAGTTTACCCGCCCAAAGACTTCGTCACAAATCTTCTTTAGGTTTTCAACTTCATTATCGTCAATACTAATGAATATAACACCATCCTTGTCAAGTAAGTCCTTCGCAATTCTAATGCGTGGATAAATCATATTGAGCCAGTCTGTGTGAAAACGTCCACTTGTATTTGTGTTTTTTATAAGACGGTTTCCCTCATCATCATACTGTCCGTCACGGCGCAGGAAGGACTCCGCGCTGTCAGAAAAATCGTCCTCATACACGAAGTCGCTGCCCGTGTTGTAGGGTGGATCGATATATATCATTTTGACCCTGCCGAGGTAGGTTTCGCGTAGGAGCTTCAGCACGTCGAGGTTGTCGCCCTCGATATAGAGGTTTTCGGTCGTGTCGAAATTGACGCTTTCCTCGCGGCAGGGACGCAGCGCGGCGGCAATGGGCGCGTTGGCAAGCAGGACGGACTTCTTCTTATCCGGCCATGTGAACTGATAGCGTTCCTCTCTGCCCTCGACAACCTGAGCGCTTATTTCCTGCATCAGTACATCCTTGTCAATGGCACGGACGACAGCGCCGTTTTCGTCAATCGTCTCGGTGACAGCGTTCGGAAACAGCGCGGCAAGGGCGGCAAAGTTAGCGTCCGCGAGGGACGGTGTGTGCATTTTCAGCTTATCCATTATAGTGTTCCTCCTAATTCTATCTTGAGCCGCTTGATTTCCTCGGCTAATTCCCATTTCTTTCGTGGCTGGCGTTCCTTCATCGCCTTTGCCTCAAGCGAGGCGATTTGCTTTGTCAGCTTCTCACGGCGGGCGTTTTCTGCAATGGTCGCGTCGAGGTCTTTCCCGCCTGTAATGTCGATGCCGCCTATCTGTGCGATGGCGTTCTCCCAAACGGCTCCGAGGTCAAGCCCGGTCAGCGGCAGCGTCCACTCCGTGAGCGGTTTGCTTTCCGACATAAGCACCGTGTCGGCGCGGTAGGCGGCAAGCCGAGCGGCGTCGCCATACGCAAGCACGAACAGCATACGCTGGTCTATCAGCTTTTGCAGCAGGGCGATGTTCTTTTTGTCGCACTCCGGCGTTTTCAGCGTCACCAGCACGACATACACCGCCTGGGCGTCTGCGCTTGCCTTTATCGCTACCGTCTGTGGTGATATTTCCGCGACAATCGACATTCGGTTTATCTGCTCGTCAAACAGCCTGCGGTCATCCGGCTTCGGCTTGAAGCGGTCAAATATCGCCTTTTTGGGGAGCTGCTTGCTTATCTCTGTGGACTTCGGTAATCCTAACACATACGCCACCTCACTTCACGGTCACAAAGCAGACCAGCTCAAAATCGTCCAAGCCGTCAATCGTACTGGCGGCAAGTGATATTTGCTTGCCTGAGAGGAAGCTGTCAATGGAATCGTCCTCGTTCAAATCCACGATAGACTCAACAGCGAAGCAGAGCAGGTCGGAGTAATGCCGCATATTTCTGCCGTCCTTCGTCTCCTCGTTGAAAGCGTGGCAGAGCTCGTATTCCGGCTGCTCTTTACCTCTGCAAAGCTGACGGAGCGAATCAAGGAGCTTCTTCGGCTGCAGGTGGTCGATATGGACTATCGGTTCACCGTCCTCGTCCGTCTCGTCGCTGATATACACCATGTAAAACGGGTGCAGCTGGTTTTGATTTTGTATGTTTATGCCGGAGTTACGGTTTTTCAGTATGAATATTGTGCCACGCGGCGAGTCCGCATTGCCGCTCACCACGGCATGAAGCCCGAACGGAGTGCCGTCCAGCTCACCGTGGCGCTTGACATACTCAAGCAGGTCGAGCCGGAATTCGTTCAGCCCCAAGTCCATGATGGAAACGCCGGATTGCATTTCCTCAATGTCAACGACCTCATTTTGCAGCTTCTCCAGCTGCGCCTTGCGGTATTCGAGGTTGCCTTGCTCCTCCGGGTCAATCGGGTTGTCGTCGCCTGTTGCGGTCATAACCGACGCTTTCATTCGGGTCTCGACGCGCCCCTTGAGTTCGAGGTACTTGTCGAGGTCGATATTTGGCCAGAAGTTTACGAGCTGGATTCTGGTGTTGCGGCTACCGATACGGTCAATACGCCCAAACCGCTGAATGATGCGGACGGGATTCCAATGGATATCGTAGTTGACGCAGAAGTCGCAGTCCTGCAGGTTCTGTCCTTCGGATATACAATCCGTCGCTATCAGTATGTCGATTTCGGCGGTGGTGTCCGGCATGAGCAGTTCTTTGTCCTTTGAAAGCGGAGAGAACAGCGTCAGTATGGTGTTCATATCCGTGTGCTTCAATTTTAGCGTCGTCCTGCCGTCGGTCGTACCGGTAATCATTGCCGTGTCCAGCCCGAACCGCTCTTTCATGGACGGTGCTACCTCTTGGTACAGGTAGTCCGCTGTATCCGAAAATGCCGAAAAGAGCAACACTTTTTTGTTGCCCGGATTGATCGGATGTTGAATTTTCTCGGCGATAAGCCCCAGAAGCGTTTGCAGCTTTGTGTCGTGTTCGGGCGTGATGTCTTTGATGAACAGCGAGAGCAGTTGAAGTATATCGGCGTCCTCGACGAGCTTTTCACGCCACGATATGTAGTCCATATCTGCGAGGTCTATGTCGAGTTTCTTGCCGGTGCTTTCAAAGAAGTCCGTGTTGGCATCGTCGCCGTCAAACTCGGTATCGGTGATTTCCTGTGTGTTGATGATACGCTTCGTGCCGCTGACATGAGCGTCAATATCTGCAATCGTGCCGTCAATCAGCGCCCGCACACGATCAATGGTGATACGGAAGGAGTAGACGGAGCTTTCAAGCCGCTTGAGCAGGTTGATACACATCAAGCGCCGGATACCGATTTCTCGTCCGGCACGGTCAATGTTTTTGCTTGGGTCAACATACTTCGCCCGACGGCTTTCGAGCAGAAAGTCGGTAGGGATGTATATGGCAAGATTCAGCTTCATCAGCTGGTCGTAAATATCGTCGTAATCAATCGCCGACAGAAGGTCAGTCATCTTCGGACGGATTGTCATAGGTTTCATCCGTTCAGGAAACTGTCCTATCGCGGCGGTATCGTAGTATTTCTCTATATGCTTTCGAGAGCGGGCTATTGTCACGCTGTCGAGCAGCGTAAAGAAGTCAAAGTCGAGAGAACGCAAGAGGCTCTCGGTTGTGCGCTCCGTAGGGTCGAGCTTGCTCCAACGGTTAAAGGCTGTTTGAGCATTGCGGAAAATGACGTCAATCGGCTTCGTGGTATCGAGCTTGTCATTAATCAAGGTCGGATTACCCTCGTAGGCAAGCTCCAGCTGGTGGCGCAAATCGGAGAAGCCGTTGTTTACCGGCGTCGCGGAGAGCATGAGGACTTTTGTCTTTACGCCCTTGCGAATAACTTTGTTAAGAAGCTGGAGATAGCGGTTTTCGCGTTTGTCGTCACCGCGCCCGGAATAATCGCCGCCGTTACGGAAGTTATGGCTCTCGTCAATGACCACAAGGTCATAGTTGCCCCAGTTCAGCTTGGCAAGGTCGATGTCTCCCGACAAACCGTGGTCTCTGGAAAGATCGGTATGGTAGAGCACGTCATACCGCAGACGGTCTGCTGCTATCGGGTTGTTCAGGTAGTTTTCCTTAAATGTATGCCAGTTATCGCCCAGCTTCTTCGGGCAAAGCACGAGCACCATTCGGTTGCGAAGCTCGTAATACTTGATAACCGCCAACGCAGTAAAGGTTTTGCCAAGGCCTACGCTGTCGGCAAGAATGCAGCCGTTGTATTTTTCGAGCTTGTTGATGATGGCAAGCGCGGCGTCCCGTTGGAAGTCATACAGCTTGCCCCAGATTTTCGACTCTTTAAAGCCAGTAGCTTCGTTGGGAAGCACATCCTCGGATATGTCCTCTAAGAATTCATTAAAAATATTGTAGAGCGCAACAAAGTATATAAACTCAGGTGAGTTCTCGTTATATGCGGCGGTGATGCCATCAACAACCTGCTCTGTAACATCCTCAAGCAGGGTTTTGTCATTCCATATCTGGTCGAACATACGGATATACTCGCCGGAGAGCGGTGCGAACATTTTATTGACAGGATTGATAATGTTGTTGCCACGCTCACAGCCGATATCGGCGGTGGTAAAGCCATGCAGCGGCATATACGTCACGGCTTCTTCGCCAGTCACATTCATAAAGCCGCTGATATTGCCGCCCGTTAAATTCGAGCGGAACTGTACCCGCCTGCGAATCCAGTCGGCGCATTCGCGGGCAATGGCTTTCTGCGTCAGCTCATTACGAAGTTTAACTTCAAACTCCGTGCCATAAAGTGATCGCTCACGGCTGAGACGCGGTATATAAAACTCACGTTTTGCTTTAGGCGCTTTTTCCTGAAGGAAGGTCGGCGAGGTGAAAATAAAGTGCAACTCAGAAATGCCGTCAAGCTGCTTTTTGAGGGCTTGATAGGCGTAGATGGAAAAACACGCTGCCGCTACCGACAGTTTGTCGCCCTTTTTTATTGTTACCGTCAAATCGTCTCTGACGGTTTTGCTCACATTATCAAGCATTTCCGGCATTTGCATATGATTGACTCCTTAGTTCGTCGGGCACTTAACCCTGCATTTTTCCACTTCTAATCCATTCGTCTACTTCTGAAATCTTAAATTTGTACCGTTTCCCGACACGGTAGTATGGTAGCTTACCCTCTTTTATCCATGTCCTCACGGTATCCTCGCTCATGCTGAGATAGACCGCTATATCCTCAAGATTGACCCACTTTTCCGGCATGGTGTTTTCGGGCGTGTTATTCATTATGGAATCCTCCGTTTCATCGTTTACGACTACTATTTTAACACTCTTTTCTTTCTCATACAAGTGTTATCACGGGTTTACTATGGTTTAGTACGGTTTATATCGGAGCAAGAACGGTGATGCCTGCAGCCCTCAGCTCTTCAATCAGGTTTATCCGTTTAATCGTCCAGTGCGTTCTACTCAATTCGTTAAAGGTCGGAGTGCCTTTTAACGCAAGGTTACGTGTAAGCTCGTTAAGGCTTCGCTGAGGGATAGTGCAAAATCGCTGGAAATAAACCTTGATGCCATTCTCCTGTATGCGAATGTCCGTCACAACGCCAAATAGAGCAAGCTGGCAAGCTCCGGCGTCGCCATACACGGTTTCGCTTGTAAAGATTGAGGGAAAGGTCTTAATTACCGTTTGCGCTTCCGGCGTGAGCGAAGCAAACTGCGCGGATATATCCTCTGCTACGCCCTCGGCTACCGTCAAAGCACGCTCTTTATCTATCAGGAAGAAATTCTCATTAAAGGACTCGCCGCCGATGACAAACAGGTTATAGTACTCCGAGCTGATTTTTGTAGCGGCGTTATACACTGCGCCGTTAGCCGCTGGCATAAAGACATTTATCGTGCCGCCTTGGTTGTTGGCGATTTGCGTAACATTGTCGCCGGAGTTATGAATAACCGTCTGCGGAGCGGTGGTGGCGGGTAAAGTATTGTTTGCGACCTGTAGCTCTTTACTCATGTCTTGCCACCCCTATCTATGTTTATAGTTCCCGTGTTATTGATTTGCATGACGTTTGCGCCGCTGTTAAAGAAAACAGCGGGCGCGTTTATGATTTGATTTGTCACATTAGGCGCAGGGTCTGGCGTAGGTTCTTCCGCTGAAGGCTCGTCCTTCTCAATGTAAGGATCATCCTCAATGACTTCATCTGTTTTCGTATAAGTGGGAGCTACCGGTGGAATCGTAACATTTATTGTCTGTGCTATGCTCGACCCATCGTTGCCAGTATAGCGACCTACTGCTCGCTGGTCGCTCCAAGCAACAATCGTATTTCTACCTATATTGTTATCTTTCCTGTACAACGCAATAAAAGCCCAGACTGATAAAAGAAAATCGGGCAGATTCACCTCTGTCACCTTTGGCAGAGCCTTTTTGTTCACCCTATATCCGTTGCGTCCAATCTGGAACATTTCATCATCAGCTATGCTCGTGTCATCTCGAATAATCTCAATCAGCCGCTTAACCAGTTTTACATGGTTTTGCGGCGTTTCTCTTATATCGATAAAGTCGAAACAAAATGCTGCCGTCTCATCAAGAACAGCTTGATATTCGCACGCTAACCTGTTGGTGAAACCTGACATAACTGTCTCATTGGCAAACCTCAGGTCTTCACCGATGCTACCCATGCATTTTTTATAATTCGTGGTGTATGTTTCAAAGGAATTGCCCGTAGGCTTGATGGCATCCGGCTGAACAAGCAGGAGCAGAGCAAATAAAACGTCTTCGTTGTGAAAGACGTCTGATTCACCTTGTGTACGCTGCCGCTGGGAAACAGTAGGCTTCCGTGACTGTAGTATCTGCGTGAAAAAAGTACCGCCGCAAAGACGTGGTACACCATCGTTTGTCATCAAATTTGCCTCCGTAGATAACTTTTGACCTTATCAACGCTATCAACCTTAACTCGGTTTGACACCAACTCTATCAAGATTTGGATAGTCCTTGAGGTTTCAGACAGGGACTGTTCAGCAGCCCTTGCGAGGAATCGCAGGGGCTTTTTTTGTCGCCTGCAATCCGTAACAAACCTTACTAAACCAGTATAACACGGAAAAGCACAAAAGTCAATTGATGGAGGCAAACCGAGATGCAACATTTCTATGAATTTCGACACGCACGACCTCCTCCCGTGATGGTTCGAGTCCGCAAGCCACCCGAACCGGCTCAACACGAGCCAATGAAAATCACAGGAGGAAAAGCTATGAAGCACTATCAGAAGCTCTATTTCAAGCATTTCTACGCACAGGACGAAAACGGTGAGTACATGCCGCGACCGGTGAGCTCAAGCAAAAGGCGTATGCCTACAACGTTATCGTCAATTACTACTTTAGCTCAAGGTTGACCGGCTCTCCGCTTGGAGTGAGCGCCGATCTGCTTCGGTATATTGCGCTCGGAACAGGTACGGGCACTCCGGCAATCACCGACACGGCTCTTTTTACGCATCTGACGCGAAAAAGCGTCACCACATTGGAAACGGTATATGAATATCCGACTTCTCATACTACAAAGCAGATCAAGCTGGAAGCCACTGAATGCAACGGCAGTAATATAACGGAGGTCGGCTTAGAAGGTTATTACAGCGGTACCTGGTCGAGCTATTATTACCTGATGACCCATGCAATGCTGCAGGATTCCGAGGGCAACCAGATCGCCATTGCAAAAACCGATGTTGATGTGGTGTACATCACTGCGACCTTCTATGCCACCTATACGCCCTCCGGCTTCGGTACGGACGCGATTTACCCGATCGCCGAAAATAACTATCTTGTTCGTTGGTTGCTCACAGGCGGTTATGACAGCACTGTGCGCTTTGGCAGGTATCCTCTGGAATACTCGTCACAGCTGACGACCAAATATACAAGCGCTAAGTCCTATTCCCTCAGTGGAACCGGCAGTATGACCACCCTGCAGCTTGATTTGCCGGTCACGACCTTCCTCGACGCGGAATGCAACAACCGTATTGTGAAGCAACTCGGCATCGCTGGCTTCGGAGCTTTCACTTTTCCCAATCACGAGGTGTTCCCACCTTACCCGGTAGAGCATCTGGTCATCGGCGAGGGCGATGGCGAAACGACCGAGTTCAATATTAAGTGTCCATTGATACAGGCTGGTACTCCGCGTGTGTTCGTAAACGATGTGGAGCTGACGGCTGGGACGGATTTCACCGTCGACCGCGAGAGCAACTGCGGCGACTGGTACGAAAACTATCATACGGCAGCACTTACGACAAAGGACGACAACGTACAGTTCGGCAATTTGAAGGAATTGACCCCGCCCACAAGCACCTATACCTATTATGACCCTCTGGCATGGTGGAACTGCGGTGGCGTTAAGGAATACCCAACCTCCTGCTCTATCACTGCGGAAAAGCCGATATGGATCGACTTCCTCTCGGCGAAGGAGTGCAACCGGCTGAAAATCAATCCTATTACTGTGCCGTCGTCTCAGATAGACAATCTGGTGATCGAGTATTCGGCGGATAACGTTAACTGGACTGCAGTGGCATATACCAGAGAATCACAGGTGTGGTCGTGGACTGCCGTTTCAGCGCAGTATTGGCGCGTATACATTCCAAACTATACTTGGTCGTATTCGATTTACAGCAACTACAACTCTGCTGCCGAGCGAGACGGGCTATCCTATCGCTGCACCTTCTTCCTTGGAAAGACGGTGCCCGGTTTGAAGCTCACAAATCCGCCCGCCGCCGGAGAGACGATTGAGGCGAGCTACGCCATCGAGTATCCGTTCAAGACCGCGAACAATCTGCTGCGTTTTACCTGTTCGATTCAACTGCAAAGGGGGTAATCGCATGACGCTTACCTTTGAGTACACCATGAATATTGGCGCTGGACTTTATCCGCAGGCGATTCACTCGAAAGACAATCTCCTGCGGATTTTCTATCTGACTCAGGAGCAGACGGTGTCCGGCTTGATTGCTAACCCTGTGTTGGGGCTGTATGCAGACCTTGTCTTTAAGAGCAAAGGACGTGCTTCGCCGGACGATGCGGTTTCACTGCCAAGCCTCAAGCGCGTGGCACATTACGGCGGCTATGGCTTTTGGAGCGCCGAGGGCGACCACCGTTTCGTCATGTTCATGATGCCTACGGATATTTCAAAAGCCTTTATCAACGGCTCGGCGGGCTTCAGCATCGGCAGCGAGGTTTCGCAGCTATCCTGTACGCTGCTCAATATACGCGGCGAACTGCTCAACCGATTTCGCGCACTCGTTACGCCGGGTACGAAAATGGAGCTGTATTTTACGCTTGGCAGTGCCGAGGAGGTCACACTCGGTATCTTCTACATCGACCGCGCTTCTGTATCCTACCCGGACGAGAAGGTCTCGGTATCTGCGAGAAACGCCATAGGCAAGCTGCTCAAGGAGCAGACCTTTGATGAAAACACCACCTTTGAGGCAGGCGCACTCATCGACAATATGACCGCCATCATGGAGCTTGCCGGTGTCGAGGACTACTTCGTTGGCGACAGCGGGAAGGCGTGGCGCTTGCGCTTTGACTCTGATGTGACGCTGCTGGACGGCTTGAAGCGCGTCATCTCTCTTTTGCCGGATTGGAAGCTCGACGAGACGCAGAACGGCGCTGTTGGCGTAGCGGCGGCGACCGACCCGCGTTTTGACCAGCCGGGTGTTTTTTCCTTTGAGCGCGACAAGACCTGCTGGAGCTACAGCATTGAATATGACGATTCTGACGCCGCAAGCCGTGTTTGCGTAACCTGCAAGGAGCCTGCGAACAAAGTATATGCCGACGTGCCCTTCGGAAAGTGGTGGGTACAGCCCGCGCACAGGACGCTCTACGTTGAAGCCGCCGATGGCGCATCGCTTTCGGAGCTTACCGCTATGGCGCAGGAGCTTGCCGAATCCATCGCCATCTCCGGGCGGCTGGAGAGCTTCGCCGGTATATTTACCCCGCAGCTCACGCTCGGCGACGAGGTGCATATTGAGGCTTCTGACGGCGGCGAGGAGGTTATCGGCACTGTGACCGATGTCACGCACAACTTCGGCAAGAGCGGCTTCTACACCTCTTTCACGGTTGACAGCGGCGGTAGAAAGGCCAAGTCCCGCTTGTCAGACCTGATTGGCAAAGCATCCGAAACGCCAAACACCAACGGCGTGGAAATTTATTAAACGGAGGAATAGCATCATGAAAGAAATCTGGAACTGGATTCAAATTGTATTTGCCGCCATCGGAGGCGGCATCGGCTGGTTTCTCGGAGGAGCGGACGGCTTTCTCTACGCGCTCATCGCCTTTGTGGTTATCGACTATATTACCGGCGTGATGTGCGCCATCGTAGATCACAAGTTATCCAGCGAGGTCGGCTTCAAGGGTATCTTCAAGAAGGTGCTCATTTTTATTTTGGTAGGTGTGGGCAACATCATCGACGTGCAGGTGCTGGGACAGGCTGGAGTGCTTCGCACGGCGGTTATTTTCTTCTACCTGTCCAACGAGGGC
>Ga0160425_1003750_pt1 | contig 10778 bp, 7 predicted proteins | sample BioMet8_FD_108193 | JGI IMG/M metagenome (GOLD analysis project Ga0160425, IMG submission 108193) | Microbial communities from bioreactor (seeded with sewage sludge) at Lawrence Berkeley National Lab, California, USA - Biofuel... | ecosystem: Engineered > Bioreactor > Anaerobic > Unclassified ...
GCTTTTTAAGTTCCTGAATAAATTATTAAACTAGGTAAAAACAAACGCCACTGGATACCGTCCTCAATCATGACGGTATGACAGATTAAGAACACACCGCTTGGTATATAAACTAAGCGATTCATGCAACTCGGACCTCGTTGGCTCTCTGCTTATGGATTCCGTCCTTAAGCTTGACGGAATGACTGATAAGGGATCAAGGCACTTGAGTCAATTCGGACTGCAGTGTGGCTTATATGGGGTTGATTTGCTTTTGCCTTTTCTCCGTCGTCCCCGGATGCTTCTGGACGGGGACCCAGCGGCTTTGGTTCTGCTTTATTTTTTGTGGTTTCCGTGCACTTACAGGCACATCCTGAAAATATTTTCCACATCCTCTGGTGTTAAATGTTTGAACCCTTCAAGGACACCATCGCGGCATGCTTTTTTCGCCATTATTTTAAAATACTTGTCGTCGATCCCTATTTCCGTAAGCGTGCTCTGCAGTCCGAGTGTGTCAAAGAGAAACTTACTGAGATATTCGATCGCGAGCTTTGCGCCCTCCATATCGGGAAGGAGAGGATCCACACCAAAAATATTCACGCCGAACTTTTTAAACTGGCACGCATTGGATTCATCAAGTATATATTCCATCCAGCGCGGCGTAATGACAGCAAGCCCCAGTCCATGCGTTATATCATAAAAAGCGGAAAGTTCATGCTCCATGGCATGGCAGCTTGTTGCCTGGTTGCGTCCTGTCTGCAGGAAACCGTTGAGCGCCCATGACGCAGCCCACATCAGGTTGGCCCTGGCTTCATAGTTTTGAGGCTCGCTGATTGCAACAGGTGCATATCTGATGACCGTCCTTATTACTTCCTCGTTTATACGGTCCAGCATATACATTTTTTCAGACGCTGTAAAATACGAGATGTCAAAAATATGCGACAGTATATCAGCGCTGCCGCATGCAGTCTGGAAAGCGCCCACCGAATATGTATTGGTCGGATCAAGAAAAGAGACTTTCGGCGTAAGCAGCGGATGCAGCAGTCCGTATTTTTCGTTCGTATCAATATTGCTGATAACACAGCCGGTGTTCATTTCCGAACCCGTAGCCGCAAGGGTCAGAATCGTCAGGACCGGCAGTGCCCTTGTAACCTGGGCCTTGCGCGTTATCAGGTCCCAGCTGTCGCCATCGTAAAAATAAGCTGCTGCAATAGCTTTTGTACAGTCGATCACCGAACCTCCGCCTACGGCAAGCAGCACATCTATATTTTCTTTCCTGCATATCTGTACACCGCGGTTAACTGTGGTATGCCTCGGATTTGGTTCTATTCCTGACAGCTCGAAAGATTCGAGACCCGCTTTTTTTATTTCGGATATAACCTTGTCATACAGCCCCGTTTTTTTTACAGACCCGCCTCCGTATGTCAAAAGCACACGTGAACCGTATTGTTTAAGCTCTTCCCACAAATGGGCCAGCTGATTTTCCCCAAAATAGATCTTTGTTGTGTTCTGGAACGTAAAGTCATACATATGCGTTACTCCTTTTATTTCGAATGTTTTATCTTTAATCTTCAGGAACACCTATAATCTATATTGTACTTTCTGCCGTATTGAAGTGTCACCTTTTTGCATATATTTGTCCGCCGTTTATTTTGCCAGTATAAAAAGCATTGCATTGATATATAAATCATGTTGACATCACTGTTAAATAGCATTATTTTATGCAAACTACAAAGGGGGTTCAAAACATGTACAGCATTTCTAAAAAAGTATCTTCGTGTTTATGCTTTATAAGTCTTATATCAGCACTGATTTTATGTTCTGCAGCCACTCCTGTCCAGGCATGCAGCCGTGTCCTTTCGGCAAATAACGGGCAGGCTGTTCTTGTTGGCCGCAACATGGACTGGCCTGAAAATCTTGACAGTACTCTGTGGTTTTTACCGAAAGGCATCACAAGAAAAGGCCTTACGGAAGGCAACACCATGACATGGTCCGCAAAATACAGCAGCATCGTTACCGCCTCCAATATAAAAGATCAGTCTTTTGTATCTGACGGCATCAATGAAAAGGGCCTTGAAGCCAACCTGCTATGGCTGGACGAAAGTAATTACGGGAAACGTGATGAAACAAAGCCCGGACTTTCAATTGCATTGTGGGCACAGTACATGCTTGATAATTACACTACCGTTGCAGAGGCAGTTGAAGCTATGCGCGCAGGACGCTATCAGATCGTTGACGTTAATATCCCGATGTATATCCCTACTGTAGGTATAACAGAGGAGAGAGCTTCTCTTCATCTTGCCCTCGCTGATAAAACAGGTGATTCCGCAATTATAGAATATTTAAACGGCAAACCTGTTATTTACCATGACCGCAATTACACTATCATGACGAACTCACCTACCTTCGATAAACAGCAGGAAAACCTCAGAAAATACAAGGGATTCGGAGGGGAGAAGCCTTTGCCGGGCACATCTGAGCCCACTGACCGTTTCGTGCGTGCTTCGTTTTACCAGAAAAACCTGCCTAAGCCCGGCAACCTTCGTGAAGCAATAGCACATATACTAAGTATCACAAGAAATGCATCCCAGCCTTTTATAAAGACTTTGGACCCCAAGCAGCCGTACACTTCAGCAACAATATGGCGTACGGTAGGTGACCTGACAAACGGATACTACTATTATGAATCCACGATTAGCCCTTACCTTATGTGGGCCGGTTTCGCAGATTTCAATTCCGATTCTGCAATGAAGCTTGACCTGGGCAAAAGTCCTGATTATTACGGCGATGTTTCAAAATTTTTCAAAAAGGCCGATCCGGCAGAACTGAAAGTACCAAAATTCTTTAACTGAAATAAAAATATAATCTCAATGATACCGCTCCGTGAAAGATTTTTTTCCTTTTACAGGGCGGTATTTTAATTTATCATTACGCAATTATTTCACGGGATCAATCCCATACGCCTGATTATTTATGCCTTCATGTGCCTATCACACACTGCTGCGATATTCTCCAAATCTGCCCTTAATAAGTACCCCGTGAATTTGATCCGGAGGCAGCGGTTTACTGAACATATAGCCCTGCATCCTGTCACATCCGATATCTTTTAAGAAATCCATCTGTTCCTGCTTTTCCACGCCCTCCGCAACGACCGTATAATTCAGGTTTCTCGCCAATTCCACTATTGCACGGACAATTGAAGCGTCATCGTTGTTTGAGCATATGTCTTTAACAAACATACGGTCTATTTTAAGCAAGGTCACGGGAAAAGTTTTCAGATAAATAAGCGAGCTGTATTCTATTCCAAAATCGTCAATCGCTATCTGGACACCGATAGACTTCAGGTCTTTCAAAACCTGGCCGGTGCGCTTAATATCCTTCATTACAGCTGTTTCCGTAATTTCGAGAACGAGTCGGCCTGGGTCGATATATGAACTTTCTATAGCTTTGCATATCAGCTGTTTCATATCGGCATACTGGAACTGGCACGCTGAAATATTTACTGCAACCGAAAAATATTCCAGCCCATCCGCCTGCCATTGCCGAACCTGTCTGCACACCTCGTTCAGCACCAGTTCCCCGATCTCTATCATCATTCCGTTTTCTTCCGCAAAAGGGATGAAATCCAGCGGATAAACCAGCCCCATCTCAGGGTGCTGCCACCTGATCAACGCTTCAACGCCTGTAATTTTTCCTGTAAAATCGACCTGCGGCTGATAATAAACAACAAACTGCCGTTTCCTGATCGCTTCCCTCAGATCTGTTTTCATTTTGGCGCGATTCATTATCTGTTTTTCCATCTCAGGTTCATACCGAAGCGGAGCATTTTTTTTCTGCTTATTTGCATAATCCAACGCAATATATGCCTGCCGCGCGAGTACATCGGCATCCATGCCGTCATAAGGGAATGTCGATACCCCTATTTTGCCAGTCATATAGTAAGTCTTATTTTTATAATGCCACGAAGACCCTATTACTGAGACCAACTTTTCCCTTATGCCGCGGAAATTGTCTTTTGCTTTTGGCGATATATTTATGATAGCAAATTCATTCTTCCCAAAGCTTGATACATAACATTCATTTCCTATTTTCGCCGTAAGTCTTCTGCCCATTTCCCTGATCATTTTATCTGCAGCCCTGTAACCAAGTATGTTATTTATCAATTTAAAATTATCAAAACTGACCATGATAACGGCCACCTGCCGGTCAGCCGGCCCTGCAGCCGATATGCTCTCCTTAAGCTTCTTCAGGAACATATAGCGGTTGGGAAGTCCGGTCAGGGCATCATATCCGCTCAGGCAGTCTATGCAGTGTTCGTCACCCGCTTCCGCCTCTGTCCGGTCTGCAATATTTACAGCTATTACGCCGTACCCGAGGCAATATACATCAGTCTCATAATAGCAATCCTTATCCTGCGAATATTCAAGGAACGAAAACGGCTGTCCGCTGAAAGCCGTTTTGGAATACACGTCGGACCTGTTAGACTCCATGCCTATGAGCCCCTTATGTTCGATTCCACCGTTGTTCCAATCTATACCGGCGGCAATTTTCCTGAAAGACCGGTTTGCTGATATCAGACGGCAATCCGAGGGGCCTCTGTCTCCACTTTTAATTACCTCATAAAATGCGACTCCGTTCAGTAACGGATCAAATAAAGATGAAATACTATTATCTTTTTTCTGCAGTTTAATGCCGCTCTCAGTCTCTACAGAAGCATTTTCATGCCGTCCAGCCGGTAAATATTTACTGACCGCTTTTTTTACGTCCTTTATGCCGGGGAAAAAGTAATCACCAGGCATACCGCATGATCCTGTCAAAACCGCAGATGTCATATCGGCAATCGACTGGAACAATACAAGTTCTTCTTCATTCATCACCCTCAGAGGGTCGTGGAATCCAAGTCCCAGTATTCCGATAATTTTTCCGTCCATTTTCATCGGGGCTGCAACTGAATAGTGCAATCTGTCAAAAGATGTGCACGGGACCCGCTGCTCCCATGATTTATAGTCCTGGACAGCCGCAATCATGCCGGATTCATATACCACAGATGTCAGTCCGTATGACCGGCTGGGATACTCGCCGGTTTCATAAAAACATCCCGTAACACCTTTAAGAACGACAGATTTTTTATCCTCATCAAGCAGACATGCGATGCTTCCGCAGGAACCGAAAAGGTCGGATACAATATCAGCTGCTGCGCCAAGAGCTTCTGACGGATCAAACATATATTCATTATGTTTTTTCTTTGTTTTAGGCACATGTATTAATTTTCCGGGTGCCAATTGACTGCTTTTCATGAAGTAGGATGGAATGACGCCATGCTGTATCGCAGAATAAGCAGCTGTACTTATATCTCTTATAGCATAGACCGTACCATTAAGGCCCGGCAGAGTGAAGCGGACCCTCATGCCTTCGGCCTGGAAAATATCTCCGCTGCTTCTTCTGTTAAATGTACGGAACAGAATATTCTTTATACAGGACGAAGTTCCCTGACTGTAAAAATCAGCACATGACTCCGGCGGGAAAAATTCATTCAAATACATATCCCTGATTTCCGCTGCAGAATAACCGTATGCGTCTATAGCCGCTCCATTTGCTTCAATAATTTTATCTTCATCATTAACGACAAGAATGATGTTCTGTAATTGCTGTATAATTTCACGGCAAAAAATATATTCAAAAAAAGCTTTTGTTCCGCTATCAGAGACAGACATATAGCATCCTCCGCTGAAGAAATTAAATAAGAAAAAATTTCATCCCTTTACAGTATTAATGCCCTTTAATTCAATAAAAATTTCAAATATAATTTAGGGCCTGCAAAACGGCATTGCCATTTGATCCTGCTTCCACTGCTTTTGCACCAACGGCTGAAAATCAGCCGACGTAACATAATTCGCTTATGTTTCCTTATTTTACTTTTTCGTCTTTTGGCATGCCGGAATATAACCATAACTAGATTTGGATGTGATTAAATATGGAGTATGTAGAACCGATCCGCAGCAAAAAACAGATTAATGAGATGAAATCATATTTAAAAAGGCATAACATACGTGATTATTTATTATTTGTGTTAGGTATCAACAGCGGCCTCAGAATATCGGACTTGCTGTCCCTTACAATAGGAGATGTGATAAATGCAGACCGTATTGTCATACGCGAAAAGAAAACAGGAAAAATCAAAGATTTTCCTCTGTCCTGCATTTGCAAAAAAGCAGTTAATGAATACATGGCAACTATCGGCACAAAGGAAGGCTGGCTGTTTAAAAGTACAAGGGGCGATCGTCCGATCAGCAGGATACAGGCTTACCGAATCATAAGAAACGCTGCACTTGCAATAGGGATCAAAGATGCCATCGGGACACATACTTTGCGCAAAACTTTCGGCTATTGGGCCTACAAAAATAACAATGATATAACCAAGATACAGAAACTGCTTAATCACTCAACTCCCCAGGTAACACTCGCGTACATAGGAATTACAAAGGATGATTTGGATAATATATATACAAGTCTTAATTTATAAGTATTCAATGGTATAATACTAAAATAAATTCAAATGTTATACATAAAAAATAAAAGTTTTTATTAAACATAAGATATCAAAAAGTAAAATAAGGAAACATAAGCGAATTATGTTACATGCTTGTCCTTTATATTTCTATTTGTAATATTACGTAAATCAAGGGCAAATCGATCAGTCATAATATGTTTAAAAACAGGCGGCAAAAGCAGCATTTAAAGGTAAATATCAAATAAAAAAATGAAGCAAGGCAACTATAGCAGTTGTACACTGATTATCAGCAATGCGTCAAACAAGCAATGCGTCAAACAATAAAAGTTAAAATCTTACATGGCGGGATATCATTGTAAAAGTCACCAAGCAGGCAGCATAAAAGCAACATGAAAATGTTTGGTCTTTTGATATCAAATACCAAATATTTGAAAGCTGATCATATATAAAGATACTGTCGCTGTGAAAACGGCTATGCAGCAGCACTGTTGTTTTCACAGTTTTTATTATTTCCCGTTCCTATCCTCGAATCTCCATGCATCACGGCACATATCGAATATACTGCGCCTGGTTTTCCAGCCCAGCTCCCGTTCCGCCTTTGAAGCATCGGCATAGCTTACAGCAATGTCACCCGGCCTTCTTGCCGTTATTTCATAAGGAATCCTGATACCGTTCGCTTTTTCAAAAGCTGCGATCAGTTCCAGCACCGAAGTTCCTCTGCCGGTTCCCAGATTATAAATACTGACCCCTGGCGCTGAATTATTCAAAGCCGCGACATGTCCCTCGGCAAGGTCCATTACGTGGATGTAATCCCTTACTCCTGTCCCGTCCGGAGTCGGGTAATCATTCCCGAAAACCCTCAGTTTATCCAGCCTGCCCTTTGCAACCTGCGTAATGTAAGGCATAAGGTTATTTGGGGTACCTGAAGGCTCTTCACCGATTATTCCGCTTTCATGCGCACCAACCGGATTGAAGTACCGAAGCAGTGAAACTTCAAACCCTTTTTCCGCAGCAGCGGCATCCTTAAGTATCCTTTCACTCATCGCCTTTGTCTCGCCGTACGGATTGGTCGCAGGTCTGACATCCATAGTCTCGGCAAAAGGAGGGATGTTCTCACCGTAAACTGTAGCCGATGAACTGAAGACAAATTTGCTGACGCGGTATTTCATGCAGGCCTCTGCAAGAACTATCGTACCTGTTATGTTGTTGCGGTAATAAAGCAGCGGTTTCAGGACAGACTCACCCACCGCTTTCAGCCCGGCAAAATGGATAACTCCGTCAATTGAATGTTCAAAAAAAAGTTCATCCACCTTTGCACGGTTAGTCACATCAATCTCATAAAATGGAATTTTTCTGCCTGTGATAAGTTCAATACTATGTATCACATCCGGGCTGCTGTTGCAGAAATTATCAGCAATCATAACTGAATGTCCTGCCTCTGTAAGAGCAACACAAGTATGCGAACCTATAAAACCGGCCCCGCCTGTAACAAGTATATTCAAAAAAAGCCCTCCTTATCCGAGTGGGGGTAGCATTAAATTGAATCCTTACACACCATATTATACATTGCATTTCATTATTAGCTGTTCCTGCCATGCCGTTTTGGAATTTTTGCTGGCATGACACATGTTCAGGAAATATACGTCGTCCCCGGATGCTTCTGGACGTGGACCAAGTGGCTTTGGGGTAAGGTTTTTGCAGTAATGTTACTTTGGTTTTTGCCCCTTCTCTGTCGTCCCCGGACGCTTCCGGACGGGGACCCAGTGGCTTTGGGGTAAGGCTTTTGCCGTAATGTTACTTTGTTTTTTTGCCTCTTCCCTGTCGTCCCCGGACGCTTCTGGACGGGGACCCAGCGGCTTTGGGGTATTATTTTCCGGACAGCTGTCTCTGATACTACACCTGACTTTATTTCAAAATATCGTCGTAAATAGTGTATTATTACATCTATTTTTCGTCGTATTTTTTGTTAGAATAGATTATAATATTACAGGAGGTGATGATATATGTACCGTGACGCAATAGAATACCTTTATAAATGGAAAGATAATAAAAACAGAAAACCTCTGATAATAAGAGGCGCTCGTCAGGTTGGCAAAACATGGCTGATGAAAGAGTTTGGGAAAAACGCTTATAAGGATACAGCCTATATAAGTTTCGACAACAATAGCCAAATGACTGAGCTGTTCGCTTCTGATATGAATATAGAACGGATAATAACCGGCCTTGAACTTTACATCGGGCATAAAATCATCCCGGAAAACACTCTCATTGTTTTTGACGAAATACAGGAAGTTCCGAAGGCACTTACATCACTGAAATACTTTAATGAAAATGCGCCGCAGTATCATATAATCTGCGCAGGATCGATGCTAGGAGTTGCACTTCACAGCGGAACTTCCTTCCCTGTGGGCAAGGTTGAATTTTTAGATTTATATCCGCTCTCCTTCACTGAATTCATGACTGCAATGGATAAAAAACAATTCCTGGAACTCATTCAAACCCGCAATTTTAATATGGCATCTGTTTTCAGACAGGAATATATTGATTTGCTGAAACACTATTATTATCTTGGCGGCATGCCTGAAGTTGTACAAAATTTTATTGAATACCGTGATTTCAGCAAATGCCGTGAAATACAGCAGCGGATACTTGATGCATATGAACAGGATTTTTCAAAGCACGCACCAAATGAATCCGTACCGCGCATACGCATGCTGTGGAATGCCCTGCCGTCGCAACTTGCAAAAGAAAACAAAAAATTTATTTATGGGCTTATAAAAGAGGGGGCCAGGGCAAAGGATTATGAAATGGCGCTTATGTGGCTCACTGATTGCGGGCTTATACATAAAGTTCATAGGGTAACTGCACCCAGTCTGCCGTTAAAAGCATATGAAGACCTTAAAGCTTTCAAACTATTTTTGCTGGATGTCGGATTATTGTCATGTATGGCTCGGCTGGATCAGACTATACTCCTTAACGGCAATGATCTCTTTAGGGAATTCAAGGGTGCACTTTCTGAACAATATGTGCTTCAGCAGCTGAAATCCCTTAAGGGGTTAGAAACTTACTACTGGACAAATGACAGAGGCAGCGCAGAGATAGATTTTCTGCTTGATACAGGGGAAACGGTAATCCCAGTTGAAGTTAAAGCGGAGACAAATTTGAAAGCGAAGAGTTTAAAAACATACTGTGAAAAATTTAAACCGCAAACTGCAGTCAGGGTCTCAATGTCTGATTACAAAAAAGAGGACTGGCTATTTAATCTGCCCCTCTGGGCTGTAGGGATAATAAATACGTTAAACTGAGGAATGAATCCATGGATCTGGCAGTAACGAATAGGGACTTGGCAGCTTTGCTTTTATTCGCTCCCATGTTACACCGTATGATTGATGTAACATTACAGTGACATTTTTATTTGATTTTGCCCCTTCCCTGTCGTCCCCGGACGCTCCTGAACGGGGACCCAGCGGCTTGGGTTCAATATTTTGACTCGTATCTTAGACCTTAAAACTTACTAAACTTCAAAATAAACGACACTAGGTGGACAAACTAGGCGATTCGCACAACTCGGATCTCGTTGGCTCTCTGCTTATGGATTCCGTCCTTAAACTTGACGGTATGACAGATAGAATCAAGGTTCTATCCTGTCGTCCCCGGGCGCTTCTGGACGGGGACCCAGCGGCTTTGGGGTAATATTTTGACTCTGCTTCTGGATCTTAAAATTTATAACCTATATCAAAACCAACGACGCTAGGTGTACAAACTAAGCGATTCGCACAACTCGGATCTCGTTGGCTCTCTGCTTATGGATTCCGTCTTGAATCATGACGGAATGACTGATAATGGATCAAGGCACTTGAGTCAATTCGGACTTGCAGTATGGCTTATATATATTGGGTTGATTTGCTTTTGCCTTTTCCCTGTCGTCCCAGGACGCTTTTAGACGGGGACCCAGTGGCTTTGGGGTAATATTTTGACTCTGCTTCTGGATCTTAAAATTTATAAACCTATATCAAAACCAACGACGCTAGGTGTACAAACTAAGCGATTCGCACAACTCGGATCTCGTTGGCTCTCTGCTTATGGATTCCGTACTGTTGCATGACGGAATGACTGATTATGGGATTAAGGAATTAAAACCATTTGGACTGTGCATCATGGCTTTTATATTGGGTTGATTTGCTTTTGCCTTTTCCCTGTCGTCCCCGGACGCTTTTAGACGGGGACCCAGTGGCTTTGGGGTAATATTTTGACTCTGCTTCTGGATCTTAAAATTTATAAACCTATA
>Ga0160425_1003751_pt1 | contig 10775 bp, 2 predicted proteins | sample BioMet8_FD_108193 | JGI IMG/M metagenome (GOLD analysis project Ga0160425, IMG submission 108193) | Microbial communities from bioreactor (seeded with sewage sludge) at Lawrence Berkeley National Lab, California, USA - Biofuel... | ecosystem: Engineered > Bioreactor > Anaerobic > Unclassified ...
ACTGTGCGAAGCGGGTGGCACGCGGACTCCGGCCGCGTCAACCGTCGTTCCCTCATGTGCTAGGGACCATCCTTCGTGAATCCCAACAAAATCGCATTCCTCAAAAAAATCAACCTTGCACCCAATGGGCTATACGCGCTATTCCGACAGCAACAGGAAATCATAGGTAACGTTGAACTTGTAGGTCTTGCCCGTGGAGGGAACTCTCGCCGTGTCCGGCCACAGAAAGTAGCCTCGCCCTTCGATACCGTCGTCCGGATCCTCGCGCACCGGCGTCAGCGCGCCCACGAACGACAGATTTTTCGAGACATGCTTTTGGGGCGGATAATCGAACCACGCGCGGAAGGAACCTTTGAAAAGACCGGTCGCGCGCGTCAGCGCAAATTTCAGCCCCACCGAGTTTGTGTCGCTGTAGTCCCACACCCCATCTTTGTCCGCATCCGTCGGCTTGCCCGCCACCGGCGCTGTCATGCCGGACATTGCCCCAGATCCAAACACGGGGGTCACGGCAATTCCGTCCGCACGCCACTCAACCGCCGCATACCGGTTGGTTCCGACAATCAGTTCGGGATCGTTGGCGTCTTCATCCGTTCCGAGTGAAAGATTTTTGTTTGCATAATATTCATAAAGGTCACCCGTCTTGCTGTACCAGCCGCCTTTCAGCCCCAATTCGCGTTCAAAACCTTCCCCATAAACAGAGGTCGCCTGAGGATTCAGGTTCTTCCACAAAAACGGCTGTCCGGCAAACGGCTGCAAAAACACTTCTTCCCCCATCAAACTCACAAAACGCGCCCGTCCAAAAAGCGATCCGCCCTTGTATGCCGACGGAGCTGCATAGACCACGGTTGAGACTTCACCCGTCGCATCAAGGATGAGGACACCGCTAAAAGATATGGCCGTTCCGTCGGCCATCTTCCCGGACGTTTTGACCTTGCCGGTTTTGTCCGCCGTAAACGTCAAATAGCCGCTGCCATAGGCATTGTTTCCCGGTTGTGCAGCCGTGTAATATCCGACGTAATTCGACACCACCGCCGAAAAACCAGCATCTTTCCAAACGTTCCTGAATAAAACGATCACCGAATCCTCGCCCGCCAAGGGATCGCCCACTTGCCCTTCGGCAATCCCCAATGTTATCGGAGAGCCCTCTTCTGTTGGCTGATGGACCGTCAACGACAACGCTTTTTTTGACCGCCCCGATGACGCCACCGCCGCAATCAAATATCCGTTGGAATAAGACGATGTGCTGAAACTGTAGTTCGTGCCGCCCAACGAAAATTTGCCGCTCATCTTTCCCTGCGCCGTAACCGACATAACCGCCACACCCGACCCAAGCCTTTCATCTGTGACCCAACCGTTGAAATCGCCCAGAGCCCAGATCGGCAAACCCTCAACCGTCATCAAAAACGTTTGCTTAACCGTTGCCGTTTCATTTTTCGCCACAATCGTAACGACCTGGTTGGTAACGGAAGCCTTCGGCACGCCCATGACGCTCTTTGCTCCCGTGTTGTATTGAAGCCCCTTCGGCAATCCGCTTACAGCAACCGTCGTTGCGCCCGTGATCGCCAGCGGCAAACTGAAAACCACGCCCACCATCGCTTCTTGCGCACCCGGATTGATGATCGAGGGGGGAATGTTTTGCTTTTGATACACCCCCGTTAGCGTAACATCGTAATTCGGCATTGTAACGGTTACAACCGATTGACTTGAGTCGAAAGCGGATCCCAGATCGGAGTCTGAAGGCGAAACGCTCCAGGAATTGAAAAGGTAGCCCACCGGCGGCGCATCTGCGGAAACCTCAACTGTTGTCCCTGCCAAAAAAGCTCCGCTCCCTGTCCCGTTAACAACCGTGAGCGTGTTGGTGGTGACGGTCGTGTTGGGCGTGATTCCGAAAACCGCTTCGTGATAACTCCAGGCATACCCGTAAAACACAACGGAATCAATGTTGTACCATGCGTCCCCGTACCCGGCGACTCCGAAGTTAAGGTGTATTTCGTTCCCGTTGCGATATCCGTCGCACACAACCGCATGGCCCCCCCTATTCGAAAGCATTGTATAATAAATGGGATGTTTTGCATCCAAATCGGTTACAATCTTTGAATACCAATCCGCAGTAGAGAAATCCTCGCGCGATTGGAACGCTTCGCAGGTGTATCCAAACACGTTTTGAAAGGCCTGCGAAGCATAGAGTTCGCTGATGACCGATGAGGCGCTCGCCTCATAATCGATATGCAGCGCGACTCCGCAATGGTAGATCAGCCGACCGACCGCCGTTTTTTCATCAGTCGCGCTTGATGTGCTCATCGTGTTCGGCATGTTGGCCCAATCATAGTCCGCCATACCGCCCACATCGCTGATGTAATGGGTCCCCACACAACTCCCATCGCTATCGGTATATCCCTCATCAGAAAGGGGCGCTTTCGGTTTCTTGTGATAGCGAAGAATCTGAGCCATCGCCACCGGTCCGCAGCCGGCGGAAGCGTGCCCGCCGGAACCGCCGGAGACCGTGGGGGTCTTATAATTAAACGGGGTCGTTTGCGCCCACTGCGTTGTCACCAGAGCGGTTCCCGCGCTTTTTTCCGATGCGCTCCCTGACAAATCCCAGGTCAAAGATTCGCCGAACAGGTCTGCCTGCGAAGACAACGACAGCCACTTTTTCTGATTCCGTGTTCCTAAATCACGCTTAGCCTCACGCAGGCCTGAAAGATCGGTCAATTCTCCGGCAAGTTCGGTCTCAATTACAACGCGGAATTCCACCGGCAAGGTTTCGTAAGAACCGACGGACGAATGAAGTTTAATCGGAGGCAGATCGTCATCCGCACGAACAACGATGAACCCGGCAGGAACGAGTTGCACGACAAAGCCAACGACTTCTCCAGAACTCGTGATTTCGCGGCAGGAACCCGCAGACAACACAGATGCGGCGGGCAAACGGTTGACGGCCTTGGCAATACTGGATAATGCGTAGTTTTGCTCCGCATAGGCGGCCGCCGCCAAACGGGCACGCGCGGAGGAAATCGGCGTGGCCAGAGCACACCGCGTTGCCGATGTGAAAAGAGTCGCACAAATGAGAACACGGAACAAAAAGTGAGAACCGCCGCACGGTGTCAACAGCTTAAAGGAACACGCAACCCATGTCTCCTCTCCTTTTGCCAAAGGGGAGAAGCACTTTCTTATCTTTAGCGCTGTCTTAACCCATTTCATGTGCTTCTCGCAAGAGAAATCAAAAGGTCCATTTATTAGGACGCAGGACCTGTGCCAAAACAAAAAAAAGAGGGGGCACCTATATGCCCCCTCTTTTTGCCTTTTCCGTTTTGGCCGACGCTTACGGGATTTCAGCACCTGAAAGAATTTGAAAATCGTACGATTCGTTAACCGAGTAGGAGGCTGTTTTCCCAAGCGCATTGAGATAAGCGGCTTTTTCCGCCCATAGGAAAAAGCCGCGGCCGACAATGTCGTCGTCCATATTTTCCCGAACCGGAGTTAACACCCCTTGGAACGAGATCTTCTTCGAGGTGTGCGTCGTCCCATAATCAAACCAGGCTTTGAAGCTTCCGGAATAAAGACCGGTCGCTCGCTTCAACGTCAGGGTTAACCCCACCGTATTGTCCGAGGTGTCATAGCTCCAACCATCGTCCGTAGCCGTAGGGCTGTTCACGACCGAAGCGCTCAGTCCTGTCATCGTTCCTGTTTTGTTCGTGACCACCGTCAGAAAGACCCCTTCCGGATCCCACCACACCGAAGTATACTGATTGGTGCCAACCGTTAACACAGGGTCACCCGATCCGATGTTCACCCCCACCGACAACGACAGACCCTCATAATACGCATACAGATTGCCCGTCGTACTGTACCAGCCGCCCACCAAACCCGGCGCACGCGTGAAAGACGTGCCATAGGATGCGGTCGCCTGCGGGCTCAAATTTGACCAGTTGAATGCGGTATCTTCCAACGGCCGGACAAAGCCGGACGATGTGCCGTCCGTCTGGACAAACTCGGTTACGCCAAAGAATGTTCCGCCCTTATATGCGGAAGGTGCCGTATAAAGAACAGTCCAGATTCTCCCCGCCTCATCCAACACCAGCGAGCCGCTTAACGACACGGCTGTGCCATCGGCCAGTTTGCCCGTCGTTTTAACACCGCCGAGCTTATTTACCGTGAATGCCAAATAGCCGCTACCGTATTCGTCATCATCGGGCGGCAGAACGGCCGTGTAATACCCCGCGTAATTCGTCACCGTATCTGTCATCCCGGAGTCTTTCCACACAGAGCGGTAAAGTGTCACGGTGCCATCTCCGAACGTGCCCGTCGCCTTCCCCAACCTACTCGGAAGATCGAATCCCGCCGCTTCCGATTCCGGCAGGCTGATCGAAATTTCAATGGGGATCGCGACTTTGCTCACTTTTGCCGTCACAACAACCGACAACGAGCCGCTGTCGTCCATCTCACTGAAAGACGTTGCGCTGAAGCTGTAGTTGCTTCCGGCAAGCAGAATCTTGCCCGTCAGTTTACCCAGTGCCGTAACGCTCATCGTGGCCATGCCGCTTCCCAAGGATTCCGTCTGAGCCATCCCATAGAAAGTCCCTTGGGCCCATGTCGGCAGGGCTGAGACCGTTATCGTGAACGTTTGAGACGTTCCCGCCCCCGCAACATTGGAAGCGGAGAATGTCACCGTGTACGACCCCGTCTTACTCGGAACCCCGACGAGACTAACCGTGTTCGCGTCCAACTTGACCCCGGCGGGGAGTCCGCTTATTTTCAGAGTGGGCAGGTTATCCGAAACCACAGGCAAAGCCAAACGATAAGCGACCCCGACGACAGCCGTCTGAGCCCCCGGATTTGATGTCTCGGGCACACCGATTTCCGACGTTTGTTTGAAGAACGCACGGCAAAGCATGGCACCGTTTTGCGCCTCCTCGGCCGCCAGCGCGCCCGCGACTGTACGGGACGCGGCCTGCGATCCGTCTTCCCAACGAAGGAACGTCCAGCCGGTTTTCGCGGCGGCAGTCACTTTAACGCTTCTTCCAACGGGACAATAGCCGCCTCCGGTTACTCTCCCGCCTTCCGGAGGCACGGCCACACCGGAAACGTAACTCCCTTTGTCGGCAACGCTTCCCGCGTCATCGTCAGTAATAACGACCGCACAGACATTCGTATCGCCAAGGGTCCCGCCCTTCGGATCTCCCAAGACAAGATAAAAAACCTCATTCCCCTCCACCTGCGTATCCCCTATGATCGGCACCGTCACATATTGGAAACCGGACTCGCCGGACGCCCATGTCAGATTGCTTCCCGAAATCGATGTCGAATAGTCCGCCGTCGTCGCGGAGCCGGGCACCACGGTCACCGTCGCCGAAACCGGCCCGACGCCCCACACGGGTACGACAGCGCTGACGCCCCCCGTTCCGGCGTTTCCTTCTCCGGAGGTCGTGTAAATGCTCTGGGCAAAAGATATGTTTCCCTGCTCAAGAGCAACTTGATCCACCCACCCACAGTCGTCCCCCTGCCCCATGGTTGTTTTTTTGGTGTAGAGCCACCGCACCGTATGCGATCCTCTTGATAACAGGTAGCGCGCTTGCGCCCAATCCGTCTCGCCGGAAATCTTCCCCGCCTGTTCGACACCGTCGATCAGAAAACTCAGATAGTCGGTGCCGTTGGACGAAGACACCCGCCACCAGAAACTGAGCGTGACGGGCCCCGTGACGGTTGTTTGCAACCAAGTTTGCGCCGAATTGGTTAAAACACCACTCCTTGCGCTGTCCACGCCATCGTAGCCAACAACCGTTTGGACCCCCAGCCAGTTTGTATCGCCGCCTGTTGTCCAAACCCATTCCGGCTCATCCAGGGCCTCCGACAATGAAACAACCGGCAACCAATGGGCATAGAGGGTGTGATTCTTCTGTGTTGAGACCGCTATGTTTGCCTTAATTTGCATACCCGTTTCATCCTCACTCGTCCACCAGCCGGTAAAGAGATAGCCGGAACGGGTCGGCGTCGGAAGGGTCCCATAGGCCGACCCGTAACTGACCGTCATGGACGATGGACTAACAGAACCGCCCTCCGCATTGAGCGTCACCGTGCAGGTCGCAAGCCACGCCACCTGATCCACCCATCCGCAGTCGCTGCCGTCGTTGATGACCTCGTCTTTCGAATAGACCCACCGCAGGGTATGCGTTCCCGCCGCAAGCGTATACTGTTGTGACGTCCACCCCTGTTCGCCAGTGAGTCCGCTCCCCTGTTGAACGCCGTCACAATAAAATCTCAAATAGTCATAACCATCGTCCGATGAAACCTTCCACTTGAAACCCAACACCCCGGGTCCGGTCACCGTTGTTTGCATCCAGGTTTCCGAACTGCTGCCGATGATTCCGCTTCGGGCCGCGCTGACGCCGTCGGAAGATTCGTCCACTTCCCCAAACCAGTCAGCGCCTCCACCTGTCGTCCACGTTAAAACGGAGCTGTCCAGCGCGTTCGACAGCGCCAGCGAAGAATCGACCGCGCCAACACTGCCGGCCACCGTTGAACCCAACAGTGACGTGTTCAAAGCTTGCGGATCCTGTTCCTCACCATATTCCGTCGAAAGCACACGCGTCAATGGATACGCATAATTAAAGAGTTCAAGAAAAGTCACCTGCCCATCCAAATTGGCGTCTCCGTTCTGGAAGCCCTGAATCACATAGCCGGCGAACAACCCGTATGGGTCATTCTCCCAACTTTCCTCATCATAATCGCAGGCAGTGAGCCATCCGACGCTGGCGCCTTTTTCCGCAAGCATTTTTTGCGCATGCAACTTTTGCATATGCGTTGTCACGTTTTGAGCGAAGTTCCATCGTCTCACGACGTTTGTGCTTGCCGTTGTTCCTTTAAACAACCCGGCCGCATAACACGCATCAACAATGACAATCACTTTCACACCCGTTTTAAAAGACGCAAGGTCGGAAGCCAGTTCGTAATCCTCATAGCTATCGTTATAGGTACAAAGAAACGTGTTGGTGCCGCCTTCACTCCACGAGCCGCCATGACTGGATTGAAAATAAACCACCACATCGCCCGAAACGGCCGTCGAAGCCAAACTGGAAAGTTTCGCCCGAACAGCGGTTTTTGTTGCCGCCGAGTTTGTTAAAACCGAACAGTTGGCATGCGGCCAACGAGCCACGTTTGCAACCAACTGTTGCCGAATTCCCGTCGCGTCGTGTACACAACAATCGAGGTCGTTCATGACATACCGATGGTCATAGCGATCAATCCCGACAATCAACCCGTATCCCGTGGCAAAAACTGACAGCCACGGGAGCATCAGCGTCATCAGAAACAGTCCGAACAGCCGCCTAAGACTTAAAAAATTCATACTTTAATCTATTCGGTGTTTAATCCGATGACAAAAAAAGATCGTATGACCGGTTAAACGAATACGTCATCTTTTTGCCACCCTCACTCATGTATTCCCCCTTGTCCGTCCAGAGGAAAAATCCGCGGCCTTCCACGCCATCGTCGGAATCGTCTCTCTCCGGCGTCAAGACCCCTGAAAACAGCACGTTCTTTGCCGTAGGCTTCGCTTGATAATCGAACCAAACCTTGAACGATCCTTTGAACAATCCCGTTTCGCGCGTCAGCCTGATTTTTAGTCCAACCGTGTTGCCAGCCGTATAGTCGTATGATCCATCCGCTTGCCGCACGGGCGACACGGGTTGGGGTCCGGCAAGCCCCGTCATGATCCCAAGTTTGTTGGTCACCACCGAAACGGCTATCCCTGTCGGATTCCACCAGACCGACGAAAACGTGTTCGTTCCCACGGTGACTTTTGGAGGCGATGCATGAGAGTCCGCACCGCCGGTCAGTGTCTTACCCGCATAATAGGCATAAAGAGTGTCATTCCGATTATACCATCCGCCCGTTAACCATAAACTCCGACTGAACCCGTCACCATAAATTCCCGTCGCCTTGGGATTGCTGCTGGTCCAAAGGAAGGCTTCATGGTCCAACGGATTAAGGGTGATGCCCCCGTCAGCCGATGTCTGAAACTGGGCCAAGCCAAACACACTTCCCCCGCGGTAAAGCAACGGGGACAGATAGACAACAGCAAAGACCTGCCCCATTTCATCCAGAATCAGCGGGGCACTGAGCGCAACCGACGTGCCATCCGCCAGCAGCCCGGCCAATTTGACGTTCCCCTTCTTATCCGCCGTGATCGTCAGGAATCCGCTTCCGCACTCGGCCCCGGAATCCTTGTCCGCCAATGTCGCTGTGTAGTAGCCCCCCGCATACCTCGCGAGCAACGTCGCCGCCCCGGACTCGCCCCAGACGTTCCGGTACATGACGAGCGGAACACCGCCTGTCCCCCCCATGTACCCGCTGGCCACGCCCTGCGCCGATGAAACACTTCCCGTCGAAATCATCTGCGAAACCTGAAAACTAACAGGGACCGTCGTCTTTCCGGCCTTTGCCGTTGCATCGATCATCAACGTACTGCCATCTTCCGTCATGGACGTATAAGCCGACGCCGCAAAGGAATAGCGGATTCCCCCCAACGTCAGTTTACCGGTGGTTTTACCCGCAGCCGTCACGTTCATGCCGACCAGCCCGCCGGAATCGCTTCCGATGTAGCCATTAAAGGCACCCTGCGCCCAAGACGGCAACGCAGAGACGGCGAGGGTGATTGTCTCTTTAAGCCCGTTGGCGGCCGTGATAACCACATTGCTGTAAATCCCCGGCCGCGTAGCCACTCCCGTAATCGTCCGCGTCGACGAATCGTATTTTAAACCGGCGGGCAGCCCAACCACCGTTACTCGTCCCGTCGTGCCAAACGCATCGGGCAGAGACAACGCAAACACAACTCCGACAGTGGTTTTCTGTCCGGACGGCACAGACAAATCCCACTTGGCATGCAACACATGATCGGTGGCGGTTACGACCAGATCGCTTTCCGTCACACGAGTGCCCGAACCGTCTTCGCCGGTCCACCACCCGTCAAACGTATACCCGGCCCGCGTCGGGATCGGCAAATTCCCATAGGCTTCGCCCACAACCACTGTTTTATGGGGCGGCGTCACCGTGCCTCCGTCGGCTGCAAACGTGACCTGACAAATGATCGCGTCCGTCCGCAGAAAGTGCGCAACCAAACACTGCGCCTCATCCGTTGCCGTCACGAGCAAAACCGCGCCGGTTTCAGACCGTCCATCCCACCCGCTTAGCACATACCCGGGATCAGGCACAGCTTCAATAACGATCGGCCGATTCTGGAAGAACGTGCCGCTCCACGAAGCGCGATTGGTGACGCCCGGCGTGGTTTCCTCAATGTCCAAACCGTCCACCCGGAAGTGGCCGCCGGTGCCGTCGCCGTTCGCATTTCGAACCTCTAAGATACCCGAACCGCCCAATCCGAATTTGTCGTTGAGCTGCCCCCAAGTGACCGCATATCGTTCGGAGGCGAATCGGATCAACGTCTCATCCACAGCCTGTTTCCAATCGTCCTGCGTATAGGTCCGCCCCCACCGCCTGAAGTGAGTCTCCACTTCATTCGCTATTTCATCTGCCGCCGACCACAGGATCTCCGATGTCCGACTGGGGCGCAAAAACGTGTTAAGCATCCGTTCATACCGCAGGACAAAGAAATCGCGGTAAGCGGCATTCGCCCACAGCGCATTGATCAGGAAACCGGGCTGATTGACACCTTTCATGTTGTCCGCCGACAAATAGGTGAACATGTTGAAATCGGAACCTTCTTCGCCCGCACGGTCAACGTTATTGAAAATCCAACGCCAGCGGGTATCTCCGTAAGCGCCGGCCGTTGCCGTCTGATTCGTATGCGCGCGCCAAAACAAGCCGTTGTTCAGGGGCCATTCCGTGTTCGCATAAAAAGTTTCGGCAATCACATAGTCGGTATAGTTGGTCACATCGGCCTGCGTCTGAAATTTCAAATAATCGGCCGCGCCGCTTAGCCCATTGGCCGCAACCCAAGCCAGCAGAGCCCGATAGTCATCGTCCGCAGTCGCATTCCCCGAAGCCACCGTCACATCCACATTCCCGGCCGTCTCCGAATCCTCGTCCTGCTGCAACAGATCGATGTTGTCGGGATCAAGACCATAGCGTGTCGCAAAATAAAACTTGTCGCAACTTTCGCTCAGATTATGAAGCCCCCAATACTCGCCGTTGACATAAACGACGGCCGGACGATAGGCCATAACGGAAAGATCCATGTCCTTTACAATCTCTTGAAAAACCCCGTCTTTCATCAGAGTGGGAACACCGCCGCTCGTTACACCGTACCAATCGTCACCGCCGTTTGAGAGAAGCAACCGTTTATAGGCTGTCGCGGACTCTTTTGGGAAAAACGCGTACTCCACCTGATTCGTCCCGTATTCTTTCGCCCTCGCCAACAACTGTACCGATTTTTGCGGTAACGCGCGCGCACTCCCGCCGGACACCGCAGCCCCCAAGGTCAGCGCAACCGCAGGCAGATTCTGCGTCGGCTCGCGCCACTCAAAAAACACGGCGCGTTCCCAAGCCTGATTCGAATTGCTCTGAAAATAGTTCGCATAGGGTTTCCCCCATTTGTTGTCGCCATACCCTTCCGCCGAATCGGCATAGGTTTTTCCCGGCACGTAGATTCCTTGGGTGAATCCGAACAGATTCTCAGGATTTGTGATCAAAGAAACGACAGGCAACGCGTTATTCTGAAAATTCTCGCCGATCAGATAACTGCCGCATGTTTCGGGTGAACATTCGTTTCCGTCGGCGTCCACGGCGACCGCACGCAGGACGGTCGCACGCGTCACAGC
>Ga0160425_1003752_pt1 | contig 10770 bp, 6 predicted proteins | sample BioMet8_FD_108193 | JGI IMG/M metagenome (GOLD analysis project Ga0160425, IMG submission 108193) | Microbial communities from bioreactor (seeded with sewage sludge) at Lawrence Berkeley National Lab, California, USA - Biofuel... | ecosystem: Engineered > Bioreactor > Anaerobic > Unclassified ...
GTGCCCATCTCGATGTCGCACTCGGGCTTGCACAAAGCGCGCAGCTTGCCCATCACATCGCCGATCTCCGCAAGCCGCAGATCCGCGCCCGCCAAGATGCCGAGCAGAATGGCGTTGGCCTTGGCCAGCGATTCACCGGATCGCATCAGCCGACACTCGCGCAACGCCTCAACGACTTTGGCCGCACGGTCATCACCCGACGCCGCCGCATACGTGAAACGCGCGTTTCCGCCCCGCAACAGCATCGTGTGCAGGTGTTCGGCATCCATCCGGATAAAGCCGGGTTTGGTCACCAGACGCCAGAGCAGCGTGATGCCCGCAGCCATGGTCGCGTCGGCTTTGCGCACGGCGTCCTCCAACATCTCGGCCTGCGTGTCCGCGAACAGATCGTCCAAGTCGACCACCACCATCGAGTCCGCGTTTTCATCGATCATCGGCAGCACGCGCTCGGCGGTCTTGCGGCGCTCTTCGCCCTCGAAGGCGAACGGCCGCGTCAGAAAACAAAGGGTCGCGATCCCCATGTCGTGCAGCGCCTTGACGATTTCAGGCGTCGAGCCGCTCCCCGTGCCCGCGCCGAGACTCGCCACCACCACGACCGTCCGCACGCCCTCGAGATGCGGCGTCAGATTCTGAATGTCGTCCTGCGCCGCCATGCGGCCGTTGACCGCATCGCCGCCCGCACCGTGTCCGGCGAGACGCGCCCCGCCGAACAGCAGGCAGTTCATGCCGCCGGCCGACGCTTCCCGATTCGACAGCGCGTCCGTGTCAACGCCCAGCGAACGCAGGCCGTCGCCATAAGAGGCCGAGACCGCCGACGCGAGGCGGCATCCGCCGCCGCCGACGCCCAACAAAAGCAAATCCGATTTGACGTCCTGGCTCATCGACCCAAAACTCCTTTGATGAAGGACTGCCACGGCGAAAGCAGCCGCTGTTCCTCATAGGTCTTCTTGCCGTACAGCACCAACCCCACCGCCGTCGAAAGCGCGGCCGGCTGCTCCACGGAGTCCACCCCGTCCACGTTCACCGGCAAACCGATCCGGCTTGGAAGGCCGAACACGCGCTGCGCGAGATCAGTCACCTTGCGAAGGTAGGCGCCGCCGCCCGTCAGGATCACACCGCCGCCCAGATGAGGCAGCACGCCCGCCTCGTCCAGCTTCGAACGCACCACGCGGAACGTCTCGTCCATGCGCGCGTTGATCACCGTGTGCAACGCCTTACAGCTCAGCACGCGCTCGGCGAAACCGACGTCCGCCGAGAGCACCACGCGCCGACCGCTGACCTCGGGGTCGATGACCGCGCTTCCCTCCAACCGTTTAAGTTCCTCCGCGCGGTTGATCGGAATGTTGAAAGCCAGAGCGATGTCGTTCGTGATGTGGTCGCCGCCGACGGCAACGCAACCGACCGCCGAAATCACGTTGTTGCAGTAAGCGACATAGTTGGTCGTTCCTCCGCCCAGATCCAACAACACCACGCCGTTGTGCTTCTGCTCGGGGGTCAGCACCGCCAGCGATGCGCAGATGCCCGAAAACGCCACGTCCGTCACATCCAGCTGCACGCTCTTCGCCGCGTTGACCGCGTTTTCGATGCGGTTCTTCAGCCCGTGCACCGCCATGACGTTCAGCGTCAGAACGTTGCAGCGCATGCCCTCGGGTTTCACAATCCCGGGCTGGTCATCCACCATGAACGACTGCGTGATCGTGTGCAGCACCTGACGGTCCGAATCGATCGGTACGGTCTGCGCGTTTTCGGTCACCTCGTCGATGTCCTCTTTCGAGACCACCCGGTCGTTCGAGCGAATGGTCGTCATGCCCGTGCTGACGGCGGCCTGGACGTGCCCGCCCGAAATGGCCAGCAACGACTGCCAGATGCTGACGTCCGCCTGCTTTTCGGCCATTTTCACCGCCGCCTCAATCCCGACTTTCGCCGTGGCAAGCTCCGTGATCTGCCCCTTGCGCACACCGGTCGAAGGGTAGGTCCCCACACCCGTAATTCTTACGCGGCCGTTCGGCTCGGATTCGCCCACGCAGATGACCGTGCGCGAAGTTCCGATTTCAAGTGCCGCGATCGGAGGAATCGCCATACAACCTCTTTCTTCGCATCATTCTTCAACGCCGGGCGGCGTTGCGAAAATCCGCCCGGGATGCATCGCGTCCCACATCTGACACGGCCGTCCGATTTCGCTCTCCATCGCCTTGGCGAGCTCATCGAACTGCAGCTGCATCTTCGCTTCCGTATTCTTCTCCTCATCCTGCATGCCGTCCCAGGCGATCTTCGCCTGCCGATGGTCCGACATCGTGAGGAACAGATAGTCATCCTTGGTGGAATCCACCACCAGCAGGCGCAGGCGGCTCCCCGGCCGCAGCGAGTTGTTCACCAAATGCACCGCCGCCATGTTCATTCCGTGCAGGCGGTCACCCGGCTTGATCTGCGCGAATTCGTCCGTCCCCTTGACCACGGGTAACCCGCCGGTGCCCGCGTAGCGCACAAACACGACGCCCTCCTCGTCCACCACGCGCCCGTTCGATCCCACGCGCGCGATCGGCTCGCGCTCAATGATCGTGATCGCCAAACGGTCCGGCATGCGCCGCACGATCGACAGATCGCGTATATTGGGGGCCTGCTCCAGCAATTCGCGCCGCTTCTGCTCGATCGGCAGCGAAAAGAGATTGATTCCCTCGCGAATGCCCAGCACCTCGCACACGAGATCCGGCGTCAGCGTTTTGCCCGTCGTGATCGTCACGTTGCGGGCGATGTCCCTCAAAACAAACAGGCTCGTCGAACGGAAATAGTAGTTCTCAAACAACGCCCATCCGCCCCAGACCAACCCGACAAGGACGGCGACGCCCAGCAGCGCGCTGAACGCCATCTCCACGCCCTTGGGCAACCCGGAAATGACGCCGGTCACACGCCGGTTCCCCGCCGCGTTCCGACCGCCCTGCGCGTCGTTTTTCTTAAAAAATTTCCCCTTCATAGTCCGGCCTCTGGCCCCGCCGCACACCGTCAGTCACACGCCGCAAAATCCAACAGACGCACGCACAGCGCGCCGAACGACATTCCCTTTTTTGCAGCCGCTTTGGGCAACAGGCTCGTCGCCGTGAACCCGGGGATTGTGTTGATTTCCAACACGTACGGTTGACCCTCGGGTGTCACGCGAAAGTCAACCCGGCTCACGCCGCGGCAGCCGACCGCCTTGAAAGCCAGCAGCGCCAGCAATTGGCACTGCGCCACCAGCGGCTTGTCCGCTTCGGACTCGGGAAAGACGTAGTTGGTCATCCCCTTGGTGTATTTTTCCGTGTAGCCGTACCAGCCGTTCGGAGCCTGGATCTCGACCACCGGAAGCGCTTCGTCGCCGAGGATGCCCACGGTCCATTCGCGCCCGGGAATATAGGCCTCAACCAGCACCTCCCCCCGCGGATCCGCCTCGCGCGCCGTTTTGAGCGCCGCCGCCCACTGTCCCGGCTCCGTCACCTTGGAAATGCCCACGCTCGAACCGTCGCGCGGCGGTTTCACCACCACCGGCAGCGGAAGCGACGTCGCGTCTTTTCCGCGCGTCAAAACCTCATATGCCGCCGTCGGGATGCCCGCCTTCTCCAGAATCCGTTTCGTCGCGATCTTGTCGATCGTGATGCGGCTCGCCGCCGCACCGGGCCCCGTGTACGGAACCCCCAACTTGTCAAGGTCAGCCTGCACGCCGCCGTTCTCGCCGTAGCCGCCGTGCAGCGCCAGAAAAACATCCGTCACGCCTTTGGGAAGCGCATCGATCCGATTCGCATCCAGAACCACCGGCAACGCCTCAACGCCCTCCGCCAGCAAAGCCGACACGACCGCCGTTCCAGACCGGATTGACACATCCCGTTCGCTCGACGTGCCGCCCATCAAAACCGCCACTCGTTTCATCGTCACTTACTCACTTCTTTCAAGACCAAACCGTCAATTTCCGGACGCAGCACAACGCCGCACGCATTCGCCGCGCGCGTCCGCATCCGCATCACAAGCGCCAAAACATCCGATGCCGTGGCGGCGCCGCCTTCCACAGCCACAATATTCGCATGAAAATCCGTTACGCGGGCCCCTCCGACCCGCCAGCCCTTGCAGCCGGCCGCCTCCAAAATCCGCCCCGCCGCGTCGCCCGGCGGATTTCGGAAAACCGACCCCTCCGTCCGCAGCCCGGCCAGCGGAATGCGCCGCGCGCGCATCTGCTGACGCAGCGCCTTAATTGCCGCCGACTCCGCCGGTGCCAGCCGCAGCCCGCACGAGAGCGCGATCCGATTCTTCAGGCCCGCGCACGTACGGTAGGAAAAGCCCACATCTTGACCCCGAAGTATAGCGACTTTCCCGTCGGGGTTCAAACAGCGAATCCACTCCACGCGCAGCGCGATTTCGCCGCCTTGCGCGCCCGCGTTCATCGCCAGCCAACCGCCCACGCTCCCGGGCACGCCCTCCAAAAATTCCAAGCCCGAAAGGCCCTCGCGCTCGAGCGCGTCCAGCAGCGCCGGCCCGCGCAAACCGCACCCCACCTCAACCGCATCGCCGCAGCGTCCGAAGGACCGGAAAGCCCCCTCCGCAAAACGGGCCACGCAGCCCGGCTCGCCCAAGTCGCTGAACCACGCGTTCGCCCCCGCACCCACGAAACGGAACGGCACCTTCCGCGCGCGGCACAGTCCAGCCACCGCCGCCAGCGCCGCCTCCGTCTCGACCTCGACCCGCCAGCGGGCCCGTCCGCCGACACCGAAAAAGCACCACCCCGCCAGCTCTCCGAACGGAACCGTCCGCGCGCCCTCGATGCGCGCCAGCGTCTCCTCAAACCCCTCGGGGGCGCGCCGCTCCGGCCACCCTTGGGCCGCGTCCGCGCGGATCAGCTCCGACAACTCGATCACATCCCCCGCCCCCGCGATCAGCAGCAGGTCGCCCGCCTTCAGCTCCTGGCGCAGCGCGCCCCACGCCTCCTCGCGCGACCGCGCCAGCCGCACTCTGAGCCCGGGCAGCGCCTCGCGGAAGTGCGCGTAGAGATCGGCGATGTCGCCGCCTTCAATCGGCGCCTCGGAAGCCGCGTAGACCGGCAGCAGAATCACTTCGTCCGCCGCCGCGAACGCCTTCGGAAACTCCGCGCCCAGCGTCCGCGTCCGCGTGTAGCGGTGCGGCTGAAACACCGCGATCAGCCGCGCGGGACGCTGCACCCGCGCCATGTCCACCGCCGCCTTCAGCTCCGTCGGATGGTGGGCGTAGTCGGCGATGCAGCGGATGCCGCAGGCGTCAAACTCCGTCTCGAAACGACGCCCCGGCAACTCGTCGCACGCGCCCGGCAGCGCCGCGAACACCGCCTCGGGCGGATAACCGAGCAAAAGCGCCGCCGACGCCGCTCCGAGCGCGTTCAGCACGTTGTGCCGACCCGATACGCCCAACGTCAGCCGGCCCATCGGTGTTCCGCGATAAGCCACATCGAACGACACGGACGACGGCCCCACGGTCACCTTGTACGCCCGCAGAGTGGCCTCCGCGGCCCAACCGAAATCCAGAACCGGCACCGGGGCCCCCTGCGCCACGCGCCAGGCGCGCGCGTTGTCGCGGCAGACGGCCACCCCCTCGCGGGTCTGCGCGACCGCATGACCGAAACACGCGCAGAGCGCGGCCTCGCCGTCAAAGTGCTCCAAGTGATCAAGGTCGATGTTGTTGAGCACCGTCACCGCCGGATGATAAAGCGCGAGCGTCCCGTCGCTCTCGTCCGCCTCGACGACCAGCAGGTCGTCCGTGCCGCATCCCGCCACGTGCTCCAACCGCGGCGTCGTGCCGCCGATGCACCAGGAGGGCGATGCGCCCAACGCCTGCAGAAGGCGGGTCGTAAAACAGGTTGTCGTGGTCTTGCCGTGCGCACCGCACACCGCCACACCCCGGCTGCCCGAAAGCAACGAGGCCAACACCTGGCCGCGACGGAAAACCGACAGCCCTTTCTCACGCGCCAGAACGCACTCGGGCTCGTGTTCGGAGACCGCGGGGGTCACGATCACGCGGTCGGGCGGGCGCGCGTCCCGCAGATGCGCCGCATCGTGTCGCTCCTCCACCGGCACCCCGCTCCCGCGCAGCCACGCCGCCAGCGCATTCGCATGCGAATCGCATCCGCTCACCTGCCACCCGCGCCGGGCCAGCAGATACGCCACGCCGGCCATTCCCACGCCACATACGCCCAGCATGTGCACGCGCCCCGGCGCGCACCAGTTCTGTTCCGTCTCGCTCATGCCACCGCCTGCCGAAATTCTGTCTTGCCCGGGCCGGACAACCGGCCCTTTCTTTTTGAGGGGCCTAGTTTAGCATCTCGCCCGCCGGAACTGAATCAGGAACCGTCAAAACGCGTCCCCCCCCTTGAGAACAAAGCCGAATCAGGGCAAAATCTGCCGGACACATCCGCTTTTCACCACGGCAGGGTCATGAAACGTCAAAACCACCGCCCCGCTGTTTCTTGCCATCGTCAAAAAGCGAAGGTTTGCAGCCGAGTCGACGAACGATCCCACCGGAATCAGTTCGGACACGTTCTCCGGCAGATAGGCTTCATCGCCAGCGAGCAGGTAGGTCTTTCCTCCGAACGCGAGCTCCACATATGACGAGCCGGGCGAATGGCCACCGACACGCCGCACGGTTATTCCGGGAACGACGACATAGGATTCGTCAAACGTCACAAGCCGCTCCTTGCCGACGTTCTTCAGAAACACCGATCCCGCCTCGAGACGGTTGACGATCACCGTCGCATTCGGATAGAGCGGCACGTTGGCCGCATGATCGGAGTGCGTGTGGGTGAGGACGATCTTCGTAACGGATTCCGGCGTGATTCCCAAGGCGGCAAGCGCCGGCCAATACGGAAGCATCGTAACGCCGGACCGCTTCGCCTCATTCGTGTCCGAGAACCCGGTGTCGACGAGGATGATCTCCTTGCCCGTCTTGATCGCATAAAACATCCACGCGATGGGCACGTTCCGGCCGCTCGTATCGCCTTTAAGCAGGTGAGAAGCCGGATAAAGCGACTCGCCGTATTTGACCGCGTAGAGCGCCAGAGCCTTTTCCTGAACCGGCACCGAGGAGCCCTGCGCCAACACCGACTGCTGTCCGGCGCAAACAAACATTCCCCCGACGATCATCTTTAGCAATAATCCACACGATAAACGGTCATATCTCATCCAAACGCCTCCTTTACAAGAGTGCGCTAACGCGTTCCGTCCTGACGCTTCCAGTTCCACAGCGCGCCGACGGGACAAGCCGCGATGCAACGGTCCAGTTCAGCCCCGAGCGCGACCTCCATGTCCGCACCGAACGGAACCTTCACGGCGACATCGAAACCGCGATTGCAGAACGTCACTCCCGGTCGCAGATGATCTGCCGCCGCGATACCGACGCACCGCCCGCAGTCGATGCATTTTCCCGACTCAACCATCAGCCGGTCCGCGCATCGCGTCCTCGCCGCCGGCTTGCGCGAACCGGTGCGGTATCGGTCGCGGTCAACTCCGTACTCGCGCGCATAGGCGCGCAGCGCGCAACTCTGTTTTTTTCCGCAGTCGCATTGCAGACAACGCCCCGCCGCCGCGACCAGCGCCGCCGGAAAAGGACCGCCGTTTTTCCCGCCGGCCCCGCGCGACGCAAGGTCCGTTTCCACCAGTTGCCGAAGCTCTTCGGGCTCAAGTTTTCCCAGCCGGGAGTCGGAGCGCGCGGAAGCGGTCGGCGGCACCGCAGCGTCCGCCGTCAGAAACCGGTGCGCAGACAGCGCGGCCAGACGCCCCTGCCCGACGGCGCGCGAAGCCATCCGGCAGACAGCGATCACCCCGCCGCACGCGAACACGCCGCTGCGGCTCGACGCAAAGGTGCCCGTTTCAACCGCCACGCACGGCCCCGCTGTGCGAAGGCCCCAAGGCCACGGCTGACCCGACACCGGCGTCCCGGTCGCCAGCACGACCGCGTCAAAACTCCGCGCGAGCCCATCCAGCGCGTTTTGATCGGCGACCGTCTCTCCCATCCGAAACGCGACACCCAACCTGCGGATCTCTTCAATGTCGCGATCCAGAACCTCCGCAGGCAGCGCCGCACGGTCGATGCCGTAGCGCAACAGGCCGCCCGGAGCCTCCTGCCCGTCGAAAACGACACACGCGTGGCCCAAGCGGGCGAGATAATACGCGCAGGACAACCCCGCCGGCCCCGCGCCGACAACCGCGACGCGTTTTCCCGACGCCGGACGAGCGGTCAGCGCCGGTGTGCCGGCCGCATACTCGGCTTCGGCGACGCCCCGATGGAGCGCACGGATCGACACCGCGCCGTCAGCCGCCGAGCGCCGACATCCTTTCTCGCAGGGTGCCGGACAAATGTAACCGAGCACGCCCGGCAGGGCGAGCCGCTCGCGGACCGTACGAACCGCACGCTCCAAATCGCCGTCGAAAACGTGACGGGCCATCGCCGAAATGTCGAGGTCGGCCGGACACACGCGCGTGCAGGGCGCCTCGCAGTCGCCGGCGTGTTCGCTCATCAGCAGCTCCAGCGCCTTCCGGCGGAAGAGACGCACCTCCTCGGTGTCGCTCTCCACCACCATGCCCTCTTCCGCACGCGTCGCGCACGACGGCGCCAGCGCGCCGCGCCCGCAGATTTTCACGACGCACACAAAACACGAGGTGGGCGACTCGATTCCCGGATAATGGCACAGCGTCGGAATCGCGATGCCCGTGCGCGCGGCAACCTGAAGCAGGGTCTCGCCCGGCTCAAACGGCACGGTGCGATGATCAATGGTTAGCGAGGGCACACGACATCCTTTCCGGGCCCCGTAACAATGCGGATGGCACCCGTTGGACAGTTGTTCCGACACATGTCACAACGCACGCAGACCGCGTTGTCGACCGCATGCCGTTGGTGCGGCGTGAACGGAATGGCACCGGCCGGGCAGATCTGCGCGCAGCGCGTGCAGCCGATGCAGGCGTCGGTGATATCGTACGAGATCAGCTCGCGGCATTTTCCCGCCGGACATTTCCCCTGCAGATGGGCCTCGTATTCGCTTCGGAAATACCGGATCGTCGACAGCACCGGATTCGGAGCCGTTCGACCCAAACCGCACAGACTGGCGGCCGCCACGGCGCGGGCCAACTCCTCAAGCCGTCCGATGTCGCCCGCACGGCCCTTGCCCTCGCACAGGCGGTCAAGGATGTCCAGCATGCGCCGCGTGCCGACGCGGCAGAACGTGCAGCGCCCGCACGACTGGCTCTGCGTGAAGGTCAGAAAGTAGCGTGCGATATCGACCATGCAGTCGCGCTCGTCGAGCACCACAAGCCCGCCGGACCCCATCATCGCCCCCGCCCCCGTCAGCGCGTCGTAGTCGACCGGCAGGTCCGCCCGCTCGGCCGGAATGCACCCGCCGGAAGGGCCGCCGATCTGCACGGCTTTGAACGCGCGCCCGTTCGCGATGCCGCCGCCGATCTGCTCGACAATCTCGCGCAGCGTCGTTCCCATCGGCACCTCGATCAGTCCTCCGTGACAGATCTTTCCGGTCAGCGAAAAGACCTTCGTGCCCGCGCTCCGCGCCGTGCCGACGGCATGAAAGCGTTCCGCCCCGTTGCGGAGAATCCAGGGAACCGACGCGTACGTCTCGCAGTTGTTGATCAGCGTGGGTTTGCCCCACAGCCCCTGTTGCGCGGGATAGGGCGGCCGCAGACGCGGCATGCCCCGCGCACCTTCGAGCGACCGGATGAGCGCCGTCTCCTCGCCGCACACGAACGCGCCCGCGCCCTCTTTAATCGCGAGGCTCATCGAAAACGCGGTCCCCAAAATGTTGCTTCCCAAGAAGCCCTTCGCCCAGCATCGCGCCAGCGCCTCCCGGATCCGGACAAGCGCCAGCGGGTATTCGGCTCGGATATAGAAAAAGCCTTCGGTCGCCCCGACCGCAAAAGCCGCGATCAGCATGCCCTCGATCACCCGGTAGGGGAACGATTCGAGCAGCATGCGGTCCATGAACGCGCCGGGATCGCCCTCGTCGCCGTTGCAGATAATGTAAACCTGTTCTCCGCCGTTTTCGCGCACCCGCTGCCACTTGATGCCCGTCGGGAACCCCGCTCCGCCGCGGCCGCGCAACCCCGCCGCAGTGACGCGCGCGATGACCTCCTGCGGCGACAGCCCGGTCAGGCAGGTCCGCAGCGCCTTAAACCCGTCGTGGGCAAGGTACTCGTCCAAGTCAACGGGGTTCAGACGGCCGTAATGCTCGGTGGCGATGCGCACCTGTTTGCCCAGAAAATCGGCCACCGGCCGATCCCGCAGATCCAGGTTGCACGCGGACCCGCACCCGCACTCGGCGGGCGGTTTGAACAACTCGCCGACGCGGTTCTGCAGCCACGCCTTCACGCGCCCCTCCAGCGAGGGCGGACGGAACTCGCGCCGGATGATGGCCCCCACGTCCTCCGCCGTCACGTTGGCGTAAAAGGACGACGCGCCTGTTTCGGCGTGCGCCACCTCCATGAGCGGCGTGCGGTGGCACATGCCCGCGCAACCGACCTGTTTCACGCGGACCGCAAGGCCCAAACTCCTGACCGCGTCCTGTGCGGTCTGAAAGACGTCAGAGCTCCCGCCGGCCACGCAGCACGAGCCCAGTCCGATGCGGATCTCCCCGTCTCCAAGAACGCCGTCCCCCTCCCCGCCGCCGCGTGCGGACGGCCCGGTGCCGAGCGCGAGAAATTCTTTTAAGATCGCGGGGGCCGTCGCAGGCGTGACGTGCCCGTAAATCACGGAGTCGATCTGCACGACCGGAGCCAGTGTGCA
>Ga0160425_1003755_pt1 | contig 10761 bp, 15 predicted proteins | sample BioMet8_FD_108193 | JGI IMG/M metagenome (GOLD analysis project Ga0160425, IMG submission 108193) | Microbial communities from bioreactor (seeded with sewage sludge) at Lawrence Berkeley National Lab, California, USA - Biofuel... | ecosystem: Engineered > Bioreactor > Anaerobic > Unclassified ...
CGGGAAACGACACCGCGACAAGTCCGGCCGTGCCGGTCTCGGCCACGACGGCGCGCACGCCGCAGGCCGAGAGCGAGCGGCTGAGCGAGGCGGGCGTGAAGCTGTCGCCGCCGATGGTCATGAACGCGCCGATCGCGCTCCGGCGCGCGGCGGCGCCGTCCGCCGCCGGGAGGTAGGGGAAGAGCCGCTCGAGCCGCGTAAGGCCCTCGTCCTCGGCGGTGGCGGCGATCGACTCGCGCTGCGCGCGCCGCGCCTCGGCGAAGAGCGCGTCCATGCCCGCGCCGAGCGCCTCCGTCTCCGCGCCGGAGAAGCTGGCCTCGTCCAGCCGGTATACGCCCAGGGGCCGCAGCAGCGCCCGGAGATATTCCGCGTACGCCATCACACGCCCTCCGTGATCGTCACGCTGCCCAGCCGCGGCAGCTGGCCCGCCGCGACGGCGACGTCGGCCGCGGGCGCGGTGAAGCGCACGTTTTTGACGAGCCCGCCCGCGTAGATGAGGCTGGTGAGCTGGGAGAGATAGACGGCTTTGCCCAGCCGCGCGCCGGTGAAGAAGCCGCCCAGCGCGGCCTCGGCGGCGGTTTTGGCGTCATCGAAGGCGACGTTGTCCGCCGGCAGCAGCTCCGCCGTCAGGTCGACCGTCACGATTTCCGGCGCGCGCACGCTGACGTCCACCGCGATCTCCCGCACCGCCTCGAGATCGGCCCGGATCTCCTCGAGCAGCGCCGCGTCCGCTTCGCCGGACGCCGTCGCGACGACCACGCCGACGGTGCCGACGCCGTTCACGCGCGGCAGCACGCTCACGCCGCCCACGCCCGCGTGGCTCATCGCGCGCGTCTCGTAGAACGCGGCGTTCGCGCCGTTCGGCAGGCGGGCGTAGCTCGCGAGCACGCGGGCGCGCAGGCTCTCGTCGTCCTCGGCGTCCGCGCCGCCGGCGAACGGCTGCGGGTTGCCGCACGCGGCCACGCCGGCCGGCATCTGCGGCGTCAGGCACACCGTCCCGGCCGCCGCGTTGCCGGCCGCGCCGGCCTCCTCGGCCTCGGCGGCGGCGTCGGCGTACAGGCTGCCCGCCGCGATGACCGCGTCGGCCGTCGTAGCGTAGCGCACGAGTCCCGCCGTCGTGCAGACCGTCCCGGCGGGGATCGTCACGGCCTGGCTCCGCGCGGCCTCGACCGTGAAGCGCACGCTCCCCGACGCCTTCGACCCCGCGGCCCTCGTCAGGCCGCGCAGCGCGGCGTGCTCGTCGAGATACGCCCCGGCCGCCGTCTGCGGGAAGCTCTGTCCGAGCGCCCAGTCGCAGTAGGCGTAGAGCGTCTCGAGCTGCGCCGCCGCCGCGTACAGGCGGACCGCCAGGTCCGCCGTGTCCTCCATTTCAAAGCCGGTCTTTTCGGCAAAGACCCGCTTCATCTGCGAGTAGATTTCCTCTGCGGTCATGAGACCGTCACCTCCAGTTCCGTCGTTTCCTCCCCTGCCGAGAGCGTAAAGCGCACGCGCACCGCGCCGTTTTCTCCGTCCTCGACCGCCGCGTCGGCGACGGTCAGGCCCATGCCGTCGAGCGCCTCGGCGGCGTACTGCCGGGCGGCCATCGCGCGGGCGGACGGCTTTTCCGCCGCGAGCAGGTACAGCCTGCTCCCGAGCTCCGGGAAGAACGGGAACGCGCCGCGCCGGCAGGTCAGCCGGAAGAGCGCGCGGGCGAGCAGCTCCTGCGAGCCGGCCGCGCGCGCGAAGCCGCCCAGGCCGTTGGGCACGTAATCCCCGTCAGACAGTTTGAGTTCCATCGGTCGCTCCTTTCACCTCGGCGCCGTTGACGAACAGCCTGCCCGTCACGCGCACGAAGCCGTCGTTGGTCAGCGTGATCGACGCGCCGCCCGAATAGACGCGCACCTCGCCCGGCTGCAGCGCCGGATCGTCCGCCTGCGCCGCGCCCGCGACGCAGGGCTCCGTCCCGCGGACGACGAGCACGGTCTGCTCGGCGGCGGGCCGCCAGCAGTAGCCGCCGGGCGAGAACACGCGCGCCTCGCGCTGCTCGCCGTCTGTGACGACGGCTGGCCTCGCCCCGCCCACGGAGACGACGCCCGGCCCCGCGCCGGCCGCGCCGGCGGCCCGGCGGGCTATCGCCTGAGATAGCCACATGTTACAATCCCTCCCGAAGCGTGAGCTCCGTCCGCAGGCCGTTCCGGTCAAGGACGGTCTCGGCGGCGCGCACGGTGTAATTTCCCTTCACGGTCGGCCGCGAGAGGCTGACCGCCACGGCGTCGCGCGGCTCGGCGGCAAAGCCCCCGGGCAGCACGGCGGTCAGGACGCGGCGTTCGAGCGCGCCGTCGGCGATCCTCTGCGCGGGCGTCCGCCACGAGGCGCGGATCGTCGCGCCCGAGGCGGCGATCACCCGCGCGGCCGCGCCGCCCTCGGCGAGGAAGGCGCGGTTTTCGGCCGCCGAGGCGGTCCCCCTCGCGAGGTCGACCGCCGTGACGCGCGCGGGCACGCCGCAGCGGCATTCGCGCAGGCGCAGCGAGAGCGCGCCCGACCAGTCGGTCAGCTCGAACGCGCGCCGCGCGGGCGAGGCGCGCAGCTCCAGCGTTCCGTCCGCGAGAAAGCGCGGGCGGATGTCGGCCGCGTGGCGGCAGAAGCCGCACAGCGCCTGCCAGCAGGTGCTTCCGGTGTCCACCGCGAAGGCGGGCACCGCCGCCATCGCGTCGGCGCTGATTTTGCTCACGCCGTACGGCCGCACGTAGAGCCGCAGGATGTCCGCCAGCTGCGCCGACCGGAATTCCGCCGCGCGCACCTGGCTGTCCATCAGTCCCGCCGCCGGGTCGCGCCCGGTCAGCTCCGCGAGATAGCCCCCGCCGGAAAAGACCGTCTCCGCCTCGTCCACGACGCCGGTAAAGACGCATTTTCCGTCCTCCCAGGCGTCGAAGCCGACGGCGTTCGAGAGCGCGGCGGCGTGCCCGCCGTCTGCGGGGAACCGGACCGAGAACGCGCCGCACGGCTCCCCGTCGGTGCGCTGCACGCGCCATTCGAGCAGCGGCGGGAGCTGCCAGCGTTTTCCGCCGTATTCCGTCACAAAGCCCGTCATTTCACGCGCACCTTCTGTCCGGCGGCGACCAGATTCGGATTGGAGATGCCGGGATTGAGCTTCAGCAGCGCCTGGAGCGTCAGGCCCCTCGCCGCGGCGACCGACCAGAGCGTGTCGCCCGCGCTCAGTATCGCGTAGACCGCCGCCGTTTTCGCCCCGGCCGCGGCGGACGCGGAGACGGCCGCCTCCTTCATGCCCGCGTAGCCGAAGTAGCCCTCGCGGAACTCGAAGGCGTAGGCCACGTAGTCCTCGCGCGGCTCCTGCGTCAGGCGCAGGCCGGTGAAATAGGCCCGGCTGCTCTGCCAGACCGGGTGGAGCAGCAGCCCCGGCCCGGTCTCGTAAAAGAGCGACGCCAGCCTTTTGAACGCGGCGTAGGCGTCCGGGCCGTAGAACTCCCCCTCGCCCCGCAGCACGCGGCAGGTCCGGCCCAGATCCTGCAGGGTATACGCGCCCATCGGCACCTTCTGCACGGCGGTCAGCCGCTCGTAGGTGATCGTGTAGACGCGCGGGTTGTGGGGAAACGTAAAGGTTTTATACCGCATCGGCGCGAGCATAGGGCCCCTCCTTGTCTATCCGTATCGTCTGGCGTCCCGCTCGAAAAAGCGGGAGATCGCCGCCATGTCGGCCTCCCCGGCGGGAGGGGCGGCGTTTTCGCGCTCCTCCGCCGGAAAGCCGTCCCGGCGGGGACGGAGGCCTCCGTCCCCGCCTCCCGCCGGACGCGCCGCGCGGGCGCGGTTTCCTCCGGCCCCGCCGTCTCCCGCGGCCGCGCCGTTTCTCCGGCGGGCGGGGCCGGGAAATCCCGTCCGCCGTCCGGCGCCGCCGCGCGCGCCGTCCCGCGCGCTTCCGTGTCCGCCTCCGTCTCCCCGCCGCGCCGGGCGGGGATTCCGGCCTCGCCGAGCGCCCGCAGCAGCGCGAGCGCGGTCTCACGATCCATTTTCCATGCCATGCCGTCTCAGCTCCTCGAACCGGCTCTCGTCGAAGGCCGGATTATCCGCGCCCGGAGCCGGGGCCCAGCCCCGGTCGAGCGCCATGTGCATCGCGCAGCGCGCGAAGTCGCGGTCGGTCATGCGCCGGACGCGCCGCTCGGTGGGCAGCGCGCCGAACGCGCGCAGCACGCGCCAGCGCAGGCGCGCGCAGGGGTCGCCGCGCAGGGCGGCGAGTCTTTCGTTCAGCTCTTCTTCGGTCACGCGGCCGCCTCGACGCGCCGGGCGGCGGTGATCTGCACCTTTTCCAGCGCCATGCCGCCCACCTCGGCGCTCTCCTCGAGCCGGCTCCACTGGCAGCCGGAGTAGATCACGCGCCGGTCGGGCTTGCACACGACGAGCGAGAAGTCCTCGAGGTCGTAGAACGAGATGCCGTCGCGGACGGCGTTGTCGGTGGCGTAAAGCCTCGTGAGCTCGAGCGTGTACTGGCTCGCGCCCCGGATGGTGGCGACCGGCTCGGACTGGCCGAATGCCTCCACGGCCTTCGACGCCCGCGCGGCGGTGACGCGGTAGCTCTGCACGACCGCCACCTTGACGCCGTCGGCCTCCAGCCAGATGTCGGCCGAGGTCGGGATTTTCTGTGTCGTTGCCATTGTTTACCCCTCCTAGACGGTGATGTGCGCGGTCAGATAGATGCGGTTGAGGCCGTGCGCGACGGTCATGCCGAAGCTGACGCGGCAGACGGTCGGGTCGTCGGCGTCGGCCGCCGCGGTCACGGCGTCGTAGCTGTCGATGATCTCGCGGGCGACGCGGCTCTCCAGCTCCACGATGACCTGCGAGCGGACGGCGCCGCGCGTGGCGGCGTTGTTTTTGGCGCGGGCGAATTTGGCGCGCAGGCTGTCGCGGATGGCCGGGATGACGTCGTCCACGATCAGGATCGTGTTCAGCTCGCGCCAGGTCGCGTCGGCGGCGCCGCCGGTGGTCGTGCGGGTCGTGACGCCGCGGATGACCTCGGCCCTGCCCCCGTTTAGCTCGACCATCGTCACGCCGCCGCGGATAAGGCTGTCGAGCTCCGCGTCGGACACGGTCCGCGACACGCCCGAGAGTCCGGCGAGGACCTGTCCGTTGAGGGGCAGGGCCGGGTCGGTCTGCGCGGCGAGCGCGCCCGCGAGGGCGGCGGCCGCCATGCACCCGCCGCCGAAGGCGGTCTCCCCGGTCAGGTAGACGTCCGGCCCGACGAGCACCATGCGTTCGTCGTTGAGGACGGCGGCGCGCGCGAGGAGCGCGGCGTTGTCCGGCGCGGACAGGCCGACGAGCCCGACGCATTCGCCCTTCTGGGCGGAGGCGGCGTCGATCCTGTCGCGCAGGGCGGTCTGCACCGCCTCGAGGGCCGAGCCGACGGCGCACAGCCGCGCGGCGCGCTCGGCGAAGATGCGGTCGAACGCCGCGCCGTAGGCAGCGGCGGTGTCTGCCGCGACGGGACAGGCCAGGATGGTTCCGGCGCCGTTCGCGAAGGCCAGCTTCAGCATTTTGCCGAGCTGGCTGTCCGCGCCGAACACGGCCGCGCCGGCGGCGTAGTCCGTGACGGTGTAAAGACCCGCGGCGGCCGCCGACAGCCCGGCGAGCGCGACGGTTTTGACGCCGCCGCCGGACGCGGTGACGCTCGAGGCGTCGAAGTCGGAGTAGACGCCGGGCCGTTCATGATAGGTAATGCTCAATGCAGTTCACCCTCCAGTTCAAAGTCGCCGACCGTCTCGTCGGCCGACGCGGGCAGCGCGTACAGCAGCGCGCGCATCTCTGCCCGCAGGACGCAGAAGAAGCAGTCTGTCCCGGGGTCGAAGCCGCAGGGCTCGGCGGAGAAGGCGCGGAGCTCCATCCCGTCGATCCCGGCGAGCAGCGCGTCCATGACCCGGTCGGCCTCGGCGGCGCAGCCCTCGCCGCCGAGCGAGACCGGCGAGGCCACGCGCAGCCGGAAAACGGCCTCCAGCCGCCTCCCGCAGAGCGCTCTGGGCCCGGTCTCCGGGTCGTCGAGCGCGCCGAGGTAGCCGCCGAGCCCCGCCGGGAGGGCCGAGGCCTTCTCGAGCGAGACCGTGGTCTCCGGGGCGGCCGGCCGGACGGCCTTTTCGGCGGGATAGGCCGCCCTGGCGCGGACGCCCGCGGCGGCCAGCGCGGCGAGGAAGCGGTCGGTCAGCTCCTTAGTCATCGATCTCGCCCTCCCTCTCCAGCAGTCCCCAGCAGCAGACGGCCTCGGCGCCGCAGCGCACCGTCTCCGAGCGGCGGGGCACGAAGCGCGTCCCGCCGCTGACGACGCGCACGGCCGAGAGCACGTCGTGCTCGGGCGGGCCCAGATAGAGGAACCTGCCCACGGGGAGCTCGCCCAGCTCGTCGACGGCGCGGCGCAGGTTTTCCTTCGCCTTGGCCGTCACGGGCCGGATGAACGCGCGCACGGCGGTCTCCGTGCCGTCCCCGCTCACGAGCACTGCGGGCACGCCGTAGGCGCGGATGATCCGTTCGATGGTCCGCTTCATCCGCGCACCCCCCGGAAGGAGAACGAGTCGGCGACGTACGGGGCCATCAGCAGCTCCGCGCGGCCGAGCAGCTCCGAGGCGGCCGCGCCGGACTCTTTGGTGATTTTCAGGTCTCCCGCGGCGAAGCCGGTCACGCCGTCGGCGCGCGCGCCGGTCATGAAGTGGCTCAGCGCGGTCCAGGCTGCGGCGCACACGAAGGCGTCGCGGCAGTCCGTTTCGCTCACGCCGCCGCGGAGCCGCGCGGCGAGCGCGGCCTCGGCGGCGCGGCAGAGGCTCCGGAGCAGGGTCTGTTCGGCTTCGGTCGGCTCGCCGAGGCCGGCGGCCGCGGCGGCGTAGATCTCATCGGACAGCGCCATTTCAGATCACCAGAACCTTCGCGGCGTCGGCGCAGATCTTTCCGAAGCCGGAGATGGAGGTGATGGCGGCGCGCTCGAGCTGGCGGTCGATGATCTTGTCGTACTCGACGCTGATCTCGCCGGCCTGCACCATTTCGAGGGCGTAGCGGCGGTCGAGGCCGATCAGCTTTCCGGCGGGCGCGCAGGAGGTGCGCAGCAGCTCCGCGCCGATCGGGGTGGAGAGCGTGCCGGTGCCCTGGAAGTTGAGGCCGGTGGCGGGGTTCTGCAGCTCGGAGAGCTTGAGGAGGCGCACCATCACGTCGCTCGGGCAGAGGAAGGCGTTGAGCTCGTAGGGCTCGAACTGCGCCCAGAACTCGACGAGCTGCTCGTAGGCGAGCGTGCCCTTCGCGCCGCCCATCGGGCTGGTGCCGATCGTGAGGACGGCCGCGGCGTTGTCGTTGCCGTCGCCGTTCACGAGCACGTCCACGGCGTCGCTCAGGCGCATGGTCTGGATGTACTGGCCGATCTGGCGCAGCGTGACGGCGAAGAGGTCGAGCTTCTGGAAGCGGATGGCCTCGTAGGAGGCGACGAGCATGCGTCCGCGCTTGTTGAGCCGGACGAGGTTCTCCTTGGTCTTGACCTCCGTGGCGGGGATGGCCGCGCCCTCGGCGACGCGCGCGAGCTTCTTGTCCTCCTCCTCGGGGACGGAGTAGACGCTGCGGTAGTCCATCGAGTCGACGGTGGTCGTGGTGGCGGTGATCTTCGGCAGCAGGTTGGCCTCCTCCATGCCGGTGCGGACGGCGCGGGAGATGTACTCCGGGAAGAGCACGGCGGAGTCCATCGTGCGGAAGAATTTCTCCACCGGGTCGGAGTAGGCGCCCTTGACGCGCAGGTCGAAGCGCTTGAGCTGGCGCTGGAAGGCGTCGGTGCCCTCGAGGCTGGTGCCCTTGTAGTTGTCGGAGGGATCGAGGCCCTCCAGGACCTGGGTAAAGCTCTTGCCGGTTTCGCGGTACATGCCCTTTTCGAGTTTCAGATTTTCATAGCCCATGACGCAGTCCTCCTCTTTCAATTACAGGAAAAATCCGACGGTTTTGCCGACGGTGTCCACCTGGACGATCAGGTAGCTTTTGGCGCCCGCGGTGACGGCGGCGCCGCCCGTGCCGTTCGCGGCGAGATGGCCGTAGCCGACGGCGGGCGCGGAGGCGCCCGTGTACGGCAGCTCGCAGTACCCGCTCATCTGCACGGAAGCCGCGCCGTCGCGGATGCCGGCGATCACGCCGCAGAAGTCCTCCCCGGCGCCGCACGCGGCGACGGTTCCGTTGTCGCCGAGCTTGCAGACCTGCCCCTCGGCGGCGCTCGCGCCGGCGTAGAAGGTCACGTAGTTTTCTCCGATCTCATCGAATGCGATTTTCATAATGTCCCTCCATATAAAAGTGAATATTTACGGGGCTTCGCCCCGCGGACCGCAACCCGTATCCCGTTATCCCCGGCTGCCGCGCCGTACCTCTCAGATCAGGTATTCCTCCCCGCACTTTTCGCGGGTCTGTCCCGCCTGCGGGAGCTGCGCGTCCGGCGGGAACAGCCCCGCCGCCTTTTTCTCCAGCCCGTCGCGCATCCGGCGCAGCTCGCCGGTCTCGAGCCGCGCGGCCACCGTGCGGAGCGTCGCCTCGTCGAGCCCGACGTCGAGCAGCAGCGAGAGCTTCACCACCTCGCCCTGCAGCTCCTCCCGCCAGGCGCGGCCGTCCTCGGCCGCGCGCCGGAGCGCCTTGAGCTCGTCCCTCTGCCCCGCCGTCCCGTGCTTTTCCACGAATTCCCCGAGCGCCGGCCTCTCCCCCAGTCCCTTGACCACGCCGGCCGCGGGCTGCGCGGGCACCGCCACGAACGAGAACTCGTAGGCGTCCTTCGGGTCGGTCAGGATCGCCGTGCACACCTGATCTCCGTACCGTTCGCCCTTCTGGTGCGGGCATTCGTCGTAGTCCTGTCCGCACACCGAGCACACTCTCCTGCCCATGCTGCACCCGACGCTGACCTCTTTTTTGATGCCGCCGTCGATCTCGGCGATGATCGGGTCGGTTTTCTCCCCGCGCAGCATGTAGGCCCACGCCCTGATGTACCGCGCCGCGCCGTCCTGCGCGGTCTCGGCCGCGAAGATGCGCGCCACCTGCTTTTCGGCCGACCACGCGTGGTCGACGATGCCGGTCTTGCCGACGAACAGCTCCGCGAGTCTCGGCAGCGCCGCGGCGTCGAACCGCTCGCCGTCCCGGTCGGGCTGGTCGTCGCACAGCCGCACGGAAAAGACGTACACCTGCTCCTTCGTCAGAGGTCTGCGCGTCAGCCGGTTGATTTTTTCGAGCTGCGCCTCCGTGATCTCGGGCGCGCCGGCGATGCCGGCGGCTTTTTTAATTTCCATGACCGTCCTCCTTCTCGTTTTCCAGCTCCAGCTTTTCGGCCTGCGCCCGGTAGAGGCGGGCGCGGCTCTCGTCCACGATATCCTGCAGGCTGATGTCGTCCCAGACGATCTCCGCGCCGCAGCCGAAGCCGTTGAGCCGCAGCCAGAGCGAGCAGACGCGGTCGAGCGCGGGCTGCACGGCCCGGCGGAGCGCCCACAGCTCGGAGGTCAGCAGGTCGGCCTGCTGGGCGCTCATCCGTTCGGTGGACGACCAGCTCAGCCCGAGCAGGAAGGGCGGCAGCCCCGTCTTGGCGACGAGCTGCTCGAGGATCTGCCGCACGGGCACCTCGGAGTCGAGGATCGGCCCGTCCGCGCCGATGACCCTGATGTCCACGTCGCCCACGGCGACGAAGTCGCGCACGACGCCGTTCTTGCCGTCCTGCATGGCCTCGGCCCACTCCTTCGCCATCTGGTCGGAGCGGTCGGCGGCGCAGGCGCGGTCCATCGCGTCGCCGCCGGGCCGGTAGACGACCGAGTAGCGCAGGTTTCCGGCCCGCTCCCAGTTGACGCCGATCGTGTTGTAGATTTTCAGCAGCACGTCGGCGAGGAAGGGCATGCTCCGAAACAGCGAAACGCCGTAGGGGTTCGCGGGCTCGGGATGGAGCGTCGTGAACAGCAGCAGGTTCTGGTAGGGCAGCGGCCTCGTCAGCCCGTCGGGGCCGGGGCCGCAGAGCCGGAAGTCCAGCGGCGACGCGCCCTCCTGGATTTCGACGCGGGTCACGTCGCCCCAGCAGACGGCGGCGAGCCGTCCGCGGGAGACGACCATCTCGCCGACGGCGCGGCCGTAGGTGAGCAGGCTGTCGAGATAGGCGGAGAGGAAGCTGTCGATGCCGTACTGTCCCCGGCCGCAGTCCACGCCCGCGAGGAACCCGCGCAGCGCCCGCTCGGCGTTTTTGTCGGCGCACGAGACGGTGAAGCCGCCGGCGAGCCGGACGAGCTTGTCCACCGCGGCGTCGAGGACGGGCAGGGCCTCGCGCATCGCGGCGCACACCTGCGCGTCCCCGCCGCCGAGCGGCACGTAGCCGCGCAGCGCGCCGAAGGGGTGGAGGTCGCCGCCCCGCAGCTGCGTCGCGGCGATTCTCTCCTGTTTTCTGATTCGTTTCATAGATCCACCTCGCATCAAAATTTCAATCCGCTCGATTGATCGTCCCGGTTCTCCTGGCGACGGCGCGGGCGACGGGTCCCTCGCGTTCGCGCAGCACGGTCTGCGCGAAGTAGCGCATGTCGTCCATCGCGTGGTCGTGCTCCTTGCGGACGGCGTCGCGGCCCGCGGCGGCGGTGTCCCAGACGTACAGGTCCGTCTCGCGCAGGCAGTCCGGGCAGGTGCGGCAGATGACGAGCCGTCCGCTCTTGAGGAGGTCGGAGGTCCGCCGGATGCCCGCGAGGACGTCGTTGTCGGCCCGGACGACGTTCCAGCCCTCGCGCCGGAGCACCTCCATGAAGCTCGCGGCCGACG
>Ga0160425_1003756_pt1 | contig 10761 bp, 8 predicted proteins | sample BioMet8_FD_108193 | JGI IMG/M metagenome (GOLD analysis project Ga0160425, IMG submission 108193) | Microbial communities from bioreactor (seeded with sewage sludge) at Lawrence Berkeley National Lab, California, USA - Biofuel... | ecosystem: Engineered > Bioreactor > Anaerobic > Unclassified ...
AAAGCCCACCTAAATACAGAATCTTATCATAAGTGGTCAAATTGTGGACATCAGTATATGCGAACGCTTTAACACCGGTTTTGTTGGAAAGCTCATCAGCATAACGCTTTGTTGTTCCATATTTACTACCGTATACAATTACTTTTTGCATTTGATTCAACCTTTTCAAATTCTTATTTATCAATCTGCCATGTGATAAATATACTGCGTAGTCTGTAAAGGCTGGTCATTCCGTTTCAGCTGCCACGCTAGTCATATTGTTGTCTTAACAACTAAATCATTCAGAATTGCTTTTTCATTTTCGAGGCTTTTATCAGTAGCACTGAGCATAGCGGTCAAGCGGCTTATGACCACCTCAATTTGGTTTTTTGTATTCTGTACCTGAGTTTGGGATTGATTAATCTTATCCAACACCGCCCAATCTGCAAACAATCCGTCAAAAAAATAGTCTGCAAAGCACAAAAAGCCGTCAATGCTAATCTTCATGTCCGCGTGAATCGTCACATCGGTCAGCTCTGTTTTAAAACGGCGCAACTGTAACTGTAAATACTCGACCCGCTGCTGCGCTTCATCCAGATGGCTGTGCTTTGCCATATTCGATATCAATCCGCCGCCCAGCAAGTCCCAAGTACCCCAGCCTTCTGCACTGTCAAGGCTGGACAGGATACTATCGGTGGTTTCAAGCGCTGCCTGACCGGCCCTAATTGCCTCTTGGATTTCTTTAGCCTGCCCTTCCAGATAGCAGATTCGTTCCTCGGACTGGAGTATTTCCTGAGCTTTCTGAGTAGCGAGCAATTTAATGGCATCCACCTTATCCTTCAGTGCCTGCTCATATTGAAGCTCGCATTCGCGTAGTTGGCCCAACTCTGCCTCGTAGCGTTTGATATCTTCCTCTACCGAATAAAGTTCGCGTGCGGCAACGTCATACTTAACGCCAGCAGCATAGGCTTCTTCGCGCTCTTTATCCAGCTTTTCATCCATCTTGCCAATGACTCCATAGAAGAAGGCGGCTAAACTATGGCTTTCAAGGCGGTCAACGTCAGCTTGCTCGTCCAACCTATCTTTTCTAAGCGCATCGGCTTTGGTTCTCAAAGTCTCGCATTGCGCGTGTAATTCTTTAAGTTTAGCCTCTTTGTGCTTTTTCTGTTCAACTTTTCGCCGAAGAAGCTTTATACTTTCATCATAATACGCCACTAGGAACTCCTTTCAATTCTGCAAGATTAATTTCTTTGCTTGAATACCCATGTTAATAAAAACTTATTATTGCTAAATCTCCTAAAAACAAATGAAACTTGCTTTCTTATCACAGTGTAAACAAACTGCGAAGCTCATCCTTGCATTCAAATTTTCCGGTTTGCTCATAATCTGAACTTATGCTGATCTAAATATACATCTCCGGTTCCTTGCGAATACGTTTCGCACCGGAAAGATAGAATGTCCCAGCAGCCATTTTGAGCTTTGGCAGATGCCTTGCCTTTTGGGAGCAAACCCTCACGCAGCGCATACAGCCTATGCACCAATCTTTATCTGTTTTCCGAGGATTCTGGGCGTCTATCGCGCCGACGGGGCACCTTTTGACGCAAAGCCCGCAGGCAGTGCAGGACGCCGTGGCTACAGGAACCATCGGGAGTTTCATATACTTCCGGTAGGGCTTATTCCCAGGTACCGTAAGCTCGGCAAAATTTTTATCTGAATTGATCGCCAAAATTTTCTTTTTCAGTTCTGAATAGAATTCCTCTATAAATACCCCGTCTTTTGCATCAGGACGTCCTGCCGCAATCGATCGTATCACGGAATGCTCCGTAACGATAGCAGAAGCACCAATAGATAAAGGTAAATTAATGGTTGTTTTGCATCTATATCACATTATACTATATTTCGGCTTGATAATAAACACAATGTACGTTTTTTAAAGAATCTCTGTGAAAGGTCCAGTACGGTATGATTAGTTTCATTATTCGAAAAAGAAAGCTTATTGAACGAATCTTTTTTTTCATCTTTATCCTGTGTGCGCTAAGCACCACGCTGGTCGGCGTAAACTACGACCTGACCAAATACCTGCCAGAGAGCACGGAATCTTCAAAAGCACTGAGCATTTTGAAGGAGGACTTTACATATCCCGGGACAGGCCGTGTGATGCTGAAAGACGTCAGTCTGTATGAGGCTAAAGCACTTAAGGACCGCATTGAGACTGTGGATGGAGTAGATATGGTCATGTGGTGCGACACCGCAACAAACATCTATGGTGCGGATACTTTTATTGACTATTCTAAAATTGAAGATTATTACAAGGACGGAAACGCCTATATGGACGTTACGTTTTCCGACAGCGACTCTTCTTCCAGTACACACAATGCGGTCAATGAAGTAAAACAGATAATTGGTGCAAAGGGCATAATTGCAGGCTCCGCTGTAGCTGATGCTATGCTCGGCCCAACGGTTAACGCAGCCACCGCTCGAGTAATGGCTCTGGCAGTGATTTTTATTTTCTTACTTCTAACTCTGACCACTACCTCATGGTTTGAACCGGTCCTGTTTATGGCAGTCATGTTTATCGCAATCGTTTTGGGAATGGGGACCAACCTTTTGTTCGGAGAGGTGTCCTTTATGTCGAATGCGGTTGGCGCCACTTTGCAGCTTGCCTGTTCGATTGACTACTCGATCTTTTTATTACATGCCTTCACGCGGGAAAAAGCTGCCGGAGCACCGCCGGAACAAGCCATGGCGAACGCGCTGCGCTCTGCCGTATCTTCGATTGGCGCATCCGGGGCAACAACAATCGTTGGGTTTCTCGCACTTGCTCTGATGCGCTTTAAAATCGGCCGCGATATGGGCTTGGTGCTTGCCAAGGGGATCGCATTCAGTTTAGTTACAGTGCTGCTGCTAATGCCAGCGCTGATTTTGCGTTTTCAAAAAATCATTGAAAAGACTTCTCATCGCAGCTTCATGTCTAGCTTCCGAAAGTTCGGTGAATTTGGCTATAAAATCCGTATTCCAGTGCTAATTATTATTTTGCTTCTGGGAATTCCCTGCTATGTCGCCCAAGGCATGAGTGATTTTACCTATGGAAACGATTCCATTGCAAATACGCCCGGCACAGAGATCTATGAAAATGAACAAGCTATTGATAAGGAGTTCGGACAAAGCAACATGATGCTGGCACTCGTCCCGGTTGGTGATAATAAAGCGGAAAAAAAGCTAACGGAAGAGCTTGACGGACTTCCCTATTCAAAGTATGCGATGAGCCTCGCTTCCATTTTGCCCGATGGTATCCCAGAGGAGATCATACCCCACAGCCTGGTTAAAAAACTTCACTCTGAGCATTGGGCACGCATCATTATAAACGTACGCAGTCCCGGCGAAAGCAAGGAAGCTTTCGGGTATGCAAACGAGATACGTTCTGTTATAAAGAAGTACTACCCAAACCAAGCAACCTACCTGACCGGACTTACCCCTTCGACGCAGGACATTAAACAAGTCATTACAAAGGATTATAGCTTTGTCAATATTCTCTCGCTCCTCGGCGTCGCACTGGTGATCGCGATTACCTATAAGTCTCTTGTCCTGCCGTTAATTGTGCTGATTCCTATCGAGGCGGCCGTATTTATCAATACCGCGATTCCCTATATTATGGGCGACCGCACTATGTTTTTAGGTTTTATTATCGTCAGCTGCGTCCAACTCGGCGCGACAGTCGACTATTCAATCCTGCTGACAGGAAACTATCTGGACGCTCGCACCCGGAGCAATAAAAAAGAGTCCGCGATTCGTGCGGTGACACAGAGCGCGCTACCCATTATAACATCCGGCTTAATTCTGACCACAGTGGGGTATGGCCAGTATTTCCTGACATCCATCGCCGCAATAGCGGGTCTCGGTGAGTTGATTGGCCGAGGTGCGTTTCTTTCCACGCTTCAAGTGCTATTCCTGCTGCCGGCGTGTCTTATGATAGGTGATCCTCTTATTATGAAGGAAAAGCGCTCAATCCGTATTCACGGCACAAAATCGATACCGGCCCGCGTCAGGATATGGTGGGTACGTCATTCCCCGGGTCGACTACGAAAAAAGCACCCTGACGGTCATTTTCCTGATCCCGAAACAGTTCCGTGTTCAAAAGAGGAGGAGCATAGTAATGGACAAACCCGTTAAAAAAAGAATTATGGCAAGTGTTCTGGCGCTTGTTACCGTCCTCACCCTGACCTGCACAGCGCTGGCCACATCTCCCGCCGTTTCCACCGACGAGGCGGTCTATGTCAATCTCGATTACTATGGTGCACTGGCCGACATGCGCATCGTCAAGGGAGTCAGCCTTAATGGGGTAACCACGTTTACCGATTACGGCAATTATTCCAAAGTCTACAACATGAGCACCTATGACGAGCCGAAGATTACAAGTGACACGGTTTCCTGGAACCTTTCCGTTCCGGATAAACAGCGCTTCTATTATGAGTGTATTCCCTCGGATAGCAAGACTCTTCAGATGCCATGGACATTTGATGTATCCTACAAACTTGACGGTATCCCGATCAAGGCGGAAGAGTTGTCTGGCGAAAAGGGGCTTGTGGAACTTACAGTGCATGCTATTCCAAACACCGAAGCCAGTGATTATGATAAGAACAACATGACGCTGATGATTTCTACCGGCATTGATATGGATAAAACTAACTCAATCAATGCGCCAGGCGCCCAGATCCAGTCGTTCGGCTCCTACAAAATAGTGGCCTTCCTGGGACTGCCGGGCGAGGATAATACATATACAATACAGATCAGTTCCGATAAATTCGAAAGTCCCGGCTTGATCATCATGATGACTCCCGCGACGATGTCGCAATTCGATAAAATTTCAGACTTGCGCAGCGTAAAGGACAAGGTCAGCAATGCGTCCGATGATCTTTATGAGGGCATCAATGAATTGCTGAAGACCATCAGCGGCATGAACAATAGCCTTACCGCAATGTCGGCAGGCACTACCGGACTAAACAAAGTGCGCGAACAGCTGATTGAATCGCGCAGTACTGAGGATTCGAACACGGATCAGTCCTTGGCCGCTTTAAAAAGCCTTGTTGAACAGATGGATTCCATGGTACCGGAACTGACACAGACACAGGAGAACTTGACAAAGCTTCAGAACAGCACAAACGCTATTCTGGACACCATTTCGGAGTCGCAGAACGATATCGAACCATATCGCAAGACTCTGAAAAATTTAACCGCAAGCCTGAAGGGCGTCACCGATATGTTCGACGATATTGCAAACAAGACTTACAGCGGTGACGATGTGGACGGAGTGTATGACAGTTTGTCCAATGCGCTTTCAAGTCTGTCCAACGCGTCTGAGGCATTCTCGGGAACATTAGCCAAGATGGAAAGCGGTTTTGATTCGCTCGTCGGTGGTGGCCTGATCACTGATCCGGCGATATTGGCACTATTGCAGAGCGGCACTGTTACAGAGTTGCTTGACCATACCAAGCAACTTCTGGGCGCTGTAGATACGATCAGCGGCGCGGGAAAAAGTACACTGACGCTGATTGATGGTTACAAGGACATCCTTGACAATCACTCGGGCGACATATCCAATCTGACAGATAGTGCCGCAATGCTTACCAGCCAAGCCGGCAGCACGCTGAATTCCATAAATACGGTGATCAATGAGCTACCGGACCTGCAGAACACTATGAATGACAGTGTGCCAGTGCTAAACAGCATTCTTTCCAAAAGCGCCGAACTGCTGACTGCAACCAAGAAAACGCTGGCATCCGCCAACCAGTCATTGACCGATTTGCAAAACACACTGCGTTCCGTACGTCAGCAGACGGATGGCAGTACGGCACAATTAATTGATGGGGTTTTAGACATAATGCAGAAGGCAGTCAATTCGTCAGGTATTACAAATAACATGCAATCTGCGAACACCTCTATTTACAACGCAATTAATGATGAAATCGACGACCTTGAAGGAAGCTCGAATGTGTTAAAAATCGATAATTCACTCGCACTGCAATCCTTCACTTCAAATAAAAATCCTGCCCCGGAGAGTCTGCAATTTATATTGCGCACCAAGGAGATTTCGGTTGACGATCAAACGGAGGTACAAACACAGGCGCTGGATCAATCGAACGAAGGTGCCTGGCAGCGAATTTTAAATGTTTTCAAAAAGATACAGGATGCTGTAGTATCTGCTTTTAATAATAACTAAAGTAAGGCCTCAGCTGCAACATTCCATATTCTTCTAACTGCGGGTATATAATACAAAAAAGAAAATGGTCCGTTGAAAGCATAGCCTTTTTTTACTTGGCTTGTCCATATCTTGCTATGAACGAGTAAATATTAGAAAGAGGCTTAAAAGCAGCTCGTTCTGCCATAGATGCTTTCAGTCAAGTTAACTTTTATTTAACATGCAAGGGGGCACATAAGAATCCCTCACTCATCTTCCGCAATTTGTTTCGCCCCTTTCTTGAATGGTGTCTCCCGTTTCCTTTGAATAGCGGAACGGGATATAGGCGGCCTGACTCCATAAAAAATAGGCCCCTACCTTTTTGATAGGGGTCTCTCAGTTGTTGATTGTTTTATTTCTATCAGCTCTCAATAGCTTGTCCATCACAAGTAGCTAGAGAATTGACGTTACACACATTATTCGTATGGCGCCTCATTACAATCTATGAGTATTCGATTGCAAACCGGGCAATACCATGCGTTTTTTTTGTGATTTCCGAGAGCAGGTGTGCCAATCCGAAATCCGCAGGATTTATCACGAGAATAGATAGACGAGGAGGGCAGTATTTTTCAACCCATTCAAGAGATTTCGTGGAATAAATCCCTCTCTCATATCCTTGTTGCAAGATGGACAAACCATAAATTTGTCTCCTCGTCCTTTAGTGAATTTAATAGGGAATTACAATTTTCTTGCAATTACGACAAATGAATGCTTTTAATTTATCTGTAGAATCTAGTGGTGATGGTGGAAGCAAAACGCCACGCCTTTTTTCAACAGAGGATATTGAGTAAAATAGAGGCATATCTTCATCATCTGGCAAAAAATAGTTGCTTCCCCGACTCTTAATGGTCCCCTGTTCCAGTGGGGATCCGCACCAAGGGCAATTCATTCAATCCCTCCATTTAATTAACTAAATGCAAACTAGCATTAAGAAAAACTTTTTACACCTGGATAAGAGACTGTCCAGAAATCTTCATACATCATAGCTGCAACTGTCGCTGTACGCCAAGGTAAATATCCTGTATAAGATATATCAGAAGAATAATCACGTATAATGAAACCATCTCGAAAGGGGTGGTTTCATTAATTCTCCTTTCATTAAATTTGTTATATGGCGGGAGTAGCTACCCGCGGTATAATCAGAACAAGCACTGTGGATTTGTACAAATAATTTACAGCTTGACTGTTCGGAGGTGACTCAAAACACAGCGGCTTGTCTGAATTGGTAATTAGTTGGTTAACGCTGGACGTTTCTATTTTCGTGAGTACATAGATGAGTCAACTGTGGAAAACAGCAGTGCAATTTTGAAAGGGAGGACACCATGTACTTTGTTGGAATCGACATCTCAAAATTCAAACACGACTGCGCCGTCATTGATGAGCTTGGTGATGTAGTCACACCCTCGTGGTCGTTCAGTAACGATTGCGGGGGCTTTTCTTTGCTCAAAGAGCTGCTTGCAAATCTGGATTCGGACATAAAGATAGGGTTTGAATCTACCGGCCATTATGGGCAGAACTTAAAGCTGTTCCTTGAATCCAACAGCTTTACATTCATGGAATTCAATCCGCTTCTGATCTCGCGGTTTGTTCACAGCAAATCGCTCAGAAAAACAAAGACCGACTCCATTGACGCACTAATCATCGCCCAATATTTGATGACGGTAGAGTACAAACCCTATCCGGCATCATTTTACCACATGGACAAGCTCAAATCACTGACAAGGTTTCGGGACAGCTTGATTCGGCAGCGAAGCCGCCAGTTAGTGGAGCTTACCAACGTTCTCGACAAGATTTTTCCTGAATTCAAGTCTTTCTTCAAGGGCAGATTTTCTGTCACTGCAATGTATATTCTTGCGAACTATAGTACTCCGGAAAAAATCAGCAATATGAACAGTCGCTCTTACGACGCCCTTCGCAGACTCTCGCGAGGAAAGTTTACGATGAGTTCTTTCGTCCAGCTTAAGATGCTTGCCAGGGACTCTGTTGGACATTGCAATGACTATCTCCTTCACGAAATGGGGGTTCTTCTGGATATCTACAACCAGATGGATTCCAGAATTCAAGAACTTGACGAACAAATCACGGCTTGCATCAAAGGAATCGATCCGCCGATCCTCTCAATTCCGGGCATTGGAGCTTTGTCTGCCGCTGTCATCCTATCCGAATACGGAGACATGAACACCTTTGACAGCCCGGCCAAACTGCTCTCTTTTGCGGGATTGGAGCCTGGCTATTATCAATCCGGCCAATCAGAACATACAGGCCGGATGGTCAAACATGGCTCTTCGCATCTTCGCTGTGCGCTCATGAACTGTTGTCTGCCCCTCGTCAAGAATGAGCCGGTCTTTGCCGAATACTATGCCAAAAAGCGTACCGAAGGTAAACCCCACCGTGTTGCTATTACTCATGTTGCTAAAAAGCTGCTGCGCGTTATTTACACGCTGCAAACCAAGGGTATCCCTTACAACGCTGACCTGATCCGCTAAAGGTTTCTCTGTATTTTAAGTCCTCGTACGAGGGCTTGCGTTGCTATACCCTTTTTGCTCATTTGAGTTTTTTCTTTTGGGGACTTGACTTTTTATAGTTGGTCACCTCCATCTAATAATACCTGATAGCTAGAGGCTGCATAAATTATCTGGCGACTTGTATCGGGATCAACAGCTTTAACATCAAAATAGGTTTCCTTTACATAGTAGTCTTTCTGAATATGTCCTTGAATTGTCCCACCAACAATGGAGACTCCAACTGCAATTGCTGCAGCTCCTAAAAGCTGACTAGCTGCAGCTGCAAGAGGAGCACAATAGATTGTAAGAGCGGCACTAATAACAGAGATGACAGTATTTGCTAGCCAACCATTCTCTGCATTTATTGTTTTATAATGCTGTTGGGTTGTCTTCTGCTGCTGATAGATTGACAACTTGTAGTATTCATATGTGCCGGATGCCGTATAATACGGCTTATAATTTATTTGCCCTTGATAACTATATGCTTTAGGTGAAAGTGCTCTAGATGAAATTTCTGCTTTTGATTCAGCAGGATTATCGGTAATAAAATTACTTAAAGGTTCACTTAAGTTTTTAGTTTGTTGATTTTCATCAATAATCTCCAGAGAAACTATATCATTTGCTTTGACAGTGGCTTCTGTTGTATTAAATAATTCTCCATTAATATAATATTCGGAACGGACGTGGCCAACTCCTAGTACAGTCATTACAATAGTATTTAAGCTACCTTCAGAATCATAAAAAGTGGTTGTTGCTGTATTGGATGATTTTGAACTATTGCCTTGCGCAAACGCTGGGACGCATAAAGACAGGCACATGATAAGAGCCAAAGCCAAACTTGTAATCTTTTTTTAATAGTAGACCTCTTTTCTCCTTTTGTAAATAATTTAACGAAGGTTGGTACGTGTTTGTTCAACATCTTACTGCATTGGACGACTCCTTTCGTGCCCCCGATGGTGTGGGATCATCGGTTTTCTTCCTTCAACGAGATTTGCGCTTCAATAGGTAATGTCTTCTCAGAGGCATTTGTTCACATCAATATCAAAATTATTTTTATAAGAGGGCATGGAAAGCACTTTATGCTGCCCTATCCCCCGATACGGCCTTGGTTTTAAGCCGTAACAACAAATTGTGCTCTTATTCTCTGTCTTGCTGGTGTTGACATACAGTTCAAACAGCGCAGTACCTCTTCCAGGATCGGTTATCCTACCATGCAGCATAGCGATGACGCACATAAAAGTCCCTCACTCATCTTCTGCAATTTGTTTCGCCCCTTTCTTGATAAAGGCGTCCAGATCCTGATCTTTCAGTTTCAGGTACTGGATGCCAAGCTCACGGGCCGTGCCGGCAGCCTCTTCAATTTCCTGCTGCTCGGATGGGGAGCAGCTGCGCGTGGCGGCGTAGATGCTCATGAAGAATACCGCGCTGGAAATCTGGGTGGCCTTGGCCGAAATTGCCGCCAGTCGTTCCACCTGCGGCTTCATGACTTTCTTGACTGCCCGTTTCACCAGCTCATACAGATAGACTCCCGTCTCTTTTGAGCAGCGGAACGGAATGTAGACTGATTAGTGCCGATTCTCCTTATTCAATTGTCCACCTCCATGAAAAACGGTCCCTATCAGAAGATAGGGACCGTCAGGATTGTGAAATATTCGTTTATGCAATAGCATAGGCAGTTAGGCGTCCGATATTCACAGGATGGTTATCAGTGTGATCCCCCTTTGCAATCCAAACTTATCTGATTGCAAGCTAGATAATACCGTGCAGGTTTCTGCATTTGATCTCCCAAGACAGACAGGTTTTTCAATAAAAATCCGCATAGGCAATTGGTATGGTAACTTATACAAAATCCAAGATAATTCTTTTGCATTGGTCACATTTATATGCTTGAATATAAGGGGACTGTAGAGCATCACCGCAACTTAGGGAACCACTGATTAACAGCCAGTCTTTATAGCGCATGACGTATTGTGGCATTAAAATATCCAGAAACGTCAGCTATGACTGCCGTTTAAAATGTTTTAAGCTTCCATTTCTCCCATT
>Ga0160425_1003757_pt1 | contig 10758 bp, 9 predicted proteins | sample BioMet8_FD_108193 | JGI IMG/M metagenome (GOLD analysis project Ga0160425, IMG submission 108193) | Microbial communities from bioreactor (seeded with sewage sludge) at Lawrence Berkeley National Lab, California, USA - Biofuel... | ecosystem: Engineered > Bioreactor > Anaerobic > Unclassified ...
AAGCTATTCTTTTGATCTCTATGCTGCTGGGGGCCTCTTTATCGGCTATACCAGTCCGGATTCTTTTGCCAATGGGCTTGAATATATAAGCCAGGGCGATTGGAATTCAGCTGTTGCGGCCTCAGGCCATGGTGCCATTGGCGGACTCGAGCTCAGTTGCCATATTGATCTGAGGCCTGTTGATTACATACGGGTTCATGGTTCCGGTTACGTACTCTATCCAACGACCTCGGGAACTAGCTACATCTTTGGCTGGGCGCTGTCTGAGCTTTTTGTTGATTATTCAATGCCCCAGGGGCTCAGCCTGAGGACGGGGAAATATACTGTTGCTTGGGGCAATGGCCGCATGCTTGGGGTCGCCGATCTGCCTGGGCGAACTGTAAGCACAAGCAGTCTTTCTTCTTCTGTTACCTTGCTGCCTTCTTGGCTGAATGCGACAAAGCCTTCCGTCTGGGCTAAGGTTTCCATGCCGCTTGGCGCCCTTTCGTTTACGGGACTTGCCGGACTTCCTTCGATGACAACTTCAGGAATCTCTGATACGGGCCTTGGGCTCCAGATCGAATGGACCCATAAAAAGACCTGTATAGCCGCTTCAGGATATTATAAAAATGGTTATACGCCGCGGGTTGCCATTACCTCAAAGACTTCTCTGGCCGGAATAGATTTCTTCCTTGATACGGCGGTAGCCTTTTCGACTTCGAGTGGTACTCTGCTGAGTGCTGATGGCGGTGGATATTACCGAACAAGCTCTGACCCCGATATTGCCATTACCGCCGAACTCCAGTATAACGGCGAGCGTGTTCCTGGCTCAGGCGATCTTGTCGCCGACGCCATTGATGTTGGCGGGCTATCTCAGGCAATGGCATTCTCCTGGGGCAAAATCTGCGGTTCGCCCATTACAGCCGGAATGACAGAATATAATAACTGGACCGATGGTTCCGGGGCTGTTATACCAACTATTATGATAGATGTTTTACCAAGCGTTACTTTGAGATTTACGCTGCCCTTTATCTATGGCGACAGCGGTTCTGAATATCTGACCTATAGGCCTGATGAGGCAGATGGATACTGCGCCGGATTGGGAATTTTGCTCCTGCTTAAGGCAAGTTTTTAAGGCCATATTATCCTAAATTAGTTATGGAGGGTCCAGATGACGGATACTGAAAAGAATGAAAAAGATGGCTCTGAAATCGGCATGATTGATCTGCTGGCTATACTGATAAGAAAAAGATGGATTTGGATTATTGCGCTTTCAGCAGGAATTGCATTGGTTCTTGTGCTTAAGGTTGTTGACAAGGGAAGGCCAACAGAGTCGCCAAGCTATACTACAGCTGTAAAAGTACTCGTTGTCGATCCCATGATAAATAGCAGGGGTGGAGACCGGTCTCCCAGCTCTGGCAATATGGCTGCTGCGGTCGCTACAAGCTCTGAAATTGCCCAAAAAGTAGGCAATACGCTCGGAGAAAGGAGCGGCAAAGAATATGCCGAGGAAATTAAGGCTTCCTATGATAGCGGTTCGGGAGTCCTCATGCTTGCAATTACTACAAAGGGAAAGACCGAATCGCAGAATCTGGCCAAAGCTGGTGCAGAGGCTACAATAGATTATATGAAAGAAATAACAGCCCAACACTATGCCGGTGGAATGGATACTGGTTCCGTATCCAATCCTGCGATAGTCCCTCAGTTTAAAATAATTGATTTAAAAACGCAGGAAGCGGCATCAGGCTTAATGATTTCCACCAAAAAAGCGATAATAATAATTTTGGCGGCATTATTTTTAGGTATACTTGCTGCCTTTATTGCAGATGCCTGGGATAATGTGAGAAAGGATCCTGAAGCCATGAAAAAGCTTGAGGATGCCAAAAAAGCAAAGTAGTATCGATCAATAATATCTTGCTTGAGGCTTGCTTACAATGAAAGTCACGATACATTTTGCGGGCCGCCCGAGGGCGGCCCATATTTTATTTAGTGCACTGCTATTTTTCATTTTATGCCACCAATTTTTTCCCCAAGTCTGCCAAAATCCTGTTACCGCTGATGCCAATGATCCGCTCTATTCGGAGTTGGATATATGGATTGCAGCTGGACTAATTGATGAACCTTTTATGCTCAGGCCATATTCGCCTGAGATTATTAGGCAAATGTTGGGGAATGTCATCGCGCACGGAACTTCCAAAGAGAGGACAAGAGCGATAGCCTTGCTCTCTTCGATAGAAGATAGCTATATCCAATTTGGGACGAAGTATGATGCGAAAGGACTTGTATCAAGCGGCGATAGCAGCGAATACTTTGGCGGAATAGCCCCAAGCTTGCGGCTTGGGATGAAGCTTGGCGATGGCCTATGGATAGGAGGCAAAACTGGAGTATTGTTTGCAGACCAGGTGGATGCATGCGCACCAGAGCGTCTCGCTGCCCCATTTGAGCGGCCTGAGGATGATCTGATAAATGATGGCGGACGGCTGCCAATTTCTGGGTTCAATAATAGCGATTTTTTCTGCCGGCTTTATGTGCTGTCAAATGTCAGCTATAGCAGAAAAAATATTTGGATGCAGGCTGGGTATACTCGCTCGAGCTATGGGCCTTTTTTTAAAAATGGCATTGTGATCGGCTCCCAAGCTCCTGCTGCTCCAAACTGGAGCATTCATATGCGCTTTGAAGATTGGCGTTATTCCATGCAGTTGATGAACCTGACAAAATCCGCTTTATCGGCGGAAGCCGCAACAGGCGGACCAGATGTGGATATTGTGAGGGGTACAGATAAATTCTTGATGTTTCATGGCTTCAGCTGGTCTCCTTTGCCTGAGCTTGATATGGGCATTTTTGAGAGTGTAGTTTGGGCAGATCGTTTTGAGCCGCTCTACATTCTGCCTTTTGCAAACTATTTTGCCTTACAGAGCCTGACAGCTTTTGGCGACAATTCGCTGGCGGGCATTTATGTAACTTTCCAGCTTCCTTTGCGGACAAGAGCGAAGGTTCAATTATATATTGATGACATTGATTTCAATAACTATATAAAATTTAATTTTGATTCTAAAATGCTTGCTGCAGGAGAGATTGGCCTTGATTGGGCTCCTGATAATACTATTTTTAAACTGCTCTCTGCCGATTATACAATTGTAGCACCTTATATGTATACTCATAAATACTCAGGGACAGCACAGGATGATTATACTCAAGATGGACATTGTCTTGGTGCTGAGCTTCTTCCTAATTCTAATAGGCTTGAATTGAGAGCTGAGCTTATGCCGGATATCCTGCCGCAGGCGAGGGTGGAAGCTATCGCACGTCTTGTCAGACATGGAAACGCAAGTGATGTCTATGGCGGAAACGGCGCCCTTTTTGACAATGGATGGGCTGGTTCCCTCTGCAGCTATAATGGTGATTTTGATCCTGGAACAGTACCTAAGTATTTCAGATTTCTCAGCCAATCAGTAATCCAAAATAATTGGGAAGCAGGTGTCGGTGCCTCATGGAATGTGAATCTGGGAGATCAAAATTTAAGAGAAAAGAATCTCGGGCTGCACACCCTGAAATTTTCGGCACGCTATCTATTTGCATATATTCAGAATGCCGATCTTGAAAGCGGCGTGAATGAATGCGATCATTATTTCTCCATAGGAGCAGAACTCTGGCCATAAGAATTGTTCTCCATCATCGAAAGGAACCATCTATGTACAAGAACTTTCCGCCCAAAGCATGTCTCTATCTGCTAATCCTCTGCTGGCTTATAATGGATGTTCGGGCTGGAGCGCAGAACGCAAATGGAAAAGCGATATTCGGCTTCGCCCTCGATGCAAATGCCGAATACCGTTGGGCCCCGGCGGGGACACTGCTTATTGAAGATACGGCAATCAAGAGCGGATCGGATGTCGAACGGGATTATTTCAATAGGGCCCCTTTTGTTAGGGCAGAGATGCGTTATGGATGGGATGAGGGCTTTTCGATAGCCCTTGAGACTACCTTTAGAAATACTTGGACTGGAGATTATTCAAAAGCAGATAATATGCCTTTTGCCGCAAATTCAAGCGGCGGGCTCAGCCTAAGTTCGGAGAATTATTTCTTGACACAAGGAGTTCTCTATTGGCGGAGCAGGAATTTCGATTTTGCCTTGGGGCGGGATAAAGTGGATTATGGAGGTTTCCTCTATGGAAGTCTGCTCCCTTCGGCTAGGCTTCCTTATTTGGATAATGCGCGGGCCAGGATAAAGTTTGGTAATTTTACAATGGATTGGATGATGGCTACCATTCAATCTGTGGAGAGCTGGGATGGCATTGATGTTAATCCCAATACAAAAGATGACGCTTTTGTGCTCCTGAGCCCTGGCACGGATCTGGATAGCGGGCCCTATGGATATGAATATGGGAAGTATCCAACAGTTATTCTTGAAGGACTTAACCGTTTCTCCTGGAAATTTGACAATCTGATACTTGGTGTTACAGATCATGCGGTGATAGCCAGGAGAAACAATCTTTTCTACCTAACAGATATTTTCCCCATGACTTCACGCCATCAGACGGCAATTAATGGTACGAACAATTCAATGATATTTGATATTGAATGGCGTGCATTTGAAAGTTTCGATCTGGCTGCCCAGTTTGGATTTGATGATATAAATGGCAACGACTTCGGTATAGGTGATACAGGAACCCCAACGATTCCTGCCATAATAGTTGGTGGTCGCTATTTGGGGAATTCATATCTAGGAAATTTTACCTCTCAGATTGAATGTGGCTATACTCACTATCTATGGGGCAATTATTCCGGTGTCGGAATTGATCCAGAAGGCTACGTAAATCCCTTTATGCGCATGCAATATCGATTCTTAACGGGCAATGGCTCAATTCTTCTGCCCTTGACAAGTCCATATGGACCGGGTGCGATCTGGTGCAAGGCCGATGGCAGCTTAAGCTTGGGCGATACGGGATTAAGTATTGGTGCCTCATTCCTGTATCTAGCCAAGAACCCTGAGGCCAATCTTATCGATACCCAAGTTTATGATAATGTAGCCACGCCGACCGCAGGCTATATCCACTACTGTGAACTGGCGTTTCCTTTTCAGTGCCATTATCATTTCTGGTTTGGCGGCCTTGCTCCTGCTGTACAGTGGCGGGATGGAGAATGGAATTTTGAGCTCACCATGCTGGCGAGTTACCGGCTGAGAACCGGCGAAAGAAATATGGATAGAAGGAGCGCTTGGGCTTCACCCCAGGATGATCTTGAAAAAGACTGATGAGGATAGAAAGATGAAATGCAGAGTACTGATTGTATTATTTATGTTCTGCGCTTCCTTGGCGCTCGCGGCCCAGACAGAGGAAAGCGCCGAAGGCAGCAGCGGAGAAAATAGAGATGAGGCCTTTATTGAATCTCTGCTCTCGGGCAGCGGTGCATATGGGGCAGGCACACTGGGAGGCCTCTATAAGGAGGACGCTGCGCGCTCCTCTGTGTCCCGGTCTGCGGACCGGCCTGAGGCCAGCATTATCGGCGGCGCCGAGGGCTACTGGCATGCGTCCAAATATGGCACCATACCTGCAGGCATTGGTCTCGGAATCTACGCCTCGGCCAATCTCAGCTATAGGGGATTTTCGGCCGTGGCCGATCTGCTCGCGGCCAACGACGGAAAATATGGCGCCGCTCTGGCCGATATCCCCTATGGCAATCTCTATGGCTTCTATCTTCTGATGCGTGAAGGCGGAGTGCGCTACAGCAGAGGCTGGTTTTCGGCCGAGGCTGGACGCCTGAGATTCTATGATGAAGTCGATACTCCCTATTCTGTCGTTATCAATTCACGGGGCATCCCTGCGACTACCATGCGCGTTGCCTACGACGATGGGACCTTCTTTTACAATTCGCGCTGGATAGGCCTAAACCTTGATTCGCTGAGCGGGATTACGAGCGCATACAGCAGCTATGGCCTGAGCTCCTATCCGGACCGCGGCGCGACCATAAAGAATACCGGCTTCCGCATCGGCAATATGCGCTTTGGATTTCAGGACGCGACTGTCTACGCGGGCCGCTGGTTCGACTGGGAATACTTTGTGTCGCCAATGCCGATGTATATGACCCAGTACTGCAGGGGGACAGGCGGTGTTCCATGGGCAACGGGCTACGATGACAACTGCAATATGGGCCTTTTCTGGGACTGGCAGAAGGATGACAGCCTTTACTTTGAGGCACAGGTGCTGATCGATGATTTCGGGCTTCCCTTCCTGGGCTCGAGCTGGAACGATAATCCGCTGCAGATGGCCGCACAGACTGGAGCGCGCAAAAAGACCAGCATTGGCGCGTTTGGCGCCTATGCCGCGATGGCAACTAAATACACCTATGAGCCTTCCAACTCGGGCAGCTCTACCGACGCCTATGGCTATACCTATTATCCCGAAACACGCTTTACAACGTATTGGGAAGGAACGGGCACGACAACAGCGGAGATCGGCATCGAGGACAACGAGATAGGCTACAAGTACGGCGAAAACAATCTTGCCCTTGAACTGAACTGGACTGGCTCGGCCATGGACCTCGATCTCGGCGCTGCTTTTGAATTCCGTCTCGCAGGCGCGAACAGCCCGGCCAATCCTGGCTTTGGCTCGGGCAGCATCAAATCGACAGGGACAGAATGGCTGGATGACTCCGTGCTTGAAAAGCGCTTTATGCTGACGGCCGCAATTGCAAAACGCATCGGCCCCTGGCGGCTCTATGGCAGCCTCTCGGGGGGTGTGGCGCTGGATTCTATGACTCTGGTGGAGCCTTCGGCCGGCTCCGGCATGGCGAGCATCTATTACTATGAACCCATCGAGGGCAATACGGTCGGGATATTCTGCCTGGATATCGGCGCGAGCTACCGATTCAATGCATATGGAAAAAGATGATGGCTAATTTAATTAAAATGGAGAATACCTATGAGTTTTGAAATAAAGCCTCTGTCGATCCCTGGCCTCTATGCAGTTCAGCCGAAACTCTTTGGTGACGCCCGCGGCTATTTCTTTGAGGTATACAGCGAGCGGGATTTTAGCGCGGCAGGGCTTGATGTGAAATTTGTGCAGGACAATCAGAGCAAATCCTCAAGGGGAGTACTGCGGGGACTGCACTTCCAGAAGACCCATCCGCAGGGGAAGCTTGTGCGGGTGATATCGGGCGAAGTTTTCGATGTGGCCGTGGACCTGCGCTCTGGCAGCCCGACCTTGGGGAAATGGGAGGGAATAGTGCTCTCCGGCGAAAAGCAGAATCAGTTTTATATCCCTGAGGGTTTCGCCCATGGCTTTCTCGTGCTCTCCGATGAGGCCGTCTTTGCCTATAAATGCACCGATTTTTACCATCCTGAAGATGAGGGCGGTATACGCTGGGATGATCCAACCATCGGCATACAATGGCCTGAGGCGGCCTGCCCGCTGAACCTTTCGGCCAAAGACAAGCTGCACCCAGCCTTTGACAAGACAAAGAAATACTTCTGAAAGCGGAAGAACTCCCGTCTGGAAAGTATAATGAGAATAATTATTAATATGTCTAACAGGCTTGGCGGTGGGTCTTTCCAGGTTGCTGTCTCATTTGCAATGGATCTGCTCTCGAGGCAGGATGGCAACAGCTATTATTTTGTCTGCAACAGAGAAGTACTCAGGACGCTCGCGCAACTGGGAGCTGCGGTAAATGGACCGCGTTTTTTTTATGTGAGCAACAGATTCTATGCTCTGCTCCATGTACAGCTCGGCAGACTTGAAAAGAAAGTGCACCCTGATCTGGTCTTTACCTTATTTGGCCCCGCCTACTGGCGGCCCAGAACAAAGCATCTTGTCGGATTCGCGAATCCATATTATCTGGATATGCGTGGACCCTTTCTGAAACGGCTGAGTCCTTCTGAGATACTGATGCTTAAGCTCAAGAGAGCCCTGCATACTGCCCTTATGAGACATGAGGCGGATGCCATAGTAACAGAGACAGAATACTGTACGAAGGGCTATCTGCGGCTGTTTAAGGGTGTTGAAAAAGGATTTACTGTAGGCAATACCTATAGCCAGTTCTTTAGCAGCTATATAGGCCGTCCGAAGAGAAGCCATACTGAATTTACTGTTGTAACTGTGTGCAAATATTACCGGCATAAAAATCTTGAGGTAATAAATGATGTTATAGGCTGTCTGCGCAGAATGGATGTCCATGATGTGGATTTTATAGTGACAATGGACAAACGAAATTATGAGAGGATCTTTGGCAAAAATGAGTATATCATGAATGCCGGGGCATTGGCTCCACAGATGTGTCCTGAAATTTATCCAAAGGCGGATGCCATGCTGCTCCCCAGCCTTGCCGAATGCTTTTCGGCCTCCTATCCGGAGGCGATGATTATGAAAACTCCTATAATCACTTCGGATCTGCCCTTTGCACATTCGATTTGCGCTGATGCGGCAGTCTATGTTGATACGCTTAATCCGCAGGCTGTGGCCAATGCAATTCTTATGCTTAAAAATTCCGCAGAGCTGCGCAGCCGGCTGATTGAGAATGGCTTAAGCAGGGTCAGCGGTTTTGGCTCTTCGAAAGACCGGACAAGAAAATATATAGAATGCTGTCGGCAGCTTTATGGGGATAGCTCCGCGCGGCCCTCGGCTCTGTGAGGCGGCGGGGCGCGGGCGGCGGTGAGGGTGGAGCCGGGACTTGAGAGAGCGCCATTTAAACGCGCCCCGCCCGCGGGGCCAGGGCAGAGCCCAAGGAACCTGAGGGCCGCGGGGGCGGGGCGCCGCTCTGGAGCCTTGAGGCGCGGGGAGATGGAATCATTTCGATTATGCTCAGGAGCCAGATATGCGCAACATGCTATGGATATGACTTCTACTGGCACAGGAAATGGCTGAATTATTGGTCTTTCAAACGCCATATATGTTATAATGAGGTATGTCTACTATGAGAATTGAAGGGCTGAAACTGATAAATTACAAGGCTCTTCAGAATGTCGAACTGCTTAATATTCCCACGATGGCCATTTTTGTGGGTGCCAATGGGGTGGGGAAAACAACCCTGTTCAGCGTATTCGGCTTTCTAAAAGACTGCCTTGAATCGAATGTAAACAAAGCAGTACAGATGCGCGGCGGTTATGAGGAAATTGTATCGCGGGGGCATCTTGAGGAAGATATAATAATTGAGATTAAATATTACATGCAGTTAGGCAAGAAAGAACGCCTCGTAACCTACCACCTGGAAATAGGCCCGGCAGAAAGTCTGGAACACATTTCGGTTAAAAATGAGTATCTTGCCTATAAAAGAGGTGAGCATGGCTCGCCCTTTCACTTTCTTGAATTCTCCAATGGTAAGGGTTTTGCGATCTCGAACGAATCCGATTTCAGCCAGCCGGATACAGAGCTTAAGCGGGAATTCCAGACGCTCGATTCGCCGGATATCCTCGCGATAAAGGGCCTAGGTCAGTTTGAACGTTTTAATGCCGCCAAAACTTTCAGGCGGGCAATAGAAGACTGGTACGTATCGGATTTTCATATTGAAGGCGCCCGTGGCAGCAAGGATATGTCCAATGACTCCGAGCACCTCAATAAAAGCGGTGACAATCTGCAGAATGTCGCAAAAACAATCCATGACAGAAATCCGGAGATATTCAATCGGATTGTTGAAAAGATGAAGAAGAGGGTGCCAGGCATCGCGGATATTGGATCGGCAGTGACTCAGGATAAAAGGCTGCTGCTTGAATTCAAGGATGGTTCATTCAAGGATCCATTTATTGATAAATATGTGTCAGATGGCACGCTGAAAATGTTTGCCTATCTTGTTCTTCTCAACGATCCCGCACCGCCTCCGCTGCCCTGCATAGAAGATCCGGAAAACCAGCTGTATCCGCAGGTTCTGCAGGAGCTTGTGGAGGAATTCCGCGAATACGCCGAGAGAGGCGGGCAGGTGTTTGTATCTACACATTCACCTGAACTGCTCAATGCTGCTGCACTGGATGAAGTGTTCTGGCTTGAAAAGAAGAATGGATTCAGCTCCATCCACCGGGCTTTGGAAGATCCGCAGATAAGCGCCTACATGCATGAAGGTGACAAAATGGGCTATCTGTGGAATCAGGGGTTTTTGGGCGGAGCGGCTGTCTGATGGCTGAACTGGTAATTCTTCTGGAGGAGCCTTCTGCAAAAGAAATGCTTTTAGGCATAATTAGTAGAATTGTCCCAGCCGATATTGAAGTGCGGCTCATACCATTCCAGGGGAAGCAGGATCTTGAAAAGAATGTCTGCAGAAAGATGCGTGGCTATCAGAATACCGACGCCTGCTTCCTTATAATCAGAGATCAGGACAGTGGCGAATGCCGGAAAGTAAAGCAGAAACTGGTTGATGAGTGTGCAAAGAGCGGGCGTCCGCGCTATAAGGTACGAATTCTCTGTCATGAACTGGAAACAGTATATCTTGCCGATTTGGCTGCAGTCGAAAATGGCCTGAAAATTTCTGGACTGAGCGAAAATCAGCAGAAAAAAAATTATAGGAATCCGGATGCCCTCGGAAATCCCAAACAGAAGCTGAAGGACCTGACTGAAAATCAGTATTCCGATATTGCAGGTTCGCGGGCTATAGGGCCATTCCTTGATCTCGATAATTCCCGATCGAACAGCTTTAAGAATCTGGTAAGGGCGATACGCGAACTGACTACCTGAATTTCTGGCTCCGCTCCGCGCGGCCCTTGGCTCTGTGAGGCGGCGGGGCGCGGGCGGCGGTGAGGGTGGAGCCGGGACTTGAGAGAGCGCCATTTAAACGCGCCCCGCCCGCGGGGCCAGGGCAGAG
>Ga0160425_1003758_pt1 | contig 10752 bp, 7 predicted proteins | sample BioMet8_FD_108193 | JGI IMG/M metagenome (GOLD analysis project Ga0160425, IMG submission 108193) | Microbial communities from bioreactor (seeded with sewage sludge) at Lawrence Berkeley National Lab, California, USA - Biofuel... | ecosystem: Engineered > Bioreactor > Anaerobic > Unclassified ...
AACACAAAAATTTGCGGTGACACCAACGGGGGCAACAAACAAGACTATTGTCACAGATGTAGACAATGGCACAAGCAAACTATATAGCACATGGAATGAAGTTTCACAGGGAACACTAAAAAACGATGATAACAAGACAGCAACTTCTTCTGCATATTCAATTTACTTTGACACCGGACTTACGACATCATCAGCCGAAAGCAAAACATTCACGATAGCACTCATTGACAAACTTTTACTCTCAAGCAGCATCACAGTCGTTCAATATTCTCCGCATAACAATACAACACTCACCGTAATCGTAACAATACAAAACGGCATTGAAACAATGGTGTTCAACAATTCTTCCGTCTCTGTCAAAACAGGCAACTTTATCACTCTAAGCGCGCCAACGATAGGCGGAACGACGTACCCGTTTGACACAAACACCGTCTGCTACATCGATGCGGTACAACTTACCGGCACCGCAAACAATGACACGACAAACACAAAGTACAACGGAATGATGATTGCGTATGCGACGAATAATGAAACCGCGACACTCACGCCGCCGACAAAGGCAGGTATATACACGGTGTCACTCATTGTGACAAAAGACGGCACCGATTATTCACTCACCTTCACACTGACGGTGACACAATAAAGGAGCAATAGACATGAAGCAAATGAAATCACACTGCATTCTTAACCTTCTTCTTTCCCTCATGGTCTGTTCAGTTTGTTCATGCAGTCTCTTTGATACACCTACTGAAGCGGATACGGTCTCCTACACATTCACCGTTTACACTTCGCTCAATGCACGCACAGCATTTCCTGCGGTTTCAACAGATTCGGTAAAAGGATATTACGCCTATTTTTCTGATGCGGGCGGGAACATCATCGCTTCCTGCAAAAGCGCCACTGCTCCGCTCACCTTTACTTTTACAAAACTAGCGGATTCGATGACACTGAATATTTATGCGTATACAGACAACGCTTCTTATAATGTCGTATCTGACAGTTCCGGAAGTGCGGCCGCATTATCAGCGGTTGCAAGCGCAACGTACACCATCGCTTCTTCAACAATCACCGGGAGCAACCCTTCCTTCAACGCGACTCTTTCGCCGGTAAAGACAGGAAGCGGCACCGGCTCAGTCTTGCTAAAAGTCTCATATCCACTTAACCCCAAAACGGGTCAGACGATGAAAAAACTTTCATACAGTCTTAACACTAGTACGCCCGTGAAAGGAGAATGTTCCGTTGCAAGTTCAACAACTGATGCAACCACCGGCACCGTCACTTCGACAATTGCCATTCCATCAGTGGCTGTTGGAAAATATCTTCTTGAACTCACCTTCTATGACACCGAGAGTGACACGGTATTCGTCAAGCAGACATACGTACCGGTCAACGTCTGGCAGAATCTTGCTACGACAAAATGGCAGGCTGCGGACGGAACAATGAAGGACACGCTTACATTCACTGCGGACGACTTTAGCACGCACAACGCGGCTCCGGCAAAAATTCAGGCGGCATACACAACTGACTCGACGGCACCTTCATCACCCACCTATGCATCATGGTATTCATCGCTTACCAATCAGATTGCTCAGACTGAATCTGACAAAAACACATCGCTTACATCCGATACGCTCGCCAACAATACAACATACTACGCAGAGACCGTGGCTGCGCCCGGCAACAATACGGCGCTCTACATCACGCTCTCCATGAAAGGCCAGTCATTCGCCGTCTCAAACACCGTGCACCACTATACCGCTGCTGCAAGCGGTACTTCGCTCACCTACACCGCCGCCGAGCACACCGAGACCGGTCTTGAATCTTCCTTCACCCAAACTTCCGGCACGCTCACGTACGCAGGAATCGTGACGCTCTACTCCGGCACAAACACCATCGCCGTCACCTGCACTGCCTCCGACGGAACGACGACGGCCATGTATACGCTGAACATACTGAACCCGTACTGCTACGTTGAACAAGCAAACACTTCAGCAAGCGATAGTTATAGCTCTGACACAACTTACTCTGCACTGACAAAGGGCGCCGGCACGTCCACCATGCCGCTTGCAACCATACAGCAGGCGGTCGATGACTGTGCGTATGAAAATGATGTCCGCCGTAAAGAAAACAACAGTGAAAGCGACATGAACAAATACACCATCCTTATTACCGGAGCAAACACCGTCTTGTCTGTACGGTATTCAAGCGCAGTCGCAATCGTTGCGCCGACATATCCGTTTACGCTCACCATACAGGGCACCACGGCTGATGATTGCACTGCCAATGGAATAATAAACGGCACGCAAACCTCAGGGCATCGTGTGCTCCTTGCAGCGGGCAAGTCTAGTGATATCAAAGTAAACCTCACGATGAAAGACCTGTATCTTAAGGGAGGATATTCTCCTGTAGAAGTTGTTGCCACCAGTTCACCGGTAGGCGCACTCACGGGTGACGGCGCATGCATTCTTTCCTCGTACGCGGCGACGGCACTTACCAACGTCTACGTGGGTGACAGTGCAACTGATACAAACTATACAAACATTGGCAATAACCTTACCTACGGCATTGTGGCAATAGAAAACAGCACTGCCACGCTCACCGGCTGCAATGTCAACCATGGATTCTTTGGTACTTCTTGTGGAAGAGGAGCGCTCTATATATCGAAAGACTCAACGGTGACACTCACCAATACAAAAGTTAAGAACAACAACTGCTGCGGCGTGTACCTTTATGGAAGTACAGTCACCTTTGACACCACCAACGTTTTGAATACAACGTTCACGAACGTCCTTACCTGCAATGGCGCAACGGAGATTTCAGGCAACACGTCCGGTATCTACGCCAACAATGCAAAGTTGGTACTTAATGATACAAGCACGGTTGCTTCAAACAAGTTAGTAACAATAAATGGTGATTCTGGCTGCGGTATCATCGCTTATAAAAGAAGCCTCATCATCATGAATGGTTCATCATCTGTAAAAGGAAATTCTATTTATTATAATACACCTAATACACCCAAACTGTCTGGCGCAGGCATTCTTCTAAGATTGGACAGCTATCTTTACTTGAATGAAGCCTCTTCTGTTGACTCAAACACCATTGATTTTCCAATTTCTTTAAGAAACACATATTCAATAGACGGTGTTTTGGGAAGCGGTATTTGTTTATTTGGTTCCAGCGATACAACTCCACATTTAATCATCAATGGCGGCAGCGTCACAAACAATTCAGGAGCATGCTACGGAGGCGGCATTTATTCTAATTACGGGAATATAACGTTCACTAAAGGGACGGTCTCTGGAAACACGGCGATTAATTCCGGTGGTGGCATTTTTTCAGCAGAGAGTTCCGTTTTAACCATTACCGGAGATGCCGTCATAAAAGACAACAGGCTATCAAGTGGCACCAACGGTCCGCAGCTCTATTTAAATTCCGGTACCTGCACCTTCACGGGCAAGCCCACCATAGCGAACGCAACTGGTAGCTCGTTTGACAATGCGATTGGCATTGTCTCCGGAGCGACTATCGGAATAGGCGCAGCACTTTCACAGAAGCAAGCCACAGAAACGGCGTACATCATCAAACCGCTCGATACTTCAAATTCGCCTTCTTATACAAATAGAAGTATTCTTACGGTGCCTTCTGCATACACAAGTACCGTATCGCTCACCGATGACGTGGTAAGCAACTTCGCACTCACGCCTCAAACGGTCACCATCAATTCTACTTCTCAAGAGCTCACGTGGAAAATAGCGAGCACGACAACGTCGTCTGGTATAATCACGGCAGGATACATGTACTACCCTATTCTCAACAAAACAATCATTGATGCAAACACTTGGCAGCTTGCAATTGCGTCAATGATTGTCAAGGGAGAATACACATTCACTTTTGGTAATTCCACAAACACAACGGTGGATCTTACTTCATTAACTTCAACAGATGGTATGGATATCAAGGATGGCTATTCTGTAACTGCAGTGGCTGGAGCCGATGTCACTGTCAAACTACCACAAAGTTTTACTCCTTTCGTAGTTGAAAGCGGAGGAACACTCAACCTGACAACAAGCTCAGATACAAATTTCCTCACACTTACCGGAAACAACAGTGTTCGAAGCACACCGCTCATTTCGACAAGCGGCACACTCAATCTCAACACTGCATTATCCATCGATGGATATACGGACTATAGTTCAACTGACTCATCAATACTTACAGGAGAACAAACATCAAGCGCAGCAGTCGTTATTGGGTCAAACGGAAAATGCACTATGAACGGCGCAACTATTTATAACTCTGCAACCAATTCCGAAACAAGTGGCCATTGCGGACGTGCATTTTATCTTTCAGACAGCACAAGTTCGCTCACCATCTCAAGCGGCTCAATCTATAATTTATTTGCAAACTATGGAGCGGCCATTTATGCAAAGAACGGCACCGTCACCATTAATGACGGAGTAATCGGAACTGAATCAATAACATCAGGAGATCTATCACTCAAAGCGTATCAAGATGGCGGCGCAATCTATATGGATGACGGTTCACTTAACATCAAAGGCGGTTCATTTGGCGGTAATTCTACGAATCAAAACATTGCTGCAAACGGTAATGGCGGTTCCATTTACATGAAGTCCGGTACCATAACCATGTCAGGCGGCACGCTTCAATACAGTAAAGCCGTCTCTGGAGGGGCTTTGTACATGAAAGACGGTACGTTCACCATGTCAGGCGGCACTATTGCCAACAACACAGCCACCGCTTCCGGCGGAGCAGTATATATTGCGGACGGTACGTTCACCATGTCAGGCGGTACGATAGGAGACAGCACAAAGACAACAAATTCATCTACAACCGATTATTCGAACCTAGCGTCTAAAGGCGCGGGCATCTATTTTGCCGGAGGAACAGGAGAAATAAAAGGGACTGCTTCCATTGTATATAACACTGCGTATGTTTCAGGAGGATCGGAGAACAATGGCGGCGGTTTATACATCGCTAAGGATGCTACTGTATCATTTGCAGACACGGCAACAATCAAATACAACTGTACCGGAAATGGGTCAGGTATTTACTTGGACGGAGGCACCTTCACCGCTACCGGCGGCACTATTGAAAACAACCACATCATAGGCACCGGAAACGGGCAAAGCATCTACCTCAAAGATGGTACCGTCGATATGTCCGGAAACACGGTCCTGAATCAAATCTATCTTTGCACAGGCAAATATATCGTCATATCAAGCGTATTGACCACGACAGATACATATGCTGCACTTATTAACATTCAAGCAACGCCACTGGCAGGCATTCAAATTGTCAAAGGAACTGATTCATACCCATTGACATCAAGTGGTATTGCCAAAATTGAATACAATGGTAGTGGTGGGTTTACAATAGGTTCAGACGGAACACTCACCACTCCGTAACGACATCATAAACACAAAGGGCAGCCCCTCCTTCGCAGAGACGCTGCCCTTCATCATCAGCACAGCCACGTCCTGCTGAAGAAGCGAACCGCCTCTGCAGCAGACTGATGGCATCGTGCGTTACAGTCCGAACTTCCCCTTGAGCTTGGAAGCCGCGTCTTCCGCAGCACTGCCCGCCGTGTCGCCAACCTTTGACTTCACCGCGTCGGTAGCGGCATCTTTTATCTTCTGCTCAAGCTCGGCCTTCTTTGAGTCAAGAATCTTGTTCACGTCGGAAAGCTTCGTGTTCTGCAGGTCGATGTCGCCCTCTATGCCGGCGAAAGACTTCACGTCAGCAAGCACGCCGCTTGAAGAGCCGTTGATTTCGTCCTGTATCTTCTTGAGCGCCGCGTCCTTTGCATCGCTTCCCATGCTTGAGAGCACGGTCTTGAGCGCATCGGCGAACACGTCCGCGAAGTTGCCGTCGAGCGCCATGGAGACGCCGTTTGCTTCGGAGAATGCCGCCTTGAACGAGACGTCCATCTTCTTCACGGAGTCGAGCGCCTGGGTGTAGTACTTGGTGACCATTTCGTTGTCAAAGCCGTCGGAGGTAAGCGTGAGCGGATTCAGGTTGATGCTGCCTGAAGCGCTGGAGCCGTCGCTGCCGCCGGTGAGCTGCATGGTCACGTTCGCCTTGCCGTCCACGGTGGGAACGCCGCTCTTCTGAGCAATTTTCGTGCCGTCCACCGCCGCAGAAAATCCTTTGCCGGAATAGTCAACGGTGACGAGCGGAGCGGTGCTGGTGCTGCGCGCGTCAAGGATGAAGTCAGAAGCGTGCTGGATCGCCCCCTGTGCGTACGTTCCCTTCACCGTCATCGGCTTTCCGCGCACGTCCTGGTCAGAAGTGATTTCGGTGGCCTCCGCGGTAAAGCCGGTACCGGTGGCAAGCGCATGTTCAATCAAGAAACTCGGACTTGTTTGAGCGTACCAGAAGGTGGTGCCCGCAAGGCGCCTGCTTCCTTCCTTCTTTACAGATTTCTTTGCAGTCTTGTCCTTGTTCTTGCTCGATGCATTCTTCATCTTCATTCCGTAGTCAATCGCCTTCTTTACATACGGATAATATTTTCCGAGCATGTCGTAGCCCACGGTGTCAAGCGCATTTGTAAACAGCGTCTTTGCATTCTTAACCGCATTTGTGGCCGCGGCAAGTTTAGACTTTGCAAGCTCCATGTCAGAAGCGACTGCGGCAGTCATGTCCTCACCAACTTTCTTGACTGTCGCGGCGTCATTCTTTATGTCAGTTGTCGTCGTCTCTGCCTGAGCTTTAAGTTTGTTGCCTGCTTCAATTGCACTGTTCACCTGGTCAAGCGTTGCCTTGAGTGTGGCGGCGTCTTTGATTCCGCTTACATCGAGCTTCTGCAGCTTAGAAACGCTGTCGCTGAATTCTGCAACCTGCGTTTTAAGCTCTGCCGGTTTGTCCTTCCATTTTGCAGTCAAATCGGTGACTGTATTCTTTGCGGATTCTGCAGTCGTCTTTGTTTTAAGCTGAGACTCAAGATTTGCAACAATTGAATCAACATCAGTGCCGCCAAGCATATCAGCTGCCTGACTCTTTAAATCTTCAAGCGCCTTTGCACCTTTTGCCTTCACTTCCTTTACAAACTTGCTGTCCTCTGATTTCTTCTGCGCCTTCTGTTTTTTTGGCGGAAGTTCACAGCTTGTCGTGCGGTCAGTGTTCCAAGCAACATCAGTCACCTCAAGGTTCTGGGCGTCAAATTTTCCGCGCAGCGCCTGTACAAGATTGAAGTCAACTTTTATCATTCCCACTTGGAAAAGATTTTTCATCACGCTGTCTTTGTTGCCGACGGCAATGTCGTGAACGGTCAGCGAGGCACTCATGATGCGCAAGTCTACGGAACCGACATCTGTCTTTGCGCCAAACGCAGCTTCGCAGCCAGACTTGATTGCCTTCTTTGCAAGCGGATTTTTAAATACGCAGATGACAATGACAAGCGCGGCAATTGCAGACACAAGCGCCACAAGCGGCGCAAGTTTGACAACTCCTTTGCGATTCTTCTTGATTTCCTTTGCAACCCATTTGTAGTCGCGTATTTCAATCAAACTGAATTTCTTGTCGAGCGGCACGGCGAGTTTTTCCGGAAATTTTGGATTTCCGCCCTTTACAAAAAGAGCGTTCAAGTCATCCTTGTCAGCGGGAACATACAAATTCTTGATAATCTTTTTCTTGAATGCTTCGGGTGTATACGCCTTTTTGAACAGCGCCGGGAGCTTCTTCACAGAAAACCGTTTATGATCTTTCTTAGCCACCTGTTTTTCTTCAGGTTTTATTTCTTTTTTATTTGCCATGATTATTTCTTCCCTACCTTTTTAATGAGGCCGCCCACAACGGGAATATTGTCAACAATGTCAAGAATGTGCCATTTGTAAATAGTAGGCATTGCATATTTCCGCCAGAGCATGGTGAAAAGCCGGCTGAGCCAGAAGAGCGGGATGTAAAGCACAACTCCGCAGGCAAGACTTCCCATGACGATGGTGTTGTTGTATTTAGTGAATGCAACAAACGGAACATTCAGCAACCACCGGTATGCAGGAATCGCGCTCTGCTGTGTAAGAATCCACCAGCCTACGGTATCAAACACCGGATCAAGCAACGGTGCCAAAAGGGAACCGAGCATGAACGACAGGGTATACACACTTTTCTGAATGCGCACAAAGTACAGCATGATAAAAATGGCATACCACAAGAGATTATCCTTTGGCATGAAGCCAAGAAGAATTCCACATGCAAATGCATGGGCAATTTCCGACGGGTGAGTATTTGAACTCACCGCATCAAACAAGTCAAGTCCAAGTGTATTCATAACTGACAATTATAGCATATTGTAAAGAATCATGCTATTATTTCTCATATGACAATCGTTGCGGAAATAGGAACCGCCCACGGCGGCAGCCTGCAGAAAGCATACAATCTGATTGACGAAGCGCATGAAGCAGGCGCTGACGCCGTAAAATTCCAATGGGTGTACGCAGATGAAATTCTGCATCCAAACACCGGCTACGTGACGCTTCCCGGCGGCAAAGTGCGTCTCTACGACCGCTTCCGAGAGCTTGAAGTGGAGCCGTCTTTTTTTGCAAAGTGCCTGGACTACGCGCACGGAAGGGGAATGTCCTTCGTCTGCTCGCCATTTGGTTTGCGTTCCTTTCGTGAGCTCATGCAAATCCACCCCGATGCAATAAAAATCGCCAGTCCCGAAGTGAACCATTTTCCCCTGCTGCGGGCGATTGCCTCGTACACTGCGCAGGAACTTTCTTCAGCAGGCAAAAGCACGCCGGTCATTCTGTCAAGCGGTGTTTCCAAGCTAGGCGACTTGGAAAAGGCAATTGATATTCTTACGGCGCCATACGCAGCTGACCGCGACGTACCCGCGCAACAACCGCTCACGAAGCAACAATCAAATTCTTCTGCGCAACTGACAACGGGCGACGGCACTGCTTCTGGAAACAAAATGACGCCGCTCACCCTGCTCCACTGCATCACAAGCTATCCCGCTCCCGAGGCCGAATACAACGTGCGCTGCGTTGAAACGCTCCGTTCAATCTTCGGCGTTGCCACCGGAATAAGCGACCACAGCCTTGACCCTGTGCTCGTCCCCGTGCTCACAACGGCAATGGGCGGCACCATGATAGAAAAGCACATCCCGCTCAGCAAAAAGACAGACGGTCTTGACGACCCCGTCGCCCTGGAGGCGGAACAATTCGCACACATGGTCTACTGCGTGCACCAGGCAGAGGCAGTCATCAGACGGTTCAACAAGACTTCCCTTGCAGATTTGACTCCAACAAAAATACAGTCTTCCAGCGTCCCTTCTGCCGCACAAAGCGAAATCATCCGCCAGCTCAGCGACGAGTACGGCTCCGACAAAGTGAACGCCGTCATCGGCAACGGAGTCAAGCGCCTTGCCCCGAGCGAAACCGCGAACTACGGCCGCACCAACCGCTCGCTCCACTTCATGCGCGACATGGCACGCGGAACGGTCATCGGTGAAAATGACATTGCCGTTCTGCGCACCGAGAAAGTGCTCACCCCAGGCATGTCGCCTGAATTTCTTGACGACATCATCGGCTGCGTTCTGCAGCGCGACGTGACCGCGGGAGAAGGAGTGCGATTTGAGCACATTAAAAGGTAAAAGGAAAGAAAAAAAGAATGCGGCTTGGCGGACAGTACGGTGGCCGGCAGCGAAGCTCCCCGCGCGGATTGCAGCATCACGCCGGACACTCAGTGCCTATCGTCATGATGCTGCAGGATTATTGCCCTGCGGGCAAAGATTACAGCCGATTACTGCGCAAGTGTCAAAGCGGGAACAACTCCGTCAAATGTAAATTCCACATATTCGTCATCTTCGTTGGCTTTGCCATTTAAATAGACGTAGCGCACATACCGGTGATAATTTGTATTATAGCTAGGCGAGCGAAGCCACCAACTGCCACGGCACAGGTAGCTTCCCTTGGTTGTAAACATATTCGCTCCCGTCGCACGCGCGTAGTCGCTCACCGTCCGCAGACGCAGTGTGTCTGCCGCATCGTGCTCAATCCCTTCATTATTCAGAACAGACTTCAAGCACAAAATTTAAACAGGAAAGCCGAGTTTTTCAATTTTTTTGCAAATATAGTCAGTCGCTTTTGTCATTTCTGTATATTCGCGCCTATTACCATAGTGTATGCAGAACCATTCTTTACAAGGAGCGACATATGGAATTCACCCTTCCGCTGACAGACGCGGATCTCATCGAGACGGCCAGGCACCTTACCCCGGACGAGACGCGTAAAATCATCACGCCCACAAGCGACATCTTTGCGCGTTATCTTTTTTCCTCCGAACACTTGAAGCACCTCACTCTTTCGTTCATCAACGCAGTGCGCTCTGACGCGGGACTCAAGCCTGCAACATCCGTCACGCTCAAAAATCCGTTCTGCCTCAGGGACAGCGTCGTCATCAAGGAGACGATTCTTGACGTTGAAGTTGAGGAGACTGACGGCGTCATCTATGACGTGGAGATTCAGAACAAGCCTTCCGCAGACTTCTTTCCGCGCATACAGTATTACGCGGCAAATCTCTATCATAAGCAGATCCACCGGAGCGACGAGTACACGGACCTCCGCCCCTGCATGATGATTGCACTGCTCAACGGCACAATCTACAGGACGTTCAGAAAGCCGCACTGTATCGGCTACACTAAACTAGACAAAAAAATTAAGGGGTCGTAAACTTCCAAGGAGAAGAAAATATGGAAGAGACACAGAAAAAAGAAGTAAAAGGAAACCGACC
>Ga0160425_1003761_pt1 | contig 10748 bp, 10 predicted proteins | sample BioMet8_FD_108193 | JGI IMG/M metagenome (GOLD analysis project Ga0160425, IMG submission 108193) | Microbial communities from bioreactor (seeded with sewage sludge) at Lawrence Berkeley National Lab, California, USA - Biofuel... | ecosystem: Engineered > Bioreactor > Anaerobic > Unclassified ...
CGTCAGCGCCAAGCTGGCAGCCGAAAAGGGCTTGTGCACCAAGGATGTGGAGGACGTCATCGAGGCCAATACGCTGCTTTCCGGCCTGGGCGTGCAGAACTCCTCCTGTGCCGGCGCACACTCCATCGCCGAGGGCATCACCGTCCTGGCACCCTGTGCAAAGCTGCTGCACGGCGAGGTCGTTGCGTTCGGCATTCTCGTGCAGCTCATCGTCGAGGGAGCCGACAGCGATGAAATCTCCCAGATGTACGATTTCTTCGAGGCCGTTGGCTTGCCCACGACCTTTGCCGATCTCGGCATCGCCGGCGCAAGCGACGAGGATATTCTTCGCGTGGCCAAGGCGTCCATGCACTCTTATTGGGATGTGGAGCCGTTTACTGTCAATCCCCAGATGATCTTCGACGGCATCAGAATGGCCGACACGCTCGGCGAGCTGCGGAAATAACTATCCCCCTCCGTCCCGCCCGGCAAATGGCGGGACGGAGGTTTTCGGGCAGGACATATCGGGCATAGGGCTCATTGATATAACAATCAGTATTTTACACTCTTTTTATGATTGTTATGATTTATGATTGCAAAATGCGGAGCTGCCAATGTATAATAACGACATGATTGCGTGCTGCGGCGATCCGCGCGCGCCTGAGGGAGAGATCATTGTGATTCAGGACAGACAGCTCGACAAAACCGTTCCCATTCCGCTCTATTTCCAGCTGAAAAAGCTGATTCTCGAGGAGATCGACAGCGGGAACTATCCCGTCGGCAGCATGATCCCCACCGAGAACGAGCTCAGCCAGATCTTCCAGATCAGCCGCACCACCGTGCGCCAGACCATCACCGAGCTGGTGCGCGAGGAGCGGCTCTACCGCATCAAGAGCAAGGGCACCTTTGTCGCCCGCACCAAGATCAACCAGGAATTCATCAACACGCTTCAGTCCTTCAACGAGGAGATGCGCCGTGCCGGACGCAAGCCCACCACCGAGGTGCTCTCGCTCAAGAAGGTCGCCCTGCCGGAGAATATTGCCCTGCAAATGGGTATGCCGCAGGGCACCGAGGCCGTTTATCTTTACCGCAAGCGCTGCGCGGACGGGGAACCCGTCGTCCGCGTGGAAACGTATCTGCCCTATGACCGGTGCGGCTTCCTGCTCGAGCACGACTTCACGTTCGAGTCCCTCTATACCAACCTCTCTGACCACCCCGGCACCGAGATTGTGCGCATCCAGCGTATCTGCGAGGCCCGGGGCGCCGACAAGGAGGACTGTCGCGTGCTCAATATGAAGCGCGGCCAGCCCATTCACCATTTTGCTTCCTTCGGCTACAACCGGAGCGGCGATCTGCTGGAGTTCTCGCTCGCCAACTACCGGGGCGACCAGAGCCGATTTCGCGTGGAGATCGAGCTGGGGAAGAAATAAGGAAAAACACCTTGCCTTCGGGCGAGGTTTTTCCGGTGTGCGTTTGTTGGTACATTAAGACAAAATTATAATGGAATGATTATTGCTGACGCCGGGAGGTCTGCCGCATGAAAACCGCCGCCTGCGTTCTCGGGCCGGTCCCGCCGGACCGGCTGGGACACTGCCAGATCCACGAGCACATCTTCGTCCGCGCGACGCCCGCGGCGGAGAAAAATCCGGCGCTGCGCATCGACGACGAGGCGCACAGCGCCGAGGAGCTCCGCCGCTACCGGGCCGCCGGGGGCGGCTCGCTGGTCGACGCGCAGCCGTTCGGCGCGGGCCGCGACGCGCTTGCGCTCGCGCGCCTCTCGCGGGAGACCGGCGTGGCCGTCGTCGCCTCGACCGGCTTCCATCTGCCCGGCTTTTACCGGCCGGACAGCTGGCTGAACGATCTGGACGAAGGCGGCCTGCGCGCGCTGTTCGAGAGCGAGCTGGCGGAGGGAATGCTGCCCTGGGAGGCCGAGACGCTCGGCCCCGACACGCCGCGCACCGGCGTCCGCGCCGGGCTCGTCAAGGCGGCCATCCCGGCGGAGGGGCCCGTCGGCCGGTTCCGCACACTGCTCCGCGCCGCGGCCGGGGCCGCCGCCGCGCGGCGCGCGCCGCTCATGCTGCACACGGAAAAGGGACAGCGCGCCGTCGAGGCCGCCGAGCTCTGCTTCTCGCTGGGCGTCGCGCCGGAGGGCCTGATCGTCTGCCACGCCGACCGGCAGGCGGACGACTTCGCCCCGCACGAGGCGCTCGCGCGCCTTGGCGTCTATCTCGATTACGACACGATCGGCCGTTTCCGCTACCACTCGGACGAGGCCGAGCTCCGCCTGATCCTGCACATGCTCGAAAAGGGCCTCGGCGGGCGGCTGCTCCTCTCGCTCGACACCACGGCCGCCCGGCTGAGGAGCTACGGCGGCTCGATCGGCCTCGATTATCTCTTTGTCTCGTTCCTGCCCGCGCTGCGCGCGGCGGGCGTGCACGGGGACGCCCTCGAAGCCATGACGCGCGTCTCCCCGCGGCGCGCGCTGACCCCATATTCGACAACGGAAGGATGTTGACCCATGATTTCTCTGCCTGAAAGCGCAAAAACTCCCACCATGTATTTTATCGGCGTCACGACCGGCCATTCCTCCATCATGAAGGTGTTCCCGGTCTGGTCGGAGGCCCTCGGCCTCGGCGCCGTCATTCGCGGCATCGACCTGCCGCTCCACGCCCCGGCGGAGGACTACCGCGCGGTTGTGGAATTTATCAGGGACGATCCGCTCTCGCTGGGCGCGCTGGTGACGACGCACAAGATCGACCTCTACGCCGCCGCGTCCGATCTTTTCGACTATCTTGACCCCTACGCGCGGATGTTCGGCGAGCTTTCGTCCATCTCCAAGCTGGACGGGAAGCTGCGCGGCCACGCGAAGGACCCGATCTCCTCCGGCCTCGCGCTCGACAGCTTCATCCCGCGCGGCCACTGGGAGCAGACCGGCGCGGAGGTCTGCGTCCTCGGCGCGGGCGGCGCGGCGCTCGCCATCTCGGCGTACCTCGCCAGCCGCGAAAAACACGGCGCGGACGTGCCCTCGCACATCCACCTCGACAACCGCAGCGCGCCGCGTCTCGCCGAGGCCGTGCGCATCCTCGCGCCGCTCGACGTGCCGCTGAGCTTCCACCTGTGCAAAACGCCCGATCGCAACGACCGCGTCGTCGAGTCGCTGCCCGCGGGCTCGCTCGTGGTCAACGCGACCGGCCTCGGCAAGGACCGTCCCGGCTCCCCGCTGACCGACGCGTGCCGCTTCCCGGAGAAAGGCCTCGTCTGGGAGCTGAACTACCGCGGCAGCCTCGAATTTCTCCATCAGGCCGAGGCGCAGCAGGCCGCGCGCGGCCTGCTGCTTGAGGACGGCTGGACGTATTTCATCCACGGCTGGACGCAGGTCATCGCGGAGGTGTTCCACATCTCCATCACCGGCGAGCGGCTCGCCGCGTGCGATCGGCTGGCCGCCTCGCTGCGCGGACAGGGGGCGGCGAAATGAAGGTCCTTGTCACGCCGCGCTCCTACGGCAAAACCGACCCCTCCGTCTTTGAGACGCTGAAAGCCGCCGGGCTGGAGGTCGTCTGCAACGAGACGGGCGGCATCCTCACCGCCGCGCAGATGGCCGAGCGCCTCGCGGACTGCGACGGCGTCATCGTGGGCGTCGATCCGCTCGGCGCGGACGTGCTCGCGGCCGCGCCGAAGCTGCGCGCGATCGCCAAATACGGCGTCGGCACCGACAACATCGACCTCGCCGCCGCGAAGGCGCGCGGCGTCGCCGTCTCCCGCACGGTCGGCGCGAACGCCAGCGCCGTCGCGGACTACGCGATGTCTTTGATCCTCGCCTGCGCCCGCAAAACGGCGCTGATCGACCGGAACTGCCGCCGCGGCGACTGGAAGAAGATCACCACGCGCGACGTCACCGGCGCGGTCGTCGGCATCCTCGGCTTCGGCGCGATCGGCCGGCTCGTCGCGCGGCGCGCGCAGGGCTTCGACATGGAGGTGCTCGCGCACGACGTGTACTGGGACGAGGCCTATGCCGCCGCGAACGGCGTGACCCGCGCCTCGCCCGAGCGGATCTTCCGCGAGGCGGATTTCATCTCCGTCCACCTGCCGCTGCTCCCCGAGACGCGCGGCTTTGTCGGCGAGCGCGAGCTTTCGTGGATGAAGCCGACCGCGATCCTCGTCAACACGGCGCGCGGCGGGCTCATCGACGAGGCGGCGCTGCTGCGCGCGCTCTCGGAGGGCCGCATCGGCGGCGCGGGCCTCGACGTGTTCGAGGAGGAGCCGCCGAAGGACCCCGCGTGGTATCGGCTCGACAACGTCGTGCTCGGCTCCCACTGCGCCGCCTCCACCGAGGGCGCGGCGCGGAACATGGGCCGCATGGCGACGGCGAACCTTCTGCGCGACCTCGGACTTTGAGAAAGGAGCGCGAAACATGAAATACATCCTTGCCCACGACCTCGGCACCAGCGGAAACAAGGCCACGCTCTTCGGCGAGGACGGCAGCCTCGTCGCCAGCGAGGTGTACGCCTACGGCTGCCGCTATTTCAACGCCACCTGGGCCGAGCAGGACCCGGAGGACTGGTGGAGGGCCATCTGCGTCACGACCGGAAGCCTGCTGAAAAAGGCCCGCGTGGACGCGGGCGACGTCGCCGCCGTCTCGTTCTCCGGGCAGATGATGGGCTGCCTGTGCGTCGACCGCGAGGGCAGGCCGCTGCGCCCGTCGATCATCTGGGCCGACCAGCGCGCGCAGGCGCAGGCCGCCGCGATCGCGGAGAAGATCGACGCCTTCGACTTCTATCGCATCGCCGGCCACCGCAACAGCGCCTCCTACGGCATCCAGAAGCTCATGTGGGTGCGCGACAACGAGCCGGAGATCTACGCGAGGACCTACAAGACGCTCAACGCGAAGGACTTCATCGTCCTGCGCCTGACCGGAAAATTCTATACCGAGCCGTCGGACGCGACCTCCAACGGCTGCATCGACCTCAGGACGCTCCGGTGGTCGGAGAAGCTCGTCGGCCTCACTGGCGTCGACGGCGACAAGCTGCCCGAGATCGTGCCGTCCACCTTCGTGGCGGGCGGCGTGACCGAGCGCGCCGCGCGGGAGACCGGGCTGAAGCCCGGCACGCCCGTCGTCATGGGCGGCGGCGACGGCGTCTGCGCCAACGTGGGCGCGGGCTCCGTGTCCGTCGGGCGGACGTTCAGCTACGTCGGCTCGTCGGCGTGGATCGCCACGACGAGCGACAAGCCGCTCTTCGACGAGCAGATGCGCACCGTCACCTGGGCGCACATCGTCCCCGGCCTCTACGCGCCGAACGGCACGATGCAGACGGCGGGCGGGGCCTTCAGCTGGCTCCGGCAGCAGGTCTGCGTCTCCGAAACGGAGCGGGCCAAGGCGCTCGGGCGCAGCCCCTACGAGCTCATCGACGAGGAGATCGCGCGCAGCCCCATCGGGGCGCGGGGCGTGGTTTTCCTGCCGTATCTGCTCGGCGAGCGGGCCCCGCGCTGGAACGCGGGGGCCTCCGCCGCGTGGCTGGGCCTCAAGATGGAGAACGAGCGGAGCGACCTGCTCCGCGCCGTGCTGGAGGGCGTGACGATGAACCTCGCGATCATCCTCGACATCCTGCGCGGCAGCTTCCCGATCCGGGAGCTGCTTGTGATCGGCGGCGGCGCGAAGGGGCCGGTCTGGTGCCGGATGATGGCGAACCTCTACGACGCGGAGATCCAGGTGCCCGCCCTGCTTGAGGAGGCCACCTCGATGGGCGCCGCCGTGACCGGCGGCGTGGGCGTCGGGCTGTTCCCCGACTTCGGCGCGATCGACCGGATGCTCTCCGTCCGCGAGACGATCGAGCCGGACCCGGCGGCCGTGCGCGCCTACCGGCCCGTGCGCGAGATGTTCGACCTCTGCTACGAATCGCTGCTGCCCGTCTACCGGAAGATGGGCGCTGACAGATCAGACAAGGAGTGATATCATGAAAAAGGAACAGGTGATCACCCGCCTGCGCGAATGCGGCCTCGTGGCCGTGGTCCGCGCGAAGGACGCCGAGGACGCGCTGCGCATCGGCGAGGCGTGCATCCGCGGCGGCTGCGCCGGCATCGAGCTGACGTTCACCACGCCCGGCGTGCTTTCGATCATCGAGCGCATGGCGAAGGAGTACGCCGGCGGCAGCTTCCTCATCGGCGCGGGCACCGTCATGGACCCCGAGACCGCCCGCCTGGCGATCCTCGCGGGCGCGCAGTACGTCGTCAGCCCGTATTTCAGCGCGGAGACGGTGAAAATGTGCAACCGCTACCGCGTGGCCTGCATGCCCGGCGCGATGAGCATTGCGGAGGTCGTCGAGGGCATGGAGAGCGGCGCGGACATCATCAAGGTTTTCCCCGGCGAGCTGTTCGGGCCGAAGATCCTCAAGGCCATCCACGGGCCGATCCCGCAGGCGGAGCTGATGCCCACCGGCGGCGTCTCGGCGGACAACGTCGAGGAGTGGATTCGGGCGGGCGCCGTCGCGGTGGGCGCGGGCGGCGCGCTGACCGCCGGGGCGAAAACCGGCGACTACGGCCAGATCACCAAAACCGCCGAGGTGTTCATCGAACGCATCCGCCGCGCGCGCGGCGCATAAAACGCCGGCCTTTGCCGGAGAAAGAGGTTATTGTCATGCAAACTTCCAAGCTGTTCACGCTGCTGCCCGAGGAATACGCCTGCACGCCCGACGGCATGGCCATCGACAAAAACGGCGACCTGATCGTCTGCTGCCCCAACTTTGCCGACCTCTCGATGCCCTCCTGCGTGCTCCGCATCGACAGGGAGCGACGCATCCGCAAGTGGTTCGACCTGCCGAAGAACCCCAAAACCGGCGAGGCGCGGGGCATGGGCATCGAATTCGGCCCCGACGGCGACCTCTACATGGTGGACAACGCCGGCTGGACGGGCCGCGAGGACCTGCTCTTCACCGGGCGCATCCTGCGCGTGCGCATGGACGGCGACAAAATGGTCAAATGGTCGGTCGTGGCCGACGGGATGGAGCACCCCAACGGCCTGCGCATCCGCAACGGCTACATCTACGTCACGCAGAGCACGATGGTCAACGTCAAGACCGAGAGCGGCAAGCTGATGAGCTGCGTCTACCGCTTCCCGCTCGACGCCGAGAACATCCACTGCACCAATACCCCCGCCGATCCCGACGTTTTCCTCACCTTCCTCACCGAGAATCCGAAGTGCCAGTACGGCGTGGACGGCATCGTGTTCGACCACGAGGGCAACCTCTACGTCGGCAACTTCGGCGACGGCCTCGTGCACAAGATCACCTTCAACGCCGACGGCTCCGTCAGGGAAAATCTCCGCTGGGCGCGCGACCCCGAAAACCTCAAATCCACCGACGGCATGACGATCGACCCCTACGGAAACATCTACGTCGCCGACTTCTCGGCCAACGCCATCGCGCGCATCGACCCGCAGGGCCATGTGCGCCGCATCGCGGTGAGCCCGGACTGCGACGGCCTGCACGGCGAGCTCGACGAGCCGGGCGAGCCGTGCTGCTGGAACGGGAAGCTCGTCGTCTCCTGCTTCGACCTCGTCACCGACGAGGACAAGGTCAACACCGCCCACGAGATGCCCGCCACCATGGCCATGCTCGACATCGAACCGTAAAATTTCCACAAAACCGGGGGAGAAAGCAGCCGCTTTCTCCCCCGGTTTTTGTCTGTTCCGACGATTTTCCCGATTCGGATTGACAGAAAAGGTTTAACGCGTTAGACTTCGGACATAAGGTTTAACGGATTAGACCCGAGGAGGAGAGCCTATGGAGACGCCGAAAATTTTCGAGAGCGAGTACCGCTTCTGCCTGATCCTGTGGGAACACGAGCCGGTGGGCAGCACGGAGCTGGTGCGGCTGTGCCGCGAGAGGCTCGGCTGGTCGAAGGCGACGACCTATACGGTCATCCGCCGCCTCGCGGCGCGTGGTGTGCTGAAGAACGAGAACGCGGTCGTGACCTCGCTCGTCTCGAAGAACGAGGCGCAGGCCGCCGAGATCGACGGGCTGGTGGACAGGACGTTCGGCGGCTCGCTGCCGGCGTTCGTCGCCGCGTTCGCGCGGAGCCGGAAGCTCTCCGAGCGGGAGATCGGCGAGCTGGAGCGGCTGATCGGCGAAAAAGGGGAGGACTAGGCGTGGAACGGCTGTTTCTGACCCTGCTCAACCGGAGCATCGCGGCGGGCTGGCTGATTCTGGCCGTTACGGCGGCGCGGGCGCTGCTGGGGCGCGCGCCGAAGTCGGCCCGCTGCGCCCTGTGGGCGCTGGCCGGCGTCCGGCTTGCGCTGCCCGTTTCGCTGAAAAGCGCCCTGAGCCTGATCCCCAGCGCCGAGACGGTGCCGGAAAACGCCGCGCTCTCGCCCGCGCCCGCGGTGCAGAGCGGCTTCGACGCGGTCAACCGGGCCGTCAATCCCGTCCTCTCCCGGTCGCTGGCCGCCGCGCCGGCCGACAGCGTCAACCCGGCGCAGGTGCTGCTGTACCTCGCCTCGCGCGTCTGGCTGGCCGGGCTGGCCGCGATGCTCCTGTACGCGCTCGTCAGCTATGTCCGCCTGCGCCTGCGCGTGCGGACGGCCGTGCGGCTGCGGGACAACCTGTGGCAGAGCGAGTTCGTCGCCTCGCCGTTCCTGTTCGGCGTGTTCCGCCCGCGGATCTACCTGCCCTACGGGCTGCGCGGGGCGGACGTCGACCTCGTCGCCGCGCACGAGAACGCGCACCTGCGCCGGGGAGACCATCTCTGGAAGCCGCTCGGCTTCCTGCTCCTCTCGGTCTACTGGTTCCAGCCGCTCGCGTGGCTGGCGTACGTCCTGTTCTGCCGGGACGTCGAGGCCGCCTGCGACGAGCGCGTCGCGCGCGGGCTCGACGAGGCGGGCCGCCGGGCGTACTCGGCGGCGCTGCTCGCGTGCGCCGCGCCCCGGCGCTCGTTTTCGGCCTGCCCGCTGGCCTTCGGCGAGGGCGGCGTGAAGCGCCGCATCCGGGACGTGCTGCGCTACAAAAAGCCCGCCCTCTGGGCCGCCGCGGCCGCGCTGCTCGTCTGCGCCGTTCTCGCGGTCTGCTTTCTGACGAACCCGAAGCCGAAATCCGCCTCGATCGCCGTGCCCGAGACGCGGACGGAGACGTCCGCCCCCGGGACTTCCGTCCCGGAGACGTCCGCCCTGTCCGCCGACGCCGCGTCGCCCGCCGAAGCGCTCGCCGTCCTCGCGCGGGACAAGACGCCCGCGTCGCTCACGCTGACGCGTGACGGCAAGCCCGCGGGAACGTGGGACGCCTGGGGCTGTACGAACGACGAATGGTACGGCGGGGGCCTCGCGGACGGCGTCTCCTTCGCCGACACCCCCGTCTCCGCCGAGCCGGCCGGAGATTCCGTCCTGCTCGCCGCGAAGGACGGCTCGTGGAGCGTCCGCTTCTATGAAAGCTCCGATCTCGTCCGCTATACCGCCGGCGGGCGGACCTCGCAGCTCGCCGCGTCGTATCCCGCCGGGGAGACCGGCACGGTCTGGGAGAGCGCGCGCGGCTGGTACGACGAGGCCGAGTTCCGGGGCATCGGCGGCGCCTACGACGAGCAGAGCGCCCTGCCCCGCGTCCCCGACGTCGGGCAGGACTATCTCGCCGCCGCGAAGGCGTACTGCGAGGCGTTCGAGGGCCTCCACAAAAAGGCCTCGCCCGGCAGCAAGTATTGCTATACCTACGTGTCCTGCCCCAAGGTCGAGGGGGCGGAGGAGACGACCGCGAGCTTCCGCGCGAGCGGCGAGATCGGGCAGAACACCTGGGCCTTTCTCGTGACGACGGTGTTCGTGCCGGAGAACGACGCCGCGGCGCAGTGGTCGACGGCCGGCAACACCGCGGACTACACCGGCTCCGACCCGTCCGTGCCGAAGGGCGCGATGGAGTATTACCGCTGCGGCTACATCACGCGCGAGTCCGACGGCTGGCGCGGCGAGCTGGTCGGGACGGGCTTTTGAGAAAAAAGGGCGGGCGCTCGCCGGAGCGCCCGCCCTTTTCAGTTGTCCAGCAGCAGCCGCGCGAGGCCGGTCAGGGCCGGGCGCGCGGCGTCGAACGACGCGGCCGTGTGGCCGGGCGCGAAATAGCCGACCCGGCCGAGGCCGTACGGCTTTCGCCACGCGGCGGGCAGAGAGACGCCCCCCGCGCGGTACTCCGCGAGAAATTCCGGCGTACCGAGCCGGTCGAAGGAGAAGTGGTACGCCTCGTCGGTCAGCGCGACCGGCTCGAACGACAGCGCCGACCCCTCGGCCGGGACGAGCGTGAGCGGCCCGCAGGGCGGGTGCATCCGAAAGCGCGCGCCCACCATCCGCGCCAGCTCGTCGGTCTCGCAGACCGCCGGATAGTGCGCCGCGAGCAGCCGCCCGCCCGCGAGGACGTAGCGCAGCAGGTTCCCAACGATCCACGGCCAGGTGCCGACCTTGTCCGACCAGTTGTCCTGATAGAGAACGATCAGGTCGAACGCGCCGAGCGCCTCCGCCGGGAACGACTCGGGATGCTCGCTGAGCGAAACCTCGCCCAGCGGCGAGAGCGCGGCGCGCAGCGCCGCGTCCGCCCCGGCGAACGGGTGAAATTTGGGAGACGCGTAGTCCCCGAAGATCATGATGTTCCGCATGGCGCGCCCTCCTACAGCCGGTTCCGGGCCCGCAGGGCCAGACGGTAAAAGACGGTCTCCAGCGGCCCGGAGAGCAGCGCCGGCGTCATGACCCACGCGGCGGAGATCGCCTCGCCGTCGCCGTAGGGCACGGCCCAGAGCGCGTTTTCGCGCAC
>Ga0160425_1003762_pt1 | contig 10745 bp, 8 predicted proteins | sample BioMet8_FD_108193 | JGI IMG/M metagenome (GOLD analysis project Ga0160425, IMG submission 108193) | Microbial communities from bioreactor (seeded with sewage sludge) at Lawrence Berkeley National Lab, California, USA - Biofuel... | ecosystem: Engineered > Bioreactor > Anaerobic > Unclassified ...
CAGAAACAGCTGGTCCTGCCGCCGACGGTCACTTTCTCCATGGTACATCCGCATATCGTGCAGGCCTGTCCGGCGCGGCCGTATGCGCGCAGTCCGGAAATGTTGCGGTAATCCTGCCCCTTGCCCGCCAGATATTCCTCAGAGGTCATTTGATTGGCGCCTATGCCCCAGGAAATGATTTCCGGGATCTTTTCGGCCAGCCGTTCCCAGTCGTGATCAGCGAGCGCGGCGCACTTTGTTCCGGGATAGATCCCCGCTGTGAATAATATCTCATCGGCATAGATGTTGCCGATGCCCGCGACCACTGTCTGATCGAGCAATGCTTCCTTGACAGCTTTCTTCCGGCCGCCGAGTTTTTCCTGCAGATACGCGGCTGTTACTGCCGGGTCGGATGGTTCCGGTCCGAGTTTCGACTGGCCGGTAATGTTGTCAGCTTCTCCCCGGCGGAAATACCAGAAGCGGCCGAAGCGTCTCACATCGATATAGCGCAGCTGGCTGCCGTCGGATAACGACAAGAGCAAATGTGTATGCTTTTCTACAGGAACATCTGCCGTCACGACCAGAAGCTGCCCGGTCATCCTCAAATGCAGACAGAGCCGGTCACCGCCGGAAAAATGGATCGTCAGGAATTTCCCTCTGCGGCTCATTGCTGAGATCGTCTGATCATGCAGCAATTCCGCAAACTGTTCCGCATCAGGATAGGCAATGATCTGCGGATTACGGATCTCCACTGTTTCTACGCGTCTTCCCGCGAGCTGCGGCTCCAGGATACGACGCACTGTTTCAACTTCCGGCAGTTCAGGCATTATTACTGCCTCCTTTCTCATTGTTTCATTAATTTAAATGCATATTTTGCGCAGGCGGTTTTATCCATCGCAAAAACAGATTGGCCGTTCTCTTTGAAACTGTGTGACGGACAAGCCCTTAAACAGAATATTCTTTGATCATTTAAAATGGAACTTGCACAGGCATATCAAAATGCAGGCGCTGATACTATACGCGCTTTATTTTTCTATGCATTGCTGCAGGACAGTGTACATTTTAAACGGCTCTAAAGGTTTTGTGATGTAAGCGTCCATGCCGGCCTGCTTTGCCGTGCGTATGCTTTCTTCAAACGCATCTGCCGTCATTGCTATGATCGGTATTGTCTTGGAATCATGCCGGTCCAGCGCACGGATCTTTCTCGCTGCTTCATATCCGTCCATTTCCGGCATACGTATATCCATCAATATCGCATCGTAATAACCATCAGCAGAGGCAGAAAATGTTTCCAATCCCAGCAAACCGTTTTCGGCGGTTTCCACCAGCATTTCCTTTTCCTGCAGCAGCATAGATGCGATCTCGGTATTCATCTGATTATCTTCGCACAGCAGAACACGCTTTCCGCTCAGCGCTTCTGTTCCCGTCGATTTTAGCTTTTCCATCTTGCCATTTTGGAGTATTGTGACAGGGAGCGTTACCTCCCAGCGTGTACCGGCATGTAAACGACTTTCAACACTAATAGTGCCGCCTAAAAGGTCTACATAGCGTTTTACGATAGAAAGTCCCAGGCCCGTGCCCGGAGTCTGAATATGCTCCGAACGTTTTTCCTGTGAAAATGGTTCATACATATGCCGTATGAATTCCTCACTCATTCCGATGCCGGTATCCTCAATAACAAAACCGCATTCTAATCTATCATTACATTCCGAAGTGCAATATGGTGTCACAGTAACAATGCCTCCGGATGGTGTGAACTTAATCGCATTGGAAATCAGATTCAAGGCAATTTTATTTACTTTCAGCCTATCCATCCATACGAGCTGATTCTGATAGTTGCTGAGATTCTCAGTCAAAAGGACACCTTTCAGCTCTGCAAATGGCTTGAGTGCAGTCACTACCGCCGGAATCAAATCGTCTGCCATCACCGCTTCCGGTTCAGGTACTGCCTTTCCGCTCTCGATGCGTGACAGATCCAGCGTATCATTGATCAGGTCCAGCAGGATCTGCCCGGAGGATTCGATTTTTTTGAGATATTCCTGCTTCTTCTGCGGATCATCCTCCTTAAGTGCAAAAGCTGTAAAGCCAAGGACTCCATTGAGCGGAGTACGCAAATCATGGCTCATGCTGGAAAGGAAATCTGACTTAGCCGCATTTGCCGTTTCTGCTGTATCAAGTGCTGTACGCAGCTTTTCCTCCTGTTCCAGCTGATACTGCTGCGCTTCTGTTATATCCGTCTTCACCAAAGCAAGGAGATCGTTTTCTCTATCCAGGTAAGAAAATTCCAGCTGCTTGACTCGTACGCCGCCTTCCTCTCTGCTGTGGAACCATTCCGAAACGCTTTCTTTATCGGCCAGTGATGCCAAAACATTGGAGAGCTTCGTAAACTCACGATACTTCTCCTGCTCCTCCGGCAGCACATATTTGACAAAAACAGAATTCAAAGTATCCTCATAATCTGAGCCTATACTAATATCTTCTTTGTCCTGCCACCGCTTGTTGGCAAGGAAAAACTCAAACTGCTGCTTTTTTGTATTGATGCAGCATACATAGTCACATTGTTCAGCAACGATTTTATGGATGATTGCTTCAGAAAGTTTCTTTTCCAGAATGTCGCTGAGCGCGAAAAATGAAATTACATCGCCGCTTTCCGGATGTTTGGAAAGTGTCGTAACACCTTGCATCCAAAGCACATCATATCCTGCAGGATGAGACCGGAATTCTCTGGTCACTGTACGGATCCCTTTTTCGAAGTTTTTTAACAGGTATGACCGGTCCAGCAATTCCGTGCAGTTTTTGCGGTCTGCGTCACCCTTTACCTCCTGTAGAAGTCTTTCGGCAAGCTCATCGTATTTTTCTCCCTCCCAGCTAGCATCAGGCGCGGCTTTACCGCGAAGCGCTTCAACTTTATTCTGCGTCAGATTCGAGCGCTGCGTCATCAAATAAGTGTCGGTGACCGAATCAAGAAAAGCCTGGGCGTCGTCGTACTGTTTCTTAAGCATCCCCTCCTGTTTTTTCAGATCATCTATATCAGTGAATACGACATAGAGATATCGTTCCTCTAAAAATGAAAAACGTGTAACATTTACGCTGACCCATTTGAAACTGTCTTTTTTAATGCGGATGCGAAAAATCGCTTGCTGCAGCGAACCATATTCCTGCTGCGAATACAGTACTTTTGCCGCTTCTTTTCTATCATCGGGATGAATGAAAAATAAAAGATTATCTTTTTCGGTATCTGTTCCCTCATCAAGTTCATACCCCATTAAGCTCAGAAATTCTTCTGAATAACGCTCAGGAACAAGCATCCCGTCTTCTTTTTCGCGGTATAAAACTGAACATGCCGGAAGATGTCCAATGGTGTCCAGAAGCGTCTTCTCCGCATTTTGCTGCCGCTGGATGTCCAGTTCCTGCCTGAGTTGAATTTCCCGGGAGATGTCACGATAGGCAGCATAATAAATTCTGCCTTCAGGTGATGATTTGCGAAGCGATACATCCATAGCGATCCATTTATAATTTCCATCATCTATCCTGAGGCGGATCGGAGGGACCTTAAATTGTTCCTGATTAAAGCCTTCCTTAAAGGCTTTGATCGCCTGCTGCATATCGTCCGGATGTACACCGCTGAATGCATTTTTATAATAACCGGAGCGAAGTTTACTGAACTTTGGAGACACTGTCTCAGGCGCGGTCGTATGGGGACTAATGAGCCGCATCTGCTGCTTGTTCGCAAACCAGATTTCCTGATGAGTATCATCAGGCATAAACAGTACACATAATCCGACAGGAACATTATTCAAAATATCAGATACGTTGTCTGCCTGACTTTCTAAATTTCTCAATAATTCGCCGGAACTATCCTGTATCTTCTTATATGCTTCAGACACCGTTGGCATTGGCAAAAGTTTCTGGTAACCATCAATCAGTCTGACGGTGATATCCGCCATTTGTTCAGGTTGTTCACGATACCCGGTTTCTGCCCATTTTCTCAGCAATGACACAACCGTCGCAGACAGGTATTCAGGCATATATTCACGTTGAAATCCCACGAGGTTCTGACCTGTCTGGGTGTTCATATAACGAAAATAGCCGTCTCTGATCTGCTCTTCAAAAATATACAACAAATTGATTTGACAAAAAGCAAATCAAAATCTCTGCTTTTCCGGATCAGGGTATAGAGGTCAACGAAGTGCACACGAATATCATCGTCTGCGGAATACTGCTTATTGTAGTCTTTTTCTATCAAAGTCAGTTTATAGAGAACCACCGCATCCAGAGAATCAAAATTCTTATAAAACGTAGTTCTGGATATACCGGCACAACTGCATATCTGGGAAACAGAAATCTTGCGATATGGTTTCGTTTTCAGTAATCGCATAAGCGCAGAACAAATCTGAGTCTTGGATTTCTTCGTGGCACTTTCATTATTGATCGTATTCATATGCAGTTTCCTTTCGCTCAGACTGGCAACAAAATGAACACTATTTCTTATCGTAGCCATATGATAGCACGTTTATGATATAGTTGCAATTGAAAGAACATTGCTTTGAAGAAGTTGATCTGCGGGCACGCAGAGCTTATAAAAACTGCCGGAAAATGGCTGTCAGAGCCAAATAAAAGAAGTGATCGTTCACGATAAATTTTCAGTTCATGGTCTTGACAAGGAGACTACTATAAAGGATATAATACATATGATATAAACAAGATAAAGTAATATAAACGAAAGGAAGGCGGCCGATGGATAAAGGTGACAGCGTACAGTCGATAAACAGAGCACTGGATATTATCGAAGCTCTGGCAGTCGAACCCGAAGGGCTGGGCGTCACTGAAGTCGCACGGAAAACCGGCCTCCACAAGAGCACGGCATACCGGCTGATCTCAACTCTTTCAGACAGAGGATATCTGGAGAAAACAGAGAACGGGGAGTATAAGATCGGGCTGAAACTCATCGGCGCGGTCAGCTGCTATATAAACAGTCTGGAACTGCAGACGGAGACCAGACCTTATCTTGCTCAGATAACCGCCGACCTGGGACTTACCGCCTATCTTGGAGTGCTGGATGGTGATCAGATAGTATATGTAGAAAAAATGGATGTCATATCTTCAGTAAAACTCTACTCGCAGATAGGTCTCCATGTGCCGGCTTTCTGTTCGTCTCTGGGCAAATGTATACTTGCAAAATATTCAAAGGATGAACTTGAAAAAGTCATGGTCGGCTGCCGATTCGTGAATTATACAAAGAATACGATCACCGATCTGGATGCCCTGCATGAGGAACTCATGAAGGTGCGTGCCAGGGGATGGGGCATGGACAATGAGGAATATGAAGAAGGTCACAGATGCATCGGTGCTCCTATATATGATTACCGGGGAGATATAATCGCTGCGGTATGCGCCAGCGGTTCAACGAAGTTGCTGGCAGAAGACAGGTTTCAGGAAGTGGCGGATTATGTGATGAAGACCGCTGCCGAAATATCGCGGAATATGGGCTACGACGGCTGAAAAATATCAAAAAACGGAGCGGAAATTCTCCGCCCCGTTTTTTGGTGCATATATGTTCCGTATTATTTGCCGAATGCTGTGAATGAGAGCATCAGTCCGCCGCAGGTGTTGCGCCCGTCATCTTCATATCCGTATTCTCCGAAGGTAAATTCAGTTATGAAAGGGATGTCTCCGACCTGTGATTTTATTTCCTTTGTCACTTCGTCTATGCGGGAATCTATTCCCGCTCTTCTGCCTCCGCAGTGTACGAGATGAAGAGCTCCGATCTCCTTGCCGTTCATTTTTTCCTTGAGCTCTGCGAGTGTCTTTCCCACAGAAGCTATAAGTTCGTCGACACCGGCTTCCAGCTGTATCACTGCCGTGCCTTCTGCCATGTCGTTTCCTACTGCCATGGAATAATCATCGTTCCCGTTCATAGGATGTCTTACTGCGGTCAGTTCGCCGAGCCTGTCCTTGACCCCAAGAGGAGCCGTGACGCATGTTGCAAGAAGATTGCCGCCCATGCAGGCTTCTTCAGGCTGACCTGTCCATTCCATGTATTTTTTTACTGCCGGCACACCGTCTATCTCCATCAGTGTCCTTTTGCCGTCGAGCTTTGTAATAATGCCCATGTTGCCCGTCTCCTTGTAGGCTCCTGTGAATTTGTTGGCGAAAGGTTTGTCTGTATAGAAGAAGGCAACTGATACGCCGTCAGGCGTGACCATCTTGTCGGTATAGAGCAGCCATTCTCCGGCAATGGTGTTGTCTGCTGCAGAGCCTCCGAAGAAAGGTACTCTGCCAATCACATCGGAGATGCCTTTCAGATATGTTTCTTCTTCTCCCGGAGGAGCCGACATATAGAAGTAGTCAGGCGCGGTATTCCTGCCTGCATTTTTGAGGGCTGCTTCCGCGACTGCTTTGCCGGTTGCTCTGGCGTCTCCTGTCTTAGGCATGCCTGCGACTCCGACTTTCATATACGGATCTTCCATGGCCATAATGCCGACGAAACAGTCTTCGCCGCCCTTGAATCCGTCAGGTGTGATGACGCCGGTGAAAGATGTATTGCCGATGAGAGGAACGCCCGGCAGTTCCCCGCTGATACTGTTCATAAGTTCTTTCTGGTCATACTGGACTCCGCTGTATACGAATGCCATGTTCGGAGCCTTGAGGTCTTTTTTGATCATTGCAGCCGCTTCTCTGCCTGCTGCTGCGCTGTCTGCTGCGGTGCTGTATCCTGTTATTGCTTTCAACATCATAGATCCCTCCTTACTTAACGGTCTGATGTTATTTGTGCGGGTCTTTAATATCTATATACGGATTAATCAGAGTATATTTTTAAGGACGATAGTTTTAATCTTTGTCATCTCATTGAATGTAGCGGATACACCTTCGTTGCCGATGCCGCTTTGCTTCCAGCCGCCAAACGGCTGCTCGAAAGCTCTGAAGAAGCTTGCACCGTTGATAACGGCTCCGCCTGCTTCCATTGCCTTTGCGACCTTCATTGCGCGTTTCGCATCTCTGGAAAATACGCAGCTGGAAAGTCCGAACTTTGATGAGTTGGCGATTTCGATGGCTTCCTCGTCAGTTGAAAATCCTATGACCGGCACTACAGGTCCGAATATCTCCATGTCGGAAGCTACGGCAGCGGTCTTCGGCACATCGACTATGACTGTCGGGTCGTAGAATGCGCCTTTTCTCCGGCCTCCAAGTATGACCCTGCCGCCCTCCTTTACAGTCTGTTCTACTTCTTTTTCAACTTTGATCGCTGCATTCTCGCTTATAAGGCAGGAAATCTGAGTGTCGTCTTTTTTAGGATCTCCGTAATGGAGTTTTTTGATGCGGGCAACGGCTTTCTCTGCAAATTCGTCTTTCAGTGAATCATGTATGATGAAGCGTTTGCTTGCACAGCATACCTGGCCTGTGTTGTACATTCTGCCCCAGATCATTTCTTCAACTGCCAGGTCCACATCGCCGTCCTCCAGCACGATGAAGGCATCATTACCGCCCAGTTCCAGTGCGGAAGGTGTCAGATTCAAAGCGCAGATCTCTGCTGTCCTTATGCCGATTTCAGTGCTGCCTGTGAGCGTTACAAAGTGTACTCTTGGATCCCTTGTAGCTGCTTCCTTGACTGCTCCTGGTGCAGTCAGACACTGGATCGCTCCGTCAGGAACACCTGCTTCTGTCAGCAGCTCTGTGAGCTTCATCAGGGTCATTGGATTGTCGGAACTAGGAAGCACTATAGCGGCATTGCCCATCATCAGAGCCGGAGCCACTTTCTGATCGTAAAGGTCGCAGGGGAAGTTGAAGGGGATAACACAGGCGATGACTCCTATAGGTTCACGGGTCACCATCTGATAATGCTTTTCCTGACCTGCCTCTGCGCCGGGAGTCAGCAGTTCTCCGTGATAATGTTTTGCAGCTTCGATGAATCCGGAGAAGCCGATCTTTATATTACCTATCTCGGCTCTTGCCTCGGTTATTGGTTTGCCGTTTTCCAGCATGAGAGTCTGTGCCAGATCTTCTTTGTTTTCATCTACCAGATGAAGGAAGCGGTACAGTACTTCTGCTCTTTCATGTATAGGTACGGAAGCCCATACCTTCTGTCCTTTTACCGCGGCCGTTACAGCGGCATCCACATCGGCTTCTGTCGCTTTTGGCATGCTGTCGATGACCTTCCCTGTTGCCGGGTCGATCACATCGAAAGTCTTTCCGTCAGAACTGTCAACTTTTTTTCCGTTGATTATCATGTGCATAGCGTTTACCTCCTATATGTCATGACGTTAATGCTGTATTGATATTTCATCATCTTTTATGATGACAGAATAATTCAGACGATTCAGACGGTCAATACAGAGCGCACCGGTATACGACCCTGCGTTTCATAATGCGGGACGCAGCCTTAGAAGCATTGAAAACATCGGATCTTCAGTCAGTGCCCTGCGCAGAAAAATCACAGAGCAGAGATGGAATGTAACGCGCGCAATGATCCGGATGTATAGAAGTACCTTTATATTATTACCAATTTCAAAAGGGCGCCGAAGCGCCCAATGTATTGCGAATTTATTCTGTTACAGCATTTTCAATGGCACAAATCATGTCCGGAAAGCAATATCGATGTTGTGCTATTCAGCCAGTTTTATCAAAGCATGAATGATCCTTTTTTCTGATTTGCTTTTTTATCATTTAATACTCAATTGGATTTTACGCGTGTCATGAATTCCCTGCGCATCCATCATTCCGGTTTCCTCTGACAGTTCGGGCAGAAGCAGCTTGTCCTGCCGCCGACGGTCACTTTTTCCATGGTACTTCCGCATACCGTGCAGGGCTGTCCGGCGCGGCCGTATGCGCGCAGGCCGGAAATGTTGCGGTAATCCTGTCCTTTGCCCGCCAGGTATTCCTCAGGTGTCATCTCATTGGCGTCGATGCCCCAGGAAATGATCTCCGGGATCTTTTCGGCCAGCATTTCCCAGTCCTGCTCAGTGAGCGCAGCGCACTTTGTCCCGGGATAGATCCCCGCGGTGAATAATATCTCATCGGCATAGATGTTGCCGATGCCCGCGACTACAGTCTGGTCTAGCAGCGCTTCCTTGACCGCTTTCTTCCTGCTGCCGAGTTTTTCCTGCAGGTACGCGGCCGTTACTGCGGGGTCGGATGGTTCCGGTCCGAGTTTCGCCTGGCCGGTAATGCTGTCAACTTCTCCCTGGCGGAAATACCAGAAACGGCCGAAGCGTCTTACATCGATATAGCGCAGCTGACTGCCGTCGGATAACGACATAAGCAAATGCGTATGCTTTTCCACAGGGGCGTCTGCCGCCATGACCAGAAGCTGCCCGGTCATTCTCAGATGCAGGCAGAGCCAGTCGCCGCCGGCGAAATGGATCGTCAGGAATTTTCCTCTGCGGCTCATTTCGGCGATCGTCTGATTTCGCAGACATTCCGCAAACTGTTCCGCATCGGGATAGGCAATGATCTGCGGGTTGCGGATCTCCACTGTCTCTACACGCCTTCCCGCGAGCTGCGGCTCCAGGATACGACGCACTGTTTCAACCTCCGGCAATTCAGGCATTATTACTGCCTCCTTTCTTAAATGGTTCGTGAGTATATTTCCGCTTTCTGTTACTTCCTGATGCTTCTTCTTTTATTGACTATCTCATAAAATTTCTTATTGATCTTCTTCCTTCACAGTTTTTTAAGATTTTGAGTAAAACGCCCGGACAGGGCTATGAGCTGCTCCTGTTCCTCACGGGTATGCTTCGACTGGAATGTCTTCCCGCAGATTTCTTTCCGGGTCATTCCCTCTTCAGCATAAAACAGTACGAGAAAGGTATTCATCAGGAGTCCGCGGCTTTTGACATATTCGTCATATAGCGCAAACTGTTCGTCGTGTAATTTGCAGTAATAGTCAATTGCTTGACCATGATTGTATTCGTACTATGCGCCAGTGTCAAGCGGGGCGTGCCCTGCTGCCAGTTGTTTATCCATTATCCTTTTCACCGCCTGTTTAGCTTTTGCATATCAAATCATTTCAAAAGACAGCTTGACATTATGGATTTGCCGTATTATAGTTGGTATACTAATTGTTTGTATAAAAACTATACGCTTTTATACAATGGTCTGCAGCACAGAAGGAGTATTAGATGCAGGATTCTTTACATTACAGACTTAGAAAAGCTCATGCACTATGTCAAAAAAACATTATGCAGGAAATCAGGAAAAAGTCCGACCTTAGGTCCGGAGAGCCCAAGATCCTTGAATTTCTTCTTGAAAATGAGCCTTGTGAACAAAAGATGATTGCGGAAGGATGCGAGCTGGACCCCGCTTCTATTACCGGCATTCTGGGCAGAATGGAAGAACGCGGTTTAATTACACGCGATCATCTGCCCAGCAACAGGCGCTCGCTCTTCGTATCCATGACAGATAAAGGCCGCGAAATGTGCAGCATTACTGAGAACGCTTTCAACATCATTGATAAAAAAGCCTGCAGCGGACTGTCTGCAAAGCAAACAGCGGAAATCCAGCAACTGCTGGAAATTATCTTCACAAATTTAAAAACACCTAATGACCTGAAATAAAACACTTGAAACGAAAGAAAGCAAAATATGATTGACAACAAAGTAAAAGGACCCAAATCAAAAATAAACGAGTTAATTAGACGATATATGGGGGAGTGTAACGCATTGTGTGTAAACCCCTCAGGGTCAACAACAGAATTTCTAAAGAATAATTAAAACAATATTTGATCTATGCCTGTATATTGGCACAGACTTATCAGGCTGTCAAATGGC
>Ga0160425_1003777_pt1 | contig 10707 bp, 8 predicted proteins | sample BioMet8_FD_108193 | JGI IMG/M metagenome (GOLD analysis project Ga0160425, IMG submission 108193) | Microbial communities from bioreactor (seeded with sewage sludge) at Lawrence Berkeley National Lab, California, USA - Biofuel... | ecosystem: Engineered > Bioreactor > Anaerobic > Unclassified ...
AACTTATAGGTCAAGTCCCTGATACTGCTCAAACCTATCTTTTCAACAACATATCCAAACCCATACTTCTGGAGAACCTCGATTATCTGGCCATATCGTTTCAACATGGCATAGCGATGAAGCTTTTTACGTATCATAATGTCATTAGCCTGGAATTTTTATGGGGGTTGTTAATTTATTTTTATAATAAGTTAACTGGATATATTATATATTTTTAGTTATCCTTATATTAGAGTTCCTGTTTCTTATCCCGTTTTCATATTATTCAAGTTATTTACAAACTCCAGGTCCCAGGAGATAAAGAAATTCCTTAAGCTTCGGATAAGGAGATAAAAAATTCCTTAAGCTTTGGGTAGGGAGATAAAGAAATTCCTTAAGCTTCGGGTAGGGAGATAAAGAAATTCCTTAAGCTTCAGGCAGGGAGATAAAAAATTCCTTAAGCTTCAGGCAGTTTCATCACATCATCAAAGAGGTGTGTAAAAATTCAAAGTTGCCCACCGCTTCAGGAGGAAGTCCTATTTCTTCAAACATCTCCCTGAAAAATGCGCGATATTTCTTTTCAGGTATCGACTCTCCGACGCTTCCGACATGCATTATGAGTTCAAGCCTGACCTTTCCTGAAGAATCGAGTTCAACTATATACCTGTTCCCTGTGTACCTGTTACCCTTATCAAAAGTCACGACCCCTGCCTTTGGGACAAAATAACTTACTGAACCTACCTGGTTCCCGTCCTTAAAAAAAACTTCTTTCGTATCCGAGCCTATATCGGGGCCTCCATAAAAACCCAAAACGTAATTGTCGTAACTGGAATTATCACTGTTTTCCGTAAGATACGCATGTACAGCCGGAAAATCCGGAGACTCGTTTACCTGTATTTCGGCGTCCCATGTCTGGTTTTGTGCAGCTTTTTTCAGAGCCTCAAGATACTTTGCCGAAGCTTTTTCATCCGAGCCGAAGAGGAGCCCTAATTTTTCAAGCATCCAGGAGTCATCAGGAAATTCCGATAGCTGTAAAGGGGACTCGGGGTCGGAATGGCTAAAATTCGAGACTGCAATACAGGTTCTGATCCCGGTTTCAGTTCCGTTTTCACATACAAAGACCATAAGTTCGGAGTCATCTTTATAGTTAAGCCGTATATTCTGCACAAGAACAGCACTTCCGAAGTTTTCCCGGACTTCAGGGACATCTCCTGGTTCAAAGCCCGAAAAGTTTCCGGGCCAGGGCCATGAGCCTTCTACCTCATAACCAGCTTTCTCCGCTTTCGTAAGTACGGAATTGTAATCAAAAGACCCAATATCAACTTCTTCGGAGTAGTACAAGGAACTGTCAAGTAATTCCATTAATAAGAAAGGGCCGTAGAGAAGCAGCATAAATAGAATGAGCGGGAGCAATAATAATATCAGTATGGCTTTTTGCTTATTCATGAAACTCTCAACTCTGGAAAAGCGTCAGTGGACTGGGAGGCTGTTGGTGTTCCTTTGTTCCTTAGATGTAGAATCTTAAAAATACTGGAATTATAATTGGAGTTTTTCACATTATTATATGAAACAGGCCAACTTAATAAATAATTTATATATTTCCATTACTGAGTTAAAAAATTACCTATCATTCGAGAAAAAAGCGCAGGTAGACCAAAGAATCTGGCTCGGAAACTTTTCCAGGGTTCAGCAGCCTGCCCATTGTGATGTTATTTATGACGTTAATGGTTCCAATAATCTGTAACGTAGTGAAACTTATAACCATGGTGATTACATAAAGAAAACTAAGGGCCTGTATTGCCTAACGTACCTATATTGCGAGTATAAATGCAAAGAAAGTTAAAAACCCGAGGTAAAAGTCATGAAAGTGATAGCAATAAACGGAAGTCCTCGAAAGAACTGGAACACAGCCACCCTGCTGGAAAAAACCCTTGAAGGTGCAGCTTCAGAAGGTGCAGAAACCGAATTAATCCACCTCTATGACCTTGACTTTAAAGGCTGTATAAGTTGTTTCGCCTGCAAATTAATAGGTGGAAAAAGCTTTGGAAAGTGCGCAGTAAAGGATGAACTGACACCTGTGCTTGAAAGGCTGGAGGAAGCCGATGCTGTAATACTCGGATCGCCAATTTACCTTGGAAATTCCACAGGAGAAATGCGATCCTTTATGGAGCGCTATATATTCCCTTATATAACCTACTCTATTGACATACAAACATTTTATCCCAGAAATATTCCTGTTGGTTTTATCTACACTATGAACATCACTGAGGACCTTTTTGAGCTGGTTGGGACTAATAAGCTTATTGAGGCAAACGAATGGGTTGCAACAAAGATATTTGGTTATTCCGAATCGTTATGCAGCACCGACACATCCCAGTTTGATGATTATTCAAAATACTCTTCGTCTGTTTTCAATCCTCAGGAAAAGGCAAATAGGCGAAAAGAAGTATTCCCTCAGGACTGCCAGAAAGCCTTTGAGATAGGAGCCAGATTCGTTAAACGGCAAAAAGCTCTGAAAGAACAGAACAAAAGCAGTAAAACTTGAGTTATTTTACTTCCTTAAACCGATTTTTAACTCCTGTAATATCGAAAACATCCGACAGTTTGTCTGGCGGCCCTGCACTAAAAGGAGAAATAAGTGGAAGGAAGAAGGCTTAAAAAGGCAAAAAACAGGAAAAAGAAGATTAAAAAAACAAAAAGGATCTTCACCATCCCCTATGAATAAAATGATTTCCAATTCAAGGCTGCATTGGTTTTTATGAGGACATTATGAGGATAATCGCATAGTAAAATATTTTATCACAATTATAGGATCAAATCTTCCTGTCGTTGTCGTCAAACCTATTACTGTTATCTCGTTTGTTCCTGTCATTGTCGCAGGGTGCTATATTTAACTTAATGATAAAATTGTTACTTACAGTGCAAGACAGTACAAAACAGAATGCCAGGAAAACTCCCAGCATCTGTTTTATTTTCAATACATGACCCACTCCAAACTTTAATCGAACCCATTTCTTTATCCAGATTGTTGTTTATTTAATAGAGGGGTGTATGACGAGATAACTACCTTCTTATACAGCCAATCCTCATCGTTTTTTATAGTGACTTTTACATAGTGGCTTTTACATAGTGGCTTTTACATAGTGGCTTTTATCTGCTGTAGAATACATAGGAGTACTCGTAGTAGTAGCTATAGAATTTGTTGTAAGAACTGCAGAACGTATTGTAGCTGACGAACCAGCTCATATACATTTTGTACCATTTGTTGTACTCTTTGCCATGTTTCTTATTGTTCCACTTTTTCCTGTCGTTATCCCACTTTCTCTTATCGTTATCCCACTTTCTCTTATCGTTATCAAATTTTCTCTTGTCGTTATCCCACTTCTTTCCGTTGTAGTTGTCAAACTTAAATTTATTTCCATCCTTTTTGTTCTTATTATTGTCCCAAGGAGCTGCACTGACTGATGCAACTGTCACTGACAGTACAAAACAGACTGCCAGGAAAATTCCCAATGTCTTTTTCATTTCTAACACATACCTCACTCCAGAAATTTATTCTCCAGAAATTTATTTAAACTCTTTTTATTTGTACGTTATTTATTTTTTTGGTTTTTATTTTACTCGGTTCATATTACGTGATTTTGTTTTATACCTTAAATTACCTGTTAAATTTACTCTGTTAAATTTGCTTATTCTAGGTGTCCTGCCGACTACACGCAGCTTGACAATTTTAAAATTCGTTATATTAAATATAAATATACTTATACCAAAAAATAGCTTAAAAGGGTTTAATTAATGAAATAATAGTTTTAAATGATTTAATTTGTAAAATAAATATTTTTAAAACTTAAAACTTATTTTTATCGACATATAATGTATTAAATGCTTATAAACCGCCTTAACATTGGTGTTTCAAGGCGAACTGCCAGGATCTAAGGTATATAAGCCTTTTAACAAATTCAAAAAAATCGGGTTGTATTTGTTCTTTATATACGATCAACAATTTGCTTTGTGATTGTGTCTTTGAATTGCCGCTTCTGTTATCGATTAAGCATTTTTTGCCTGAATACAGGTTTTTTCAAGCAAAATGGGCTTTAATGGATGTTTTTAGGGAAAATAAGTTTTTTTAAACTTTAAAATCCATATATCTGGATAAATAATAGAAATAACATGAAAAAAACCTCTTTAAATCATTAGATCTTACATAAAAGTGAAAAATTTGCTTATTTTATTTTCCAGGCACATGCGTAAGAAACTACTTTACGATTAATGAAAGCACAAGAGCTATGCAGTACGTAACCTAACTAAAAAACCAGTATCATGAGCTTAAAACGCTTTATCATTCCTGCTGATTCGGTGGACGTGGTAAGGTCCAGGAATCTCAGCCCGCTGGCGTCAAGCACTTCTATGGTCAGGTATGTGTACTTTCGGTTTGGTATTCGTGGAAAAGTCTAATAAAATAAAATAAAATAAAATAAAATAAAATACATAAAATCTGAAAGATTTGGTTAAAAATAGTCCGGATGACATCTTTTAAGGTAAAATGGAAATTCATTTTTCAGGAACTCGATATCCGCTTCATGTAACGAAAAAATGCATCAACGAATTGAAAAAACAAGCTCTAAAAACAATTTCAATATCAGTTGGAACTCAATATCAGTTGTACTCCAATATCAGTTGTAAGCCCTCTGCTCATCTTCCTGAGGACTCCATCTGTGTCGAACCTGAAATCTATATGAAATCATATGGCAGACAAAGCTAAAGATGTTCTAGCAATGTGAAAAAGAAGGTGACATTCTGGATAAATAATATTGAAGATAAAAATATTGAACATAGCATTAATGGGGATTGGGCATCCGGTTATTGGGGAGTTGGGGGGTATGGGGGGTTATTAAAAAGAGTTAAAAGGTCTCTTATGACCTTCCCAGATGCCCAATACGCTAAGAGTACTTCATTGTATATAAACTTAAAGATTTAATCGCATATTGGCTAAGGATAGTCAAATTATGTAAAAAATAAACCTTTGAAAAGTGGCTCTGGTATTACGATGGAAACTTTCAATAAAATCTCAAATTTACGGCATTTGTGATGCCAGATTCATATCTATAAGTCCGAGGCCAAATAATGCAACTGCCAAATGAGATACAATGAATTTTTTCCGGATCATAGTCTTCTTCAAAGACTGAGAACGTCATACATTCTTTGCCTACATTCTGCGCCTATAGTTTGGATGTACCACATTCTCTTCGACCAGGGCTTATTTTTGCTTTTTTTAAAACAAGCCTGATGCTCTCTTTGTTTATTGTCTCAAAACCTTCTTTTTTCTTCAATTCTTCAGTCAGCAGTGCAAGTGTCCACTTTTTTCTTCCATCAGGAGGTGGAGTACACGCTTGAGCTATGATTTCTGCAATGTGTTTCTCTGTATATTTTATGGGTTGACCAGTTCTTGGATTATCTTGAAGAGCTCTTTGGAGACCTTCCTCCAAATATCTCTTCTTGGTTCTCCCAACGGTATTCCTGCCGACATTCAGTATTTCAGCGATCTCCAGATTCTTTTTATTCTTGTTTGCAAGTAATAGAATTCGTGCTCTGATCAATTCTCTTGCATTTTTCTGTCCTTTTTTAACAAAGTCCTGGAGGTATTGCTCCTCGTTATCTTTAAGTTTGATTTTCACCATAAAGAGCTCTATAACATTTTAAGTATATAAAAACGCACTAAATTTAAATTGTCATGACCTCTTTTCTAAAATATAGTTTCTTGAAGTTTTTGATTTGTCTTCCTCAACTCATATATTCTGTGACTTATATTGTGACGAAAACCATTGCAGCTACAACCGTGGTCCATTTTCCATCCTTGTCGCCGTTTGCGGTCTGGCACATATGGAATGTGTCAAAGATATGCCCGCTCGCTTTGTAGACCTGCTCTCTCTCATGCCAGGCCATTTCTGCGTTAAACTCTATTCCAAGGGTGGTCGCAAGCATTGTTGCCGCCAGGTCTTCAGCATATTCTCCTGCAATGATTTCTTCTTCTCCAAAAGAATGATGTTCGGAAATGTACCCGTAGTTGTCTTCATTTACAGGAACTGCAGTCCCTATAGCTGCAGCCATTAAACGATGAGGCTCATTAGTATCATTCCTTGCAAGTACACAATGGACAATGGCACCAGGTTTTAACTCTGAAAGTCCTTCTTCTCTGGGTACGACTTTGCAATTCGGGGGCAGAATACTCGAAACACTTACAAGATTGAATTTCTCAATTTTTGCAGCCCTTAGTGCAAGTTCAAAAGATGCTAATCGGTCTTTGTGTACCCCTGTACCCTTTGTCAAAAATGATTTTTTTGGGATCATGTTAACTCCTTCAGGACTTACGCAGTTGAAATGAAGAATCAATAGCTTCAGACCGTTAACTGTTTAAAAACCGACTTTAATCCACAGTTTTTGCCTTAATTGATTTTGCTTCTCAAGTGCGTAAGTCCTATCCTTAAGAGATTTATGCATTTACTGTGCGGTTTCCATTGTATGAGCAACCGATACACGTTATAAAATTTTCAAATTCGCTTGAAAATTTTTTAATTGTTGTAAGTTAAACTACTGAGCTCATAGTTATATCTTTAATTTCTGAAACGTAAGCCACAGTTATGAACTTTACCCTTTTTACTCATAATTTTCAGAGATAGAGAATTCTCCACAGGAATTACAACCCAGCGAATGGACCTGCCTGTTTAGGTCTGTAAAGCCATCATCTTTTTTCCTCTGCCCAGAAAGAGCTTTTTCATAGACGTTAGAATTTGCAACCCCTTCAAAGATAAATCTTGTCTCTATCGGAATTTCACCCGCATGGACTTTTATATCTTTTTTTTGTACATTAACTGTAACCTGGTCAGGGAGAAGCCCGGATTCGGCCATATAATCAAGAATCAGCTTTCTTCCAAACTCCTCAGCAAACTCCACGGCTTCACTCCGGATTATGAAATGCCTCCTTCCTACAGGTGTGTACACAAAGACCCCTTTTGTTTTAAGGTCATACTTGGACTCACTGTAAAGCGTGCGCACTGTTATCTCAATGCGTTTTGTCCCTTTTCCTGCAAGAGCTCCAACAGCATTTCCAACCTCTGAGTGTTCAGGAGCAAAGACTTCGGCATCTATAAGCTTCTTCAGTTCGTCCACATATGCCCTTACAGGCCCTCCAAGCAGGACAACAGGGATATCCACTTTAAAACGAGCGAAGAAATTGCCATCAAGCATTTTTTCAATTTCTTTCCTGTCCACTCCTTCCATCAGAAAAGCAATGAGGTCTCGGGCCATGTTTCTGGCAAAGAGCTGCTTAACATTTAGACAGAACTCATCCCTGTCAATCCCTATGAAGTTTGCAAGCAGAGTAGCTCCGATTTCCGAAGCTTCAACATTCCATTCAGTATATTCACCAAGCACATGAAGCGCATCTGTTGGGGTAAAACCGATTACCTGAACAAGCCGCTTCTGGATTAGAGAATCCATTACTCTCTTTGGAGGGAGGATACTTTTGTCCCAGTAGACATCTTTGAGGGAACGCGGTTCGTCCCGTATAAGGGCAAGGAGCTCTTTTTCTTCCCGGTTCAAATTGACAGGTTTCTGTTCTGTCCGGACAAAGAACTTTGTTGCCTGGATATGTTCGTCCAGCTTGAGCCTGTCCGGAATCCAGCGCTTTTTCAGAGTGTTCATAAAATCGGGGTACAGGACTGCTGCCCTGCAGAGAGGGATAACCCGCCTGGGGCCTATGTGTATATTGCCGCTTTGGACCCAGATATGACTGTCTCCGCCCATGGCCGAAGTCTCCATACGCAGAGCTCTGACTTTTGTTTGCCAGCCTCCCACAACTGCTCCTGCCTCGCTGAGGTCTGGCAGTCCTTTATGGACCAGGGAGACATCCGTACTTGTTCCTCCGACGTCAATTACAGTGCAGGTCTCGTGCCCGGACAGATAGGAAGCTCCAAGGAGACTTGCAGCGGGGCCTGAAAAGACCGATTCTATGGGTTTTTTCATAGCCTCCTGCATGCTTACTACAGAACCGTCGCAGCGGAGCATGGCAATTCTCGGGTTGAGGCCTCTTCTTTCGATCTCAGTTACTATCGTTTTTAAGAAGCCTTCTGCTACAGGCAGGAGCTGGGCATTGAGGTAGGCAGTAACTCCCCTTTCATAAGCCCCGAGCGACTGGGCCAGTTCATGCCCGCAGACCACAGGCAGCCCTGTCAATTCCTGGATCAGGGTTTTTACACGCAGCTCATGCTCCGGATTTCTCACACTGAAGTAAGAAGAAACTGCAAAAGCTGAGACCCTGTCTTTTATTTCAAGTACGAATTTTTCTACTGCCGGCAGGTCAAGGGCTGCGACTTCCTCGCCATTACTGTCATGCCCTCCCTTTACCATAATCCAGTTCTCAATTCCCGAATCTTCAGGAACATCATAATTTCCGATAAGGATGAGCCCAACAGGGTATCCTGTTCCTTCAAGGATAGTATTGGTGGCAAGAGTAGTTGAAACCGAAACTACAGTCACGAGTTTTATCTTTTCCGGGTCAAGTCCGTCAATTGACTTCTTTATTCCTTCTATAGGATCAGGATAAGTTGTGAGGGCCTTGTTTGAGCATACAACTTTTCCATCCGATTTCCTTATTAAAACCGAATCAGTATAAGTTCCACCTGCATCAATGCCCAGATCATATGCCATTTTTGAACTGCATTCCATTTTTATATCTCCACATTTACTTTCTGGCGTTTTTGCATTACTCTTTCCTTGCCATTTGTAATGCTGTTCCTTTTATGCCATTTTTAATTACTTGCTGATGTTCTGACCGCAAAATCAGGACATTACGTCCAGGACATTACGTCCAATTCTGTTCGGTCATCAGGAGCTGGTGAGAGACTAAAGACCAAACACTGAATTAATTATTGCATTATTGCACTATTGAGGGTAAATATAAATATTCCGGGAGATTTCCGGAACTCAAACTTTTGGCATTCCAACTCCAACGAAAACAAGCTTTGTCTCTAAGGGTACTACCCCTGCTTCACTAAGAGATATATCTTTTCTACTGACCTCGATCTGGACCTGCCCTTTGTCGAGCCCGGCTTCGGTCATGTATTCCATGATGAGTTTTCTTCCCAGAACATCGGCATATTCCAGAGCGTCTGGGTAGCTTCCAAAGGTTTCCCTGCCCTGAGGCGAAAACAGAAGAACGAGCCTTTTCTTATCTTTTGAGTAGGCGCTTTTGATCAGGATTTCAATTCTTTTTATGCCCTTGCCTACAACGGCTCCGACCGCGTTTCCTACTTCGGCATGCTCCGGGATTATGATGTCGGCATCGAGAATTTGTTTCAACTCCCTGGTGTATGCAACTACAGGGCCTCCTATCAGCACCACAGGGATTTTCATTTTGAACTGTGTAAACCTGTCCGAAAGCAGGATTTTCTCGATTTCGGAGGACGGCACATCCGTCTGGATAAAAGATACCAGGTTTAAGGCCATATTCCTTGCAACGTCCTGTTTTATCTGTTTGCAGATCTCGATATGGTCGGTTTCGGTATATCGTTCCAGAAGTTTTGCTCCTACCCTTGAGGCTTCTTGGTCCCAGGCTGTATATTCTCCGAGCACATGAAGCGCATCGGTTGGGGTAAAACCTATTGCCTGGACTAGGCGTTTTCTTATGAGCGAATCAAGCAGACCCGGAGAAAGCGTTTTCTTTGTCTCCCAGAAAATATCATTAAGCGATGCCGGAAAATCTCCTATCCTGTCAAAGAGTTCTGCTTCAAATTTTCCGAGGTCTGAGGGTTCAATGCCTGTCCTTACAAAAAACTTAGTAGGTTGCACATTTTCATCAGGATGCATAGCTCCAGGAATTCTTCCTTTTCTCAGGACTTCAAGAAAACCAGGGTATTTAACCGCTGCAACGCAGAGTGGGATAACTCGCCTTGGGCCGATATTTATTTTCATGTTCCTGATCCAGACATGGCTATCCCCTCCCATTGCTGAGGTTTCCATCCGGATAGCTTTTACCTTTGTCTGCCAGCCTCCGACTACAGCGCCCTCCTCACAGAGTTCAGGAAGCCCGTTTTCGAGCATGGAAACATCCGTACTTGTCCCGCCTACGTCAATAACTGCACAGGTCTCAAGCCCTGAAAGATGGGACGCTCCTACAAGGCTTGCTGCAGGGCCCGAAAAGATGGACTCGATTGGTTTTTCCAGGGCTTCGTTAATGCCCACTACCGAACCGTCGCATTTGAGCATCAACAGCCTTGAGTCCATCCCCCGCCTGGATATTTCTTCCCTGATTGAGTGGATAAACTGGTTTGCAATAGGAATCAACTGGGCATTCAGGTAGGCTGTAACTCCTCTCTCGTAGGCTCCAAGGTCAAGTGAAAGTTCGTGCCCGCAGACCACAGGCATCCCGGTAAGTTCCTGGATGCGGGATTTGACTGCCAGTTCATGAGCAGGGTTTCGGATACTGAAATAGGACGAGACTGCAAAGGCTGAAACCTTATCCCTAACCTTACTGACAAAAGTTTCCACAGCTTCCATATCAAGAGAAACCAGTTCGGCTCCGTGATGGTCATGCCCTCCTTTTACGATAGTATAAAACTCAATATCCTTACTTTCCGCAATTTCATAATCTCCTACGAGGATCAACCCTACAGGATAGCCATTTTTTTCAAGGATTGTGTTTGTAGCAAGCGTTGTTGAGACCGAAACCAT
>Ga0160425_1003779_pt1 | contig 10701 bp, 8 predicted proteins | sample BioMet8_FD_108193 | JGI IMG/M metagenome (GOLD analysis project Ga0160425, IMG submission 108193) | Microbial communities from bioreactor (seeded with sewage sludge) at Lawrence Berkeley National Lab, California, USA - Biofuel... | ecosystem: Engineered > Bioreactor > Anaerobic > Unclassified ...
AGTTTCATTGCAGCCTCGTTTGCCTCGCTGCCGCTGTTTACATAGTAGACGCTTTGCAAACTATCCGGAAGAATAGATGTAAGCAACTTGGCATGAAGTACTTGGGGAGACTCTATCATCTCACCGTAAACCATTAAATGAGCATAATTTTCCATCTGCTCCTTAACGGCATCTATAACTTCTCTGCGGCCATGACCAACGTTGCTGACGGACACACCGGAAATAAAGTCCAAATAACGTCTCTCCGGCGAGTATAAAAAAACACCCTCAGCCCTAACTATGTTTAATCCAAGCGGTTTTGAGGATGTTTGTGCAACGTGCTTAAAGAAAAGTTCCCTTAATATTGTAGGTTCCTGTTCCATAACACTATGTTGTTCAGAAATTTATGCTTCTTTGCATAAGTTTCCGGTTTGTCTCCTTATTTTTTTGTAGCCTTCTTTGCTGCAAGTTTTGTCTCCGCCTCTTTTGCGGAAGTCTTAATTGACTTTTTAACTTCCTTAGCAACAGGTGCTTCAGCCTTTGGAGCGCTCTTCTTCTCCTCCTCTTCTTCATCAAACTTCTCGCTAACCAAAATTCTTCCGCAATATTCGCAAACAATAATTCTCTTGCTGCTCTCAATATCTATCTGTCTCTGAGGAGGTATCTTATTAAAGCAACCGCCGCACGCACCACGTACAACCTTAACTACGGCCATCTTGTTGCGGGCATTGGATCTTACTTTTTCATACGCTGCAAGCATACGAGGATCTATCTGAGACTGAATCTCTTCTGATTGCTTAAGCAAATCCTTCTCCTCTCTCTCCGTCTCCTTTACAATGCCGTCAAGTTCCTTCTTTTTGTTAGCCAAATCCTCCTGACGTCCCGTAAGTTCTGTTATCTCAGCGTTGTAAATTTCTTTTCTCTCTACAAGAATCTTAGTATTGTCGGCAATCTTCTTTTCTGAAAGTTGACTGTCAAGTTCTTGATATTCTATTTCCTTGGAAAGAGAATCAAACTCTCTGTTATTCTTAACATTATTACGCTGCTGCTCGTATTTCTTTATAGCTGCTTTTGCGCCAACAATGTCCTGTTTCTTTGAAGCTATAAAAGCCTCAATATCTTTAACCTCTTTTGCCAAAGATGCAATCTTTGCCTTATGTCCAAGAATCTCATCTTCAAGGTCTTGTACTTCCAAAGGAAGCTCACCTCTCAACATATAAATCTTGTCTATTCTGGAATCTGTTTTCTGAAGCTCATAAAGGAGTTTCAGCTTTTTCTCCATACTGTCGGGATCCAAATTCTTAGAGATCTGAAGAGATACAAAGGTCTCGCCCTTAACTACCTTGGGGCTAACCGTCTTTATTGCCTGTTTTGTTGCCATATTCTATAAATCAACGCCGCGTGAATTGCAGCAGTAATTATTCTTTAATTCTGTCCTCACCTATAACTTCCAAATAATATATTAGAAATGATAAATCGGGCTTTTATCCCTTTTGCTCAAAGAGACCGCAAATTTAGAAAAATTTTTCTTAACAATACTCTCCAAAAGAGCAACCGCCTCCCATTCACTCTCATAATGTCCAATATCCAGAATCATAAAGCCCTCCGGCTGGTAAAAATTATGATGGCTGACATCCGCCGTAACCAGTACCTGGGCTCCAGCCGCAATTGCGTCTTTTGCAGAACCCTGACCGGAACCGCTGCTAACCGCCACTTTTGTGATTTTGCCTGCGGCCGCTGCTATCCTGCCATCTGTTGCGATGCTGTATCCGATCGGCTTTGAACATCTTAGATATTTAAGGCCAAACTGCTTCTTCACAAATTTAATGAACTCCTCACCATTCATGCCTTTCCCCGCTTTTTCTCCGCTATTGCCTTTTAAGGTCCCGACAGTTTTTAATGTGCCAACCACTCCAAAGCCGTCCGGACTCAGCACTTTGCAATTCTGCAAATTTAACCTTTTGGCCATCAAATCATTAAGACCTCCGCGCGCTTTATCAAGGGGCGTATGGCTGGAATAAATTGTAATATTATTTTTAATTGCCGTTGCAATAGAGCGTCCTTGCAGACTCTCTGAGGAACAAACATTATTGTAAAGCACACTTCTGCATCCCCCAAAAATCAGCGGATGATGAGTCAGAATCATATCACAATTTAGCTCCACCGCCTCTTCAACAACATCCAAAGTGCAATTTAAGGCTATAAGCACTTTATGTACAGCCGCTTGCGGGTCACCAACGGAAAATCCGCTGTTGTCCCACTCGGCCTGTGCGCTAAGCGGGGCAAACTTTTCCACTGCCCTTGCTATGTCAATTGCCCTTACCATATTCACCGTTTTTGCTTTTTCTTTTGGCATTGCCCCTGATGTTCCTTCCATTATTGATCCTCCGGAAAATCGACTGATTCATCATCATTGTTGCCCGCGTTGCCTGCACCCTCTGAGTCATCTGCAACTTCCATGCCTTCAGCAAATTGTCCGATAACGCTCTGCAACTTCCCCTTAATAGAACTCAACCTGGTAATTACCTCCAGCCGCTTATCCTCACCCGTAACATTGTCCTTCATCCTGCGCTCCGCTCCTTCCAAAGTCATACCTAAATCCTTCACAAAGTGATGAATAAGCTTAAAATTCTCAACATCTTTTGCCGTAAACAATCTGTTGCCCTTCTTATTGCGGGCCGGCTTAATAAACCGAGGAAACTTCTCCGCCCAAAAACGCACAAGAGAAGCGTTCTCCTTCAGCAGATCTGAGACCTCCCCTATAGTGTAATATACTTTTCCGCTTTCCGACATAACATCAGCAAATATAATGAATTTTGATTATCACTTAAAGTTTTTGTTGATGTAGGCGGCACAGCCATAACCCGCAGCTATAATCTTTAATCCAATGACTGGCCGGTATTTTGTGCCGCAGAAACTACATCCATGTAGGCGTGAGCATCCAGCTTTCCAAAGAAATAATGGACCGGATTCATATATCGACCATTGAAGATTACCTCATAGTGCAAGTGCGGCGCCATGGACATGCCGGACATTCCTACGCGCCCAATAACCGCTCCCTGTTTAACGCTCTGTCCCGCACGCACATATATAATTCCCACATTTGCATACCTGGTTCTGTATCCGTTCTGATGATTGATGCTGAAAGTTTTACCTCCACTGCGGTCCTCACCTTTTCCCATTTTTTCAACCACTCCGTCAGCCGGCGCAAGAATCTCGGTTCCGGTAGCTGCGGGCAAATCAAGTCCGTTATGTGCAACAATACTCTTAAAAAAGGGATTAATTTTTTTCCCGACAGATGCTCCGACCTGTTGAACTGCAAAATTATTTATCGGGACAATAGAGGGGATATTTCTTACGCTGGCTCCTAAAAACTTGAATGCCTTTTTGATTGAATCAATTGATGCCTTAACTTCTTGCGCAGATATCAACGCCGTGTCCAGCCGACTTGTCATCATCTTTACAATACGTTTATTCTTAACGGTATCCAAGTCATAATTATAACCTTCAACTCTTTTGGCAAGAGGAGAATAATCCGGAGGGTCCGCATTAAAAATTGTGTGGTATACATCTCTATCCTTCTCCTGCAAAGACGCAACAGTCCCGTTCAGCACAACAAGTTGTTTCTGCATTTGCCTGTATTCCTGCTGCATAGCACGATTCTGCCGCATGATGCGTCTATCCTTGCCGGTATATATGATGCTGGAAAAAACAAAATAATAAAGAATAGTAAGTAAGATACTTGCAATTAAATACTTGGTTATTAACCATATGAGGCCGCGTGTGGTAAGTTTGTCTTCCACAAATTTGAGCTGTTCTTTGCTGAACCTGTATTTATTTTTCTTTGCCATTATTGCTTCTTAATCATACGCTCATACTCCTGAGGAGATGTATCCTTCTTAAAATAATTCATAGGATTCACCTTACTCCCGCGATACTCCACTTCATAATGCAAATGCGTTCCGGTACTGCGTCCGGTACTTCCCATCAATGCAATCTGCTGACCTCTCTGCACATACGCACCCGGCCTTACTAAAGCTCTTGACAGGTGAGCATATCTTGTCCTGTATCCGAAACCGTGATCTACCACAATCTCATTGCCATAGCCAAAAAATGAATAATCAACCTCGGCAACTCTTCCGTTGCCGGTAGCATAAATCGGCTCACCCTGATGTCCCGCAAAATCTACCCCGGTATGCATTCTACCCCCGCCTTCAATAGGATCTACTCTGACACCAAAACCGCTGGAAAATTTTATGTGATTTAAAAAAAGCGGCGGAATTGTAGGAACACAGGACGCCATTTCTCCCGCTCTCTTTGCCATCTTGGAAACATCCTCATAACTAAGAGACTGCACATACGCCTTTTTATATAGCATATCCATTTTCATATTGGAAGCAACCATAAAATCAGAGTTTGCATAATTTTGCAGCCAGACGTATTTTTCCGGAAATTGGTAACCTGCATTACGCTCCTCCGCAGGGATTTCATCCATACCAAAGATTGGACGGTAAACATTATTGTCCCTCATCTGCAGCTCCTGCAAAATATGTCTGTTTGCATCCATTCTCCTGTCCAGAACTTCCAGCCTTGAACGCAGTCTTGCCGTAGTTTGACGCAGCTGAACCGTACGAGGAGTCTCCAGCTTAAAAACCTTGATATACAAGAAATACCAGCATCCCGCCGCAAGCAAAGAGAGCAGGAACATAATCATGCCCTTGCTCAATCGCTTCATAAAGGGAACTTTGTGAAGCTCATATGCAAGCGTCTCTGCATTAAATTCATATCTCTTTTTAACTGCCATTAGGATGACAAATTTAAATCAAATAGTTATTTTTGCAAATTACATGCAAAAGTGAAATATGATGACGTCAAAAGAAATACGAGCAGAGTTTTTACGCTTCTTTGAATCAAAGCAGCACAAAATTGTCCCCTCCGCACCAATGATTGTGAAAAATGACCCAACACTGATGTTTACCAACGCGGGTATGAATCAGTTTAAGGATATATTCCTTGGAAACGCACCGGCATTTGCAAAACGTGCGGCCGATTCTCAGAAGTGCCTGAGGGTTAGTGGAAAGCATAATGATCTGGAAGAAGTAGGACACGACACCTACCACCACACAATGTTTGAAATGCTTGGCAACTGGAGCTTTGGAGATTACTTTAAAGGGGAGGCAATTGAGTGGGCATGGGAGCTTCTTACCGGAGTCTTTAAGCTAAATCCCGACAGATTATATGCTACTGTTTTTGAGGGAAGCAAAGAGGACAAAGTTGAGATGGACAGCGAGGCTAAAGAAGCCTGGCTCAAGTATTTGCCGGAGGAGAGAATTTTGCTTGGCAATAAGCATGACAACTTTTGGGAGATGGGAGATATGGGGCCCTGCGGAACTTGCAGTGAGATTCACATAGATTTGAGAGATGATGCAGAGCGGGAAAAACTTCCCGGAAAAGAGCTGGTCAACAAATCCAATCCTCTTGTCATTGAGATTTGGAATCTTGTATTCATGCAGTTTAACAGAAAAGCAGACGGCACCCTTGAACCGCTTCCTCATAAAAACGTAGATACCGGAATGGGGTTTGAGAGATTATGCATGGCAATGCAGGGGAAGAAGAGCAATTATGACACGGACGTTTTCACCCCGCTTCTGGACAAAATCGGAGAACTTACAGGTACAGATTATAAGACTGCAAATGAGAAAGTTAGAATTGCAATGAGAGTTATTGCAGACCATACAAGAGCAATCACTTTTTCTATTGCGGACGGCCAACTTCCTTCTAATGTAAAGGCCGGTTATGTAATCAGAAGAATTTTAAGACGCGCAGTGCGATATGCATATACATTCCTTAACGTTAAAGAGCCGTTGCTGTATAGGCTTGTGCCAACGCTAGTTGCACAGATGGGAGATGCTTATCCGGAGATTAAAAAACAACAGCAGCTTATAGAAAAAGTCACAAAAGAAGAAGAGGATGCTTTCTTAAAGACCTTGGACAGAGGCATTAAGATGATGGATGACTTGGTTGCAAAATGCAAAGGGGAAGCAGCAAAGGGCAATGCGGAAACAGGAATTACGGCTGGAATCAGCGGAACAGATGCATTTGTTTTGTATGACACATTCGGGTTCCCGATAGACCTTACTGAGCTGATAGCCAAAGAGAACGGATTGGTTGTTGACTTAAAGGGATTTGAGGTGGAGCTTGGAAAACAAAAAGCAAGAAGCAGAAATGCGGAGAGCAAAAAAGAGGGTGACTGGATAGAAGTATATCCATATACAGAACCTGTTTTCACAGGTTATGACAACGTTGTTGAGCATGGTGTTAAAATTCTGAAATACAGAGACGTAAAGACAAAGGGCAAAGAAATTTTTCACATTGTTTTGGACAAGACTCCTTTCTATGCGGAGAGCGGCGGACAGGTTGGCGATACAGGTTACATTGTGGCAGAAAACGGAGGCAACACACAAAATGACAAACCTGTCGGGAACATAAAAATTCTCAACACAATAAAAGAAAACGGACTTACAATTCATGTTGCGGAGCAATTGCCTAACGATGTAAAAGCTTTATTTACAGCGCAAATAGATGAGAAAAAAAGAGCACGCACAACTGCAAACCACAGCGCCACTCACTTGCTGGATTTTGCATTAAGAAAAGTTCTTGGCACTCATATTGAGCAGAAGGGTTCTTATGTTGATTCTCATATTTTAAGATTTGACTTTTCACATTTTGAAAAAGTAAGTCCGGAAAAATTGAGAGAAGCGGAGAAAATAGTGAATGCCATGATTCGCGCAGACTACGTAAAAGATGAAAGACGCAATGTGCCAATTGAAGAGGCCCGCAAGAGCGGTGCAATTGCTTTATTTGGAGAAAAGTACGGCAATAATGTGCGAATAATAAAATTTGGAGATTCTGTTGAATTTTGCGGCGGAACACATATTGCATCTACAGGAAGAATCGGGTGGTTTAAAATAATTTCAGAGAGTGCAATTGCCGCAGGTGTAAGGAGAATTGAGGCAACAACCGGAGAGAGTGCAGAGGAGCTGGAATATGCAGCGGAAGATATACTGATTTCCATAAAAGAGCTTTTCCATAATGCACCTAATGTGATTGAGAGTGTACGCAAACTGCTTACTGATAATGAGCAGTTTAAAAAGGATGCCGAGCAGATGGTTAAGGAGAAATCCGCTGAAATGAAGAACAAGCTTATCTCTCAGGCGCAACATGTCGGCGGATTGGATTTGATGGTTTTGAGAGGACCGTATCCGGCGGAGATTGTAAAGAATATTGCGTTTATGATTAAGGCGGAGACAAAACACTCTGTATTTATCGGTGCAAGTAATTTTGATGACAAGCCGACACTTACGGTAATGTACACAGATGACCTTGTTGCTCAAGGTTTTAATGCCGGCAAAGATATTAGAGAGGCCGCCAAATTTATTCAGGGAGGCGGCGGAGGTCAGCCTTTCTTTGCAAGTGCGGGCGGCAAAAAGGTTGACGGACTTGAAGCCGCAGTGGAATGCCTTGTTAATTTGATTAAAAAGTAATGAATTTTAAGGGCAAGAAAATAAACCGCAATATCCTGCATATCAAGACAATAGACTTGTATATGCTAAAGTCGTTTTTAGGCCCGTTCATCCTCACATTCTTAATTGTCACCTTTATCCTTATGATGCAATTCCTATGGCTATACATAGATGAGCTTGTCGGAAAAGGGTTAAGTTTTGGAATTATTGTAGAATTTATGGGATGGGGGTGCTGCACGCTAATCCCTTTGGCACTGCCGCTTGCAACATTGCTGGCATCCATAATGACAATGGGAAACCTTGGAGAAAACAGTGAACTGCTTGCCATGAAAGCGGCCGGTATTTCTCTGCAAAGAATAATGATGCCTCTTTCCTATGTTGCCATATTCATAGTTGTCGGAGCCTTCTTTGCATCAAACAATTTGATTCCGGTTGCATACAATAAAATTTACACTCTAAGAGAAGACATTGGAAAAACCAAGGATGAAATAAAAATCCCGACGGGTGTATTTTACAGTGGAATAGACGGTTATACAATAAGAGTAACAAAACGCGACGAGAATGATCTGATGCACGGCATAATGGTTTACAACCACACAAAAGACAATGGTAATGTTGACTTAACAGTTGCAGACTCCGGGCGTTTTTCTCTTTCAGAGGACAAAAAAAGTTTGGTTATCATTCTGCATCACGGAACCAATTATCAGGAGACTAATAAGATAAACTTTGCAGACACCTCACTTGCCGTACAAAAGATACAATTTAAGTATCAGATGTTTGCAATACCGCTGCAAAACTACGCTTTTCAGAAATCAGACAAGGCAAGGTATGGAAACGAGGTCATGGCCAAAGACTTAAAGCAACTTAAATATGACAGGGACTCTCTGACAAAAGAGTATTCCAAAAGTTTGGACATGCAGACTTCCAGAGCATTGACCGGAGATATCCTCATACATACCGATCAGCTGGATACGGCAAGAAACAAGGGATATAAAAAGTCCGTTTCTCCCGAGGCTTTGTTTAAGTGGACAAATAAAAATCAGGAGAGAAACTCTTATAGGGAGGCTATTAGCAATCTGGAAATTCAAAGAAATACCGCGGAATTTTATGCCGCAGAACTTTACAATTCGGCATATCCGTTAAGACGCACAAAAATAGAGAGTTATAGAAAATTCACTCTGTCAATCGCATGCCTGATTTTCTTCTTCATTGGCGCCCCTATTGGTGCAATTGTGCGCAAAGGAGGACTCGGCACACCTGCTATTATTTCCATTTTGTTCTTTGTATTGTACTGGGTAGTAGACATTAGCGGGAAAAAACTGGCAAACGACGGAGCCATTGGTCCGTTTGAAGGTGCATTTATCTCCACACTTGTGCTCGCCCCTATCGGAGCATTTTTGACTTGGAAATCTACTAAAGATTCTGCATTGTTTAATCCGGAAGTAGTTTTCCATAACATTGGTAATTTCTTCAAAGGGTTATTCAGCAAGGCCAAGAGACTGCAGCTAAGAGTGGAAAAAGAGGAACAGCGCAAAGAGGCTGAACGCGAGGACCGTGAGTGGCATGAGAGAGAAGCCGTGGAGAAGGCGGGCGCAGACACAAATGCTGCTGAAAACGCAATGAACAGTTAACCGGCATGATTCAACCTCAGGTATTATTAAATGAATCAAATGAAAATAGAAAAAATCATATACATGGGCACTCCGGAATTTGCGGTTGCCCCTCTTAAAGCACTGCTGGACAATGGCTACAATGTTGTGGCAGTTGTTACGGTTCCGGACAGACCAAAAGGCCGCGGGCTTCAACTTGCGGAGAGCGATGTGAAAAAATTTGCATGTTTAAACAATATTCCCGTGCTTCAGCCGGAAAAATTAAGAGATGAATTTTTTCTAAAAGAACTTGCCGCTTTTGATGCAGATATCTTTATTGTTGTGGCTTTTAGAATGTTACCGCAGTGCGTATGGCAGATGCCTAAGTTTGGAACATTCAATCTTCACGGTTCTTTGTTGCCGAGCTACAGGGGCGCCGCTCCTATCAACTGGGCAATAATGAACAGAGAAAAAGAGACAGGGGTTACAACGTTTTTCATTGACGGGCAGATAGATACCGGGAAAATTTTAATGCAGGAACATTGCCATATTGAACCGCGTGAGACGATGGGCACTCTGCATGACAAGCTGATGTCAATGGGTGCGAGCCTTGTTGTAAACACGGTGCGCGGACTTGAAGCCGGGACGTTGAAGGCTGTTTCCCAGGATGATATGACTTCTTGTAATGCTGCTGCTAACGGTTCAAGATCGCTGAAGCCTTGCCCCGCTCCAAAAATCACAAAGGAGACCTGCCGAATTGATTGGAATAGAAGCGCACAACAAATTGATGCTCAAGTACGCGGACTTTCCCCATATCCTGGCGCTACCGCTGTCCTTGAAGAAAAAGAAAATATCAGTGACACTTCAAATACTGACATAAACTCTAGCGCCAAAAAATCTATTGAAGTAAAAATTTTCTCAACGGATCTGTGCAATACCGCTTCTGAAAAAGACTCGGCTGCCTGTACGGCAATTGCTGAAAATAGCTCGGGATCTTGCGATGCACTTTTGCACAAAAAATCTGTCGGGAGCCTGACAACAGACGGCAAAACATACATCCGTATCATTTGCGGAGACGGCAACCAACTAGAAATAAAGGAATTGCAGATAGCAGGCAAAAAGAGAATGAAAACAGAAGACTTTCTGCGCGGCTTCCGCGGAATTGACAACTACAAGAGCCAGTTAAACAAATAACCGGACAGAATAATAAACAGCGTTATTGTTCCAAAGAAAATTCCAATCAGTTTCCAAGTCATTACTTTTTTAAGCAACGTTGCCTCAGGCAATGATAAGCCGACAACCGCCATCATAAAAGAAAGCGCCGTTCCAATTGGTATCCCCTTAGCCACAAACACCTCTATAACAGGCACAATACCCGCCGCATTCGCATACATGGGCACTCCAAGAATAACAGACAACGGGACTGCATACCAGTTGCTTTTAGACATGTGTTGCTGGAAAAATCCTTCAGGAACATAACCGTGAATTGCACCGCCTATAGCAATACCAATAATAACATAAAGCAACACTCCTTTTACAATTCCCCACGAATCATGAATAATACCAGGGAGACGCTGCATAAAAGAGGCTTTATCTCTTTCCCACTGCTC
>Ga0160425_1003785_pt1 | contig 10688 bp, 7 predicted proteins | sample BioMet8_FD_108193 | JGI IMG/M metagenome (GOLD analysis project Ga0160425, IMG submission 108193) | Microbial communities from bioreactor (seeded with sewage sludge) at Lawrence Berkeley National Lab, California, USA - Biofuel... | ecosystem: Engineered > Bioreactor > Anaerobic > Unclassified ...
GTACCCAACCAGCACGCCGCTGACCAGATTGTCATAGGAGTCGTATTTCTCCCAGCCATTTTGGTGGCTACTGTAGCGCAAGGCTTTGGCGAAGATGCCGTCACTCTTTTCATCCGGTGTTTTGAGGGTATAGTTGTCACCGCTTAGCATGGTGTCCACCAGATTCTTGCCCACAAACCGCTGGGTCTTCATGTTGGCAGTCATCAAACTGTCATAGGCTCTGGGCTGCATTTTTGTCCCCAGATTGTCTAAATTATAGTCATAGAAATCTATCCCTGCCACCAGATTCTGTCCGTCCCCAGTCTGATAACCGGCGACTTTGTCCAATACTTTTCCTAAAGTCAGACCATCTTCGGTAGTTGCTATATTGCTGTAGGCATTGGCCGCACGAGTCGCGGTGAATGTACAGCTCTTGTCTGCCACGCTGGTGGAAGTTGCTATGACGCTGACCGTCCGGGTATTAGCATCTTCCCCGGTTATGGTCAAATTATTTCCATATTGTAAGTCAGATTCATTAACACGAAGTACATTTTCACCATTGGCAAAATAACCAAAAGGAATAAAATGCACTTCTCCTTCGATATGGGATGTGCCCAAAACATTTAACACGTCGCTAACATTAGTGCCTCCCTGCAAATTCAGGTTGCCTGTAGCCGTTTGCACATAGTTATGGACGGTTATCGTACCAATGCCATCCCCCGGCTCCACATTGCCACTGTTTGTCAGGTCATTATAGATAGTTCCATTACCCGTTAAAGTTCCGTCTGTGTTAACATAAACCGCCGACTGTACGCTGCCGCCGGTGCCGTCGCCTTTACGGAGCAGGGACAAAGTTCCTTGATTAATCTTGGTATCACCTGTATAAAGGTTGTCACCCATCAGGGTCAATATGCCTGTACCGGTTTTAGTCAGGCCCCCCTCGCCGTAAATCACGCCGCCATAGACAGAATCAGTCAGTCCGGCAGTCAGGTCCACGGTCATATTGGACAATGTGGTACGGTTAGGGTGCAATGGATCGGTCCCGTACAGTTCGCTGGCAGAACCTAGATTAACATAGCTACCGCCTACCCCACCATCGTTTAGATAACATACTGTGAAGTCGCCACCATTGGCCAAGGCGCTGTCTTTGGAACGGCCATAAGTTAGAATTGTTTGATTTTTCTCCCCTTGCTCTTTAGATAAATAATACAGATCAACCCAGCCATTATCGTCAGCATCGTAAACAAAACACAATCCCGGTGTTGAAGTAATTGTTGAAGTATCGTACTGGTATTTTACTACTTGTTCCTTGCCATCTGCAGCTGTCAATGTCAGCTTAATCATATATTCCTTATCCTTCGGCAAAAACACATACTTATTAAAATCCACTGTTCTGTAACCTTTATAGGCCAGTGTCGTATCCTTGCCAAATGTCCCCTCCTGTGTGTAAACCGTCCTGCCATCTGTAGGGGAACTCATATCGGTAAGCACTTCTATTTTATAAGAAGTACTGTCATTGGAAACATAAAATGTGGTTGCTTTCAGCATTTGTGGTGCTGTGGCAGTTAATTTATTGGCATAGGCAACTTGATTGTTTGCTGCGTTGGTATAATCTCCGGTAGTATCATCCGGAACTGAATAAGTATTTGTTTCTAATTGAGTATAGCGCATACTATCCGGCTCGGGATTAAAAATGCCTCTGAGTTTAAAGCTATTATCCTGCAAGGGAATATAGAAATACCCTACATCTCCGGCTTTAGCTCCCCAGGAATTGCGAACTATCCAAGCGCCCACAATAGGTGAGCCATTCTTGTTTGTGAAATTCGTAAACACATAATTATCATCCCAGCCAACAATACTAACCGCATGAGTGGTATGGTGATTAGTGCCGGGCTTGTATAGTTCCTTTTTATCATTACTCATGAAGCTCGTATCAACACCAATGGACAATACGCCCGCATCTTTAACCAGCTGCTTAAGGTAATCAGCTGTTACATCTGATTTAAAACCTATAGAATACAAATCATGTACCGAACCCTGTGAAGGAACGATAGATTCTATTCCTTTCATAGTTTCGTCAGTAGAATCATAGGGATATTGGCTGTCTAGGGCATTTCCCCAGCGCGCCATTGCAATAAAAGCTATTTCCGAGTAACCACCCTGCTCAAAAATATTTTTCTCATAGGGGTAAGGGTTTTTATTATCGTCATACTCTTGTGTAGTTGGCGAATAATATTTTCTGTCTTTCCATGTGCCATCCAAGGGTGGTTCATATGCCAACCAGGCAATGTAACGTTCTGAAAGGTTGGGAGCAGAACCGGTTATGCCTGCTTTCTCGAGTTGCAGGTTCCAATTGCTTTCGTATGATGCTAGGGCCGCAAATGTCCAACAAGCGCCATAATGCCCCTGGTCCCAAACGCTGGGAACTATTGTCGTAGTAATTTCAGATGTTTTGTCCGTATACTTTGTGCGTCGATAGTCAAAATAGTCCGGCAGCGCTCCTTCGCTTAGGCCTGTACCCCCAGCCAAAACCCCGCATAAAATCCCACACACCAGCATTTTTTTATGTCTTGTTGTTCTCTTCTCCATCACATCATCTTCTTTCTGTTATAAGTTTTGTTACGTAATATTATATAATAAAAACGCAATTTTCGCTATTTTTTTGTCACTATTGGTGCGTCCCCATTGGACGTCCCCATCGGTTGTCCCCATCGGTTGTCGCCATTGGTTGTCGCCATTGGTGCCTGGCACTTTTGGCGACGGGCGCTTTTGGGTCTGACGTCCCCATTGGTCGTCGCCATCGGTCGTCTCCATTGGTGCCTGGCACTTTTGGCGACGGGCGCTTTTGGCCTGACGTCCCCATTGGTCGTCGCCATTGGTTGTCGCCATTGGTTGTCGCCATCGGTGCCTGGCACTTTTGGCGACGGGCACTTTTGGCGACGGGCGCTTTTGGCGACGGGCGCTTTTGGGCTGACGTCGCCATCGGTTGTCTCCATTGGTGCCTGGCACTTTTGGCGACTGGTGCTTTTGGTCTGACGTCTCCATTGGTGCCTGGCACCGATGGGGACGTTTGAGGTCTAAGCTCGGGCCCAGAGCCGAGAGCAGGCGACGTTCTTGGCGACTTTACGCACAAAAAAACCGCTGATTGTACATACAATCAGCGGGTTTTCGTATTCAGCTACGTGTTAAATTATTTTTTCGGTGCTTCACCGAACCATTGCTTAAAAAGCTTGTCATAAGTGCCGTCTTTTTTTAATTCAGCCAAAGCCTTATTGATGTCAGCGGTCATCTTGCTGCCTTTATTAAGAGCCATGCCGTAAGATTCGGCTTCCATAACATTACCAACCATCTTAGCACTGTCCTTGCCGGCTTGGGTAATGTAATAAGCTGCCACCGGAACGTCGATAATTACTGCATCTACGCCCTTGTTCTTCAATTCCATGAATACTTCGGAATTTGCATTAAATGAAGTAACTTTAGCACCGGGAACCTTGGCCGCACGAGTAGCACCCGTTGTACCGATTTGCACGGCAATCTTCTTGTTCTTCAAATCATCAACGCTCTTAATGGCGTTGTTATCTTTGTTGACAACTACGATCAAACCGGAAACATAGTAGGGATCAGAGAAATCCACTGCCTTTTGCCGTGCGGGAGTAATGGACATGCCCGCAACCGCCACGTCGATATTGCCGGATTTCAGGGCCGGAATCAAGGCATCAAATCCCATGTTGGCGATTTCCACTTTCATGTTCATTTTTTTGCCGATGGCACGAATCAGATCCATGTCAAATCCGTCATAATCCTTGGAGCCTTTCTTTTGGAACTCGAATGGTGCAAAGGACGGCTCTGTGCCTACCTTCAATACCTTTTGAGTTTTGCTTTCCTGCTTGGTTTCTGTCTTTTTGGCGCTGCCGCATCCTGCAACAAGACCAATGGACAAAATCATTGTCATACAAATAGCTGCGATTCTTTTCAACATTAACGCCTCCTAAATTTTCTTTGCTGTGTAATTATATCACAAATACTATAGCGTTACAAAGGAAACAGACACCAGCAAATGTGTTTAGTTGCATAGCTCGGCTCTGGCACTTTGTTTCCAGCCCTAACGTCCCCATTGGTGCCAGGCACTTTTGGCGACATGTCGACAGCCGCCAGCAACTTTTGGGGACGCTTTTGGTGACGGTTTTAGCGACGCTTTGGCGACGGTGCTACCTTTGGGGTGATGTTTCTGTTGCCAATGAGTCCACGGAAGGCGTTAATATATTGCTTATGAACCGTACCAGTGTCCAAAAGACAAGTACTGTTGCCAAAGCAGTCTCAAATTGGGCTAAGTAAAAAAATGCCGGGAGCTGCATTCCCAGTTTTCCCAAACAGACAAAACTTTGCTTCAGAGCAATGGCGCTTATCACAAAGGGAAAAGTAAATGCCGCTGCACTGGGGTAAAATGGCAGCTTAACCAGTTTTGGCAGTTGCAGCACCACTATAATGTAGATTACTGTTGCCACCCCTACCATTCCCAAGATGAAACCCGGCGATTTTGGCATTACGGATTGAATATAGCCAGCCAGACAGAGGCTCATTGGTGCGGCGTATATACAAAATAAAGACTGTGCCGGTTGTGGTACTTCTTTGTAGACAATGTACCGATAAGTCACGATTCCCAACAGTACCGCGAAACTTATCATGGCAAAGCCGCAAAGGAAGCGGCCCAACATATGTTGTTTAAATAGCGGAGCGTTTATAGCTGCCGCAGCGATTCCCACGTAGACGATGAAGTAACTGGCAAAAACTTTTGGCATTGCCGGCGGCAGCATGAATTTTCCCGTAAAATAGATGATTAATGCTAGGTGCAATGTGATGCCAACGTACCACATTCCTGTTCCCACCCCGGACATAATCGGCTGCAAATAGCCCGCCAAAATAATTACGGCCATGGAAAATGTCCCGGCTACGCTGGCCATTATCGGATTTTTCATATCAGTTATGAATAATTGGCGATGACGTACATACTTTGCCACCCAAATAATTCCAAGGATTCCCGCTAATACACCACAAAATACACGCAAAGCCGGAGAATAATTCTGGAGCAAATTCCCCAGGGCCGCCAATCCCAGCATTACTCCAGACAAAGGCAGCGGAATTCGTTTCAACATATGCGTCACCATTTCCTATTCATCTAGATTTTTAAAGCCAAGTTCTCGCACTATAATTTCCGCGGTTTTGCCTGCACAAAGTCCGGTAAAATGAATGCATTGTTTGGAGTGATCGCCACCTTTAAACTCGGCAATAAGCGCTCTGCAACAAGCAACATGCTTACCGTTGGCGGTCAAAAACCAGTCATGCAATTCCTTAACCAGTTCTAGACATTTAACGGATTGGGGATCCTGTTTACCCAGAGGTTCTGTACGGCCAAAGAACATACCAAGTACAAGAATGCCCCCGTTCAAAGCTCCACACATGCAGCCGGTTTTGCCTGCGCCCACAGCCATTCCGGATGACATGGCGATGACTTCTCTGGGAACGGCCGGCTCGAAGTTGTCAAGGATAGCTGCCATCACCGCTTCGCAACAATAGAAGCCTTTTCTAAAATAATTCTCAGCATCTTCGGTAATCTTTTTTACGCTAACTGTTTCGTTTTGACATTTCATTTGCATTACTCCTCGTCTCTTTTTGTTGAAGAAATCTGTGACCATATGACGTTCTTCGTCATCATTTGTTTCCTCTCCGAGAAATATTATCATTCGTATTTTCATTATACAAATAGCTATTTTTAATAAATACTCTCAAACATCTATTAAATTAATATCTGTCCCTAAGGTCCCCATCGGTGCCAGGCACTTTTGGCGATTGTTTTGGCGACCTGTCGTCTGTCCTCAGCACCCGGTCTAGAGTTTCAGGCTTAACGTCCCCATCGGTGCCTGTCACTTTTGGCGACATGTCGACGGCCGCCAGCAACTTTTGGCTATGGTTTTGGCGACGGTGCTACTTGGGGGGAGTGGACTTCAGAATTTTTGCAATTTGCTTGCGATTGACTTTCGTGATTTTTTCGATGATTCTAGCGCTCAATTTTAGTTGCTCAGACATTGTTTTTATTATTTTTTCCTGTGGAATTCCCTGCCGGCGCTTTTTGTTCCACATGCGCATCCCGTCCTGGGTCCTTTCGTCATCGGTGCTCACATCTAAAAAAGCTTTATCCTCTATAAGTTCGTTGAATTTGCGAAAAGATTTCACTGCCGTTGCGTGTTCTTCCGAAAACATTGCCAGCACAAATTCGATATCCGTTAAACCGCTTTTGTCGCCCGACCCCACATAATCATTGAAACTGCTCCATTTGTAGTCCCCAATTTTGTCCACCATCCCTGCTTTGCTGGGGTTTTGGTGAATATAGCGGATTACTGCGAAAAGATACGTGTCATTTTCAATGTTTTCGCTGCGAAAACGGTCCTGAAACAAGTGGCCGACTTTTTTGTATTCTCGGTTAAAATAGTTAGCATAGGCGCCATTGAGGCCATGCATGATGTCAGATAGCCTATTGCTTTTGTCGCCTATTAGTAAATGTACGTGGTTGTCCATCAGGCAATAGGCGTACAACATAAAGTTTTTTTTAGCTTTGTGCGCTTTTAACAATTTAATAAATACTTTTTTGTCTTTATTGTCATGAAAAATTGCTTGTTTGTTGTTGCCACGCATAATAACGTGGTAAATTCCGGTTTGACTGTAAGTTCTAGCGTATCTTGGCATATTGTTTTCTCCGAATGTTAGTGTATTTAGGGTGCAATTGGTGGAATGAGTTGGTGTCGCCATTGGTGTCGCCATTGGTGCCTGGCACTTTTGGTGACATTTTCGGTCTAAGTCCAGGCCCAGAGCCAAGACCCAAAGCCAAGGTTCTGTGGCACTGTCGCCATTGGTGCCTGGCACTTTTGGGTCTTATTTTTAGGTCAGATTTTAGGGGTGAGTTTTTTTAACACAAAACCGTGTTTCACTCAATAAAAATGAGGAACACGGTTTTGTTATATGAAAGGAGGACAGACCTACCCCATTCCATATTGCTAGCCCTAGTTTATGGCTAAGGATAGGTTCCGTTGCCTATAATTAGGATAACACATTCAAAATGTAATTTCAACTATTTTTTGTTCTTTTTTATGTATTATTTTATGTCTTAAAGTACTTATTTTGTGTGTGCAAGCACTAGGTAACAGCTTATATTAAGCCCGCCATTACTACGTTATAAAAATTTAGCCATTTACAGGGTGCTGTACACCTTTGGTGTTCTGGCGTCTGTCCTCGGCACCAGGGCTGGAGTTTCGGGCCTAACGTCCCCATTGGTGCCTGGCACTTTTGGCGACATGGCGACAGGCAGCAGCGACAGTAGGCGACGGCTTTGGCGACGACTTTGGCGACCTGTCCCCGGCACCAGGGCTGGAGTTTCGAGCCTAACTTCCCCATTGGTGCCTGGCACTTTTGGCGACAGGCAGCGGCAACTTTTGGCGACATGGCGATAAGCAACAGCGACAGTAGGCGACGGCTTTGGCGATCTGGCGTCTGTCCCCGGCACCAGGGCTGGAGTTTCGGGTCTAGCGTCCCCATTGGTGCCTGGCACTTTTGGCGACAGCTTTGGCGACCCGGCGACAGGCAGCAGCGACAGTAGGCGACGGCTTTGGTGCTCTAGCGTCTGTCCCCGGCACCAGGGCTGGAGTTTCGAGCCTAGTGTCCCCATTGGTGCCTGGCACTTTTGGCGACAGCTTTGGCGACCCGGCAGCGGCGATGTTGGGCGATGAACTGGCGACATGGCGATAAGCGCAAAAAACCGTCGGGGATTAACCGACGGTTTTCGAGTTTTATGCTTATTTGTTGACCTCATTAACAAAATCACCAACTACTTTATTGAACTTTTCCGGCTCCTCCCAGAATAACATATGTCCGGAATTTTCGAAGTGCTCAATTTTAGCACCCGGAATGTTTTCCCCAACCCATTCTGTACCTTTATTTGGGAAAATTGCGCTGTGACGCGCTACGCATACCAAAGTCGGCAGTTTGATGTGGGGCAAAAAATCCCGCCAATCCAAGTTCGTGTGGTCACGCATGATTTCGATTCTTACATATGGAGGACATTTCGAGATTTCGTCCGCAATGAACTTGACCTCATCCGCGTCCGGATTGTGGTGGAGACACCCGTAAGCCAGTCCCTCTGCCGCACCCCGCGGATTGTACTTGATGTCATAACACAGGCGGATAAACATTTCTACATCATAGCAACCGTTCTGACCCCACTGCCAATCCGGCCCCGTGTATTGCAGAGGTGCCTGATCCACGCAGACAAGCCCTTTCAGCCGATAATTGCCGAACAGTTCGATATAGCTCCAGAGGATGGATGCGCCCATAGACCAGCCCAAAACAGTAACATCATGGAGGTCCAAGTGGTCCAGCAGATTTTTCACGTCCATAGCATATCTGGAAATACGATGGCTGTGCAGTACTTTTTCGGATTCCCCGTGACCCCGCATGTCCATGCAAATAACTTTAAAATGCTTGGAGAGCTCAGGAACGTTATATTTCCAGAATTTTGTGGTGCAGGTCCACCCCGGAAGCATGAAGAGGGGGTTGCCTTCGCCTTGTACGTCATAGTAAATTTCTACGCCATCGTTTGTCTTAAATGTTGACATTGTAATTCCTCCCTTGAGTTTAACTTTTTGTTCTGTCGCCTAATCTCGGCACCAGAGCTGGATTTTCGACCCTAGCATCCCCATTGGTGCCTGGCACCTTTGGCGACATGGCGTCTGTCCCCGGCACCAGGACTGGAGTTTCTGGTCTAACGTCCCCATTGGTGCCTGGCACTTTTGGCGACATGGCGACAGGCGCCGGCAGCTTTTGGCGACTTTACCCTTTATGGGTGACGAAAGTGCCAACGTTTGTACCCACTTGTTCCCCGTCCAGCAAGGCCAGTTTGCCACCGATGATGACGGCTTTTATGCCAAGTGGCTTGCGCAGAGAATCAGTATAGGTTGCCTTATCTTCGATTTTCTCAAAGTCGAATACCGTGATGTCGGCCCGCTTGCCCACAGCAATTATGCCACGATCAGGAAGGGAAAGGATTTTTGCCGGCAGGCTTGTGCATTTGTAGACAGCCTTTTCCAGTGTCAGAATACCCTTTTCCCGAATGGTTTGGAAATACCGCGGGAAGGTGCCGAAGCTCCGGGGATGAGGATTGGAGCCAAGGAAAAAGTCCTTGTCGTAGGGAACGGCATAGCCGTCGCAACCCACGGCAATAAACTGCTCCTGCATAATTGCCAGCATATCCGCCTCGTTCAGGCAGAAATAGCAGCAAGGAACCAAGCCCTTAGCCCCCACCAACAGCTTGCAAGCCGCCAGTTCAGGGGCAATGTGCATTTCTTGGGCAACTGCGGCCAATGTTTTGCCATCGTACTCCGGTCGCCAGCCTGTTGTCGTTATGATGAGCACTGCGTCGGCCCCGCCCCGCCGCTCCATCTCAGCTTTGGTTTCTGCCAAAAGCTCCGTTGTGGGATTGGCCAGCCGCCGGCACATAGCCCCGGTGCCCCCGTCCTGGGCTTCTTCGGGGACGAGAACCGCCAGACTGGCACAGGTGGCCAGATACGGATACTGGTCGCAGGTTACGTCCACACCCTGTTCCTTAGCCTTTTTGATTTTTGCCAGTAGCTGCTGGGCCTTGCCCCACTGAGGCTTGCCCACCAGTTTCAAGTGGGAAATCTGCAGATGCACGCCGCTTTCTTTGGCCACGTGAAGCATTTCGTCCACGGCAGCAAAAATTTTCGTGCTTTCGCTACGCATGTGAACGGCCAGGATACCGTTGTGCTTTTTGACAACTTTGGCCAAGGCTATTAGTTCGTCGTCATCAGCATAGGAACTGGGTGGATAAATCAGGCCGAGAGATAGGCCGAATGCCCCTTTGGCCATTTCTGCATCCAGCAAATTCTCCATGGCGCCCAGCTGGTCGGCCGTAGGTTTTTCCATGCCAAAGCCCATAACGGTGCCTCGCAATGTCCCATGCCCAATGAGCAGTCCAACATCTGTAGCCGGCTTGGAGCGTTGCAGGTGTTTATTGTAATCGCTAATGGAGTCGTCCGTCATGGTCAATCCGTGCAGGGGCAGCTCCAGTCCTGAAGCCATTAGTTCGTTAATTCCCGCCCGGGAATGGTTGTTGACGGGCAGCAGGGAAATGCCGCAGTTGCCCACTAATTCCATGGTTATGCCTTGATAAAGTTTGCTTTGGGGCTTGACGTTGGGGTAGAAGGGGCACCAGTCCGAGTGCGAGTGAATGTCGATGAAGCCGGGGGAAACCACTAGTCCCGCGGCGTCAATGGTGCGCTGGCCCGGGCCCAGGTCATGGCCGATGGCTGCAATTTTGCCCTTTTTAATGGCAATGTCTTCAGTATAGGCGGGCTTGCCGGTGCCGTCTACGATTTTTCCGTTTTTGACGATGAGATCAAACATAGTATCACTCCTTAGTTTGTTCATATGTATAGAATAGAGCACGCCGCCCTTTGTCGTCGCCTAGCATCGGCACCAGAACTGGGGTCTCAGGCCAGACGTCTCCATTGGTGCCAGGCACTTTTGGCGACACGGCACCAGCAACCTTTGGCGACTATCGCCTAACGTCGGCGCCAGGACTGTGGTCTCAGGTCAGACGTCCCCATTGGTGCCTGGCACTTTTGGCGACATGGCGACAGCAA
>Ga0160425_1003793_pt1 | contig 10676 bp, 1 predicted proteins | sample BioMet8_FD_108193 | JGI IMG/M metagenome (GOLD analysis project Ga0160425, IMG submission 108193) | Microbial communities from bioreactor (seeded with sewage sludge) at Lawrence Berkeley National Lab, California, USA - Biofuel... | ecosystem: Engineered > Bioreactor > Anaerobic > Unclassified ...
GGTACCGGGGCGGCGACGCCCGGGCGGCCGCTCGGGGGCGGTTCCGGAAAAAATTAAAAAGTTTTTCGGAAACGGGGTTGACACGGGCGAGGCGGTTTTGCTAAAGTCCTAACCCGCGCCGCAAAACGGTGGGAGACCACCGCGGGCGGCGCAAGCGATCTCTGACAACCGAAGCTCAAGCGCATCCGCGAAGGGTCCCAAACGATCCGGAGGGGATGCGGAAATGACAGAACACTTGTGCCAGGCAATTTGAACGAACAAGGCGCGCGGCGGGGCTCCGGCCCGCGGCCGCGCGTTGGATTTTTTTTCTGAGAGTTTGATTCTGGCTCAGAACGAACGCTGGCAGCGTGGATTAGGCATGCAAGTCGAGCGACCGCGGGCGTGTAGCAATACCCGCCCGCGGGAGCGGCGGAAGGGCGAGGAACGCATGGGCAATCTGTCCCTGGGGTGGGGATAACACCGCGAAAGCGGTGCTAATACCGAATGTGGCGGGCGCGGCGCATGCCGCGCCCGGCAAAGGCGGGGACCGCAAGGCCCGTCCCCCGGGGAGGAGCCCGTGTGCCATCAGCTAGTTGGCGGGGTAACGGCCCACCAAGGCTCACGGCTAGCTGGTCTGAGAGGACGACCAGCCGCACTGGGACTGAGACACTGCCCAGACTCCTACGGGAGGCTGCAGTCGAGGATCATTCGCAATGGGCGCAAGCCTGACGATGCGACGCTGCGTGGAGGATGAAGGCCTTCGGGTTGTAAACTCCTGTCATGGGGGGCGAGGGGAGCGCGGGGAACATCCGCGCGACTTGACGGTACCCCAAGAGGAAGCCACGGCTAACTCTGTGCCAGCAGCCGCGGTAATACAGAGGTGGCGAGCGTTGTTCGGATTTACTGGGCGTAAAGGGCGCGTAGGCGGCGCGGCGTGTCGGGTGTGAAATCCATGGGCCCAACCCATGAAGTGCGCCCGAAACTGCCGCGCTGGAGTGCGGGAGGGGGGATCGGAATGCAGGGTGTAGCGGTGAAATGCGTTGATATCCTGCAGAACACCGGTGGCGAAGGCGGATCCCTGGAACGCAACTGACGCTGAGGCGCGAAAGCAGGGGGAGCAAACAGGATTAGATACCCTGGTAGTCCCTGCCCTAAACGGTGTGCACTTGGGGTGGGGGGATTTCACCCCCCCCGTCCCGGAGCTAACGCGTTAAGTGCACCGCCTGGGGAGTACGGCCGCAAGGTTAAAACTCAAAGAAATTGACGGGGGCCCGCACAAGCAGAGGAGCATGTGGCTTAATTCGATGCAACGCGAAGAACCTTACCCGGGTTTGACATGCAGCTGCACGGCCTATGAAAGTAGGCCTCCTTCGAGGGTGCTGCACAGGTGCTGCATGGCTGTCGTCAGTTCGTGCCGTGAGGTGTTTGGTTAAGTCCAGCAACGAACGCAACCCCTGTGTCCAGTTGCCATCGGGCAATGCCGGGAACTCTGGACAGACCGCCCGTTCACACGGGAGGAAGGTGGGGATGACGTCAAGTCAGTATGGCCCTTACATCCGGGGCTGCACACGTGCTACAATGGCCGGTACAAAGGGAAGCGAGGCCGCGAGGCGGAGCCAATCCCCAGAACCGGCCCCAGTACAGATTGCGGTCTGCAACCCGACCGCATGAAGCCGGATTTGCTAGTAACGGCGCATCAGCTACGGCGCCGTGAATACGTTCCCGGGCCTTGTACACACCGCCCGTCACATCATGAAAGCCGTCTGCACCCGAAGCCGGCGCACCGACCCGCAAGGGGGGGAGCCGTCTAAGGTGTGGGTGGTGATTGGGATGAAGTCGTAACAAGGTAACCGTTGGGGAACCAGCGGTTGGATCACCTCCTTTCTAAGGAGCAGCCCCGCGCATGCGGGGCGAAGGTGGAACGCCCCTCGGGGCGCGCGGAGCGGAGACGCCCGCGACCGCCTGAACGCAGGTGCCTGTCAGTTCCGCACCCCCTCCGGACCGCCCTCGGGCGGCCCGCAGGAGCGCTTGAGCGCGCGTCGATAGAGACGTCCCGGGGCCGGGGGCATAGCTCAGTTGGCAGAGCGCCAGCTTTGCAAGCTGGATGTCGCCGGTTCGAGCCCGGCTGCCTCCACCAGTCTTGGCGGGGGCGGGCGGCGGACGGGGGAGGGCGTGTAGCTCAGTTGGTTAGAGCGCGTCCCTGATAAGGACGAGGTCCCTGGTCCGACTCCAGGCACGCCCACCAGCTCGGGGGCTGCCGCATCGGCGCAAAAACGGTTTTCCCGCCCTCGGGCGGGTTCGATCTTTGACAACTGCACAGTTCTGGGAAGAAGAGTTGCAACGTAAACGAGATGGACGGAGGTTCCGATTCTCCGGCCAAGCGTATACGGGCGCACGACGGATGCCTTGGCACCGCCAGGCGATGAAGGACGCGGTAAGCTGCGATAAGCTTCGGGGAGCGGCAAGCACGCTTTGATCCGAAGGTTTCCGAATGGGGCAACCCCGCACCCGTCATGGGGTGCGACCCCCGGCCGAACAAACTAGGCCGGGAGGGGCGACACCGGGGGAAGTGAAACATCTCAGTACCCCGAGGAGAGGAAATCAACCGAGACTGCGCAAGTAGCGGCGAGCGAACGCGCATCAGCCCAAACCGGGAGGCTTGCTTCCCGGGGTTGCGGGACCGCAACACGGCACGCGGAGGGTTAGGCTAACGGTCTGGAAAGGCCGGCGGCACAGGGTGAAAGCCCCGTGGCCGAAAGCCCGACGCGGCCCAGCGGTATCCCAAGTAGGACGGGACACGTGAAACCCAGTCCGAATCCGGGGGGCCCACCCTCCAAGGCTAAGTACTCGGCGGTGACCGATAGTGGACAAGTACCGCGAGGGAAAGGTGAAAAGAACCCCTGCTAGGGGAGTGAAACAGACCTGAAATCGTGCGCCCACAAGCTATGGCGGCGTCAGCAATGACGTGGCCGTTTGCCTTTTGCATAATGAGTCCGCGAGTCACCCTGCGCCGCGAGGCTAACCGAAAGGGGAGCCGCAGCGAAAGCGAGTCCGAAACGGGCGAGCAGTGGCGCGGGGTGGACCCGAAGCCCGAGTGAGCTACCCTTGGTCAGGCCGAAGCCTCCGTAACAGGAGGTGGAGGGCCGAACGAGTCTCCGTTGAAAAGGGGTTCGATGAACTGAGGGTAGGAGCGAAAGACTTATCAAACCGGGTGATAGCTGGTTCTCCCCGAAATGCCTTTAGGGGCAGCCTCCGATAACGCACCGCGCGGGGGTAGAGCACTGACTGGTCTAGGGCCCCTGCCGGGGTACCGAAGCCTGTCAAACTCCGAATACCGCGCGCGTCAGTCGGGGAGTGAGACTGTGGGGGCTAAGCTTCACAGTCGAGAGGGAAACAGCCCAGACCGCCGAATTAGGCCCCCAAACGACGCTAAGTCACTAAGGATGTGGGGTTTCGAAGACAGCCAGGATGTTGGCTCAGAGGCAGCCATCATTTAAACAGTGCGTAACAGCTGACTGGTCGAGAGATCCCGCGCCGAAAATGATCGGGAGTCAAGCGCCGTGCCGAATTCGCGGAGCGAGAGCTGGTAGGGGAGCGTTGCCTGGCGGGACGAAGCCGCGCGCGGAAGCGGCGGTGGACTCCAGGCAAGTGATTATGCGGACATGAGTAACGAAAAGCCGGGTGAGAATCCCGGCCGCCGGAATCCCAAGGTTTCCCGGGGCAGGTTCGTCCGCCCGGGGTTAGCCGGTGCCTAAGCCGAGGCCGAAGGGCGTAGGCGATGGACAGGAGGTCAACATTCCTCCGCTTCCGGAAAGAGTCTGACCGACGGGGATTGCGGGAGGCTAAGGGGGAGGGCCGATGGACGCCCTTTTGAGTGCGTAGGGCTGCGCGCAGGCAAATCCGCGCGCTGCACGCCTGAAACACGGTCGAGCGGGACGGCGACGTCCCGCGAGCCCCCCACGCCAGGCCGCCTAGAAAAACCCCTAGGGATCGATCCGGAAACCGTACCAAAACCGACACAGGTGGGAGGGTACCAGTATACCAAGGCGCGCGAGAGAAACCTCGTTAAGGAACTCGGCAATCTAGCCCCGTAACTTCGGGAGAAGGGGTCCCCCCGCGAGGGGGGCGCAGTGAACGGGCCCATGCGACTGTTTAACAAAAACACAGCACTCTGCAAACGCGCACGCGGACGTATAGAGTGTGACACGTGACCAATGCGGAAAGGTCAAGGCGAGGGGTCAGCCGCAAGGCGAAGCTCCGAACCAAAGCCCCCGTGAATGTCGGCCGTAACTATAACGGTCCTAAGGTAGCGAAATTCCTTGTCGGGTAAGTTCCGACCTGCACGAATCGTGTAACGCTGTGGGCGCTGTCTCAACGAGGATCTCGGTGAAGTTGTAATGCCGGTGAAAATGCCGGATTCCCGCAGAAGGACGGAAAGACCCTGTGAACCTTTACTGTAATCTGGTACTGGATTCTGGTCGCTTATACGTAGCATAGCCGGGAGCCTCGGAAGCCCCCCCTTCGGGAGGGGCGGAGGCGCCAGTGAAATACCGGTTTTAAGCGAACGGACTTCTAACCCCGGGCCCTCAGCGGGCCGCGGGACAATGCCAGAGGGTCAGTTTGACTGGGGCGGTTTCCTCCCAAACGGTAACGGAGGAGTTCGAAGGTCACCTCAGCACGGTCGGCAATCGTGCGTCGAGCGCAAGGGTAGAAGGTGGCTTAACTGCGAGAGGGACACCTCGAGCAGATGCGAAAGCAGGACCTAGTGATCCGGCGGTAACTCGTGGTAGTGCCGTCGCTCAACGGATAAAAGGTACTCCGGGGATAACAGGCTGATCGCTGCCGAGAGTTCACATCGACGCAGCGGTTTGGCACCTCGATGTCGGCTCATCGCATCCTGGGGCTGGAGAAGGTCCCAAGGGTTTGGCTGTTCGCCAATTAAAGCGGTACGCGAGCTGGGTTCAAAACGTCGTGAGACAGTTTGGTCCTTATCCTCTGCGGGCGCAGGAGAATTGAGGGGAGCATTCCCTAGTACGAGAGGACCGGGAATGACCGGCCCATGGTGTTCCGGTTGTCGCGCCAGCGGCACTGCCGGGTAGCTATGCCGGGAACGGATAAGCGCTGAAGGCATCTAAGCGCCAAGCCTCCCCCGAGACAAGTTCTCCCGGGCGAAAGCCCCCAAAGGCCGGTCGCAGACTACGACCTCGATAGGGCGGGCGTGCAAGTCCGGCAACGGGCTCAGCGGACCGCTACTAATCGGCCGGGCGGTTTGGCCGTTATTTGAAACTTCATCAGAAGTCGAAGCTTCGGACGCACCGACATTTCGGGCGCGTCGCGGCTCGGCTTCCCAGGACTGCGCGTTGGCTTTTTTCCGGGTTCGCCCGGAGCCGGTTTTTCCGGCGGCCATGGAGGGGAGGAAACACCCGTTCCCATTCCGAACACGGAAGTGAAGGGCCCCATCGCCGAGGGTACTGCAGGATCCGCCTGCGGGAGAGTAGGACGCCGCCGGGATTTTTTTCGAGGCCCGCCGACCGCAAGGTCGGCGGGCCTCTCCTTTTCCGCACCCGCACCCGGAGACAACGAAAATATTCAGTCGCGCCCAGCAGGCTCTGAAGCATGTGAAACGCGCATGCCCGCCTGCGGAAAACAGCAGAAAGCCTTGTGTTGTTTTCCGGCGCAGGGCACCGAGTTTTTTGCATTAGTGGAACTGCAGCAGGGTTCCGGTGTTCCGGATTAGCCAGATTGCCTGGTCGGCGCTCGAGTCGACCACCGTGCAGGTCCGGGTTTTTTCTCCTGAAATCGTCCAGGCCGGCTTGCCGCTGTCCGTTCCGTAAGTTAACAGTCTGGCATTGCCTTCGGGCAGCGAAAGCAGGTTCAGCGATACAGCCGAAGGCAGAAGCAAGTTGCCCGACACGCAGAACAGCGTGTAATCGTCGGCGTCGGTTATGCCGCTTCGCTCAAACGTGACTTTTTCGCCTATGGTGAGATCCTTTAGCGATTGCGGGGCCAATGTTTGCTCAACCCGTGTTTCCGCCGCCAGCGTCAGTGATGCGTCGGATGTGTTGTTGGGCTGGCTTCCTGAGATGACTTCGGGAACCGCGTTGGGATCTGCCGAACCGGTGCCGAGCCATCGGATCCGCAAATAGTCCATAATTGCTTTCTTCTCAGAACGTGTCAGCTCGCAATTGAAAACCAAAAATTCGCCGATAGCGCCTTTCCAAAAACAGCGGGGCGTGTAGCCCGTGGTGATGCGTGCGCCCAGCTGCGCAAACTCAAGACGGCGGTTTTCGCGCGTTTTAGTGAACCCGAAGAGGGCGTTTGTGTCGCAACCGTACCCCGAAGCCCATTCCCCGGAAAGCAGGAAGGATTTCGGGGCCTCCTCCAAAGAACCCAAATAGGGAAGTGTCGGATCGCCGGGCAGTGAAATCAGTTGCGACACTCCGCCGCCTCCGCAGACATAGTCTCGCCACGTGCCGTCCGCGCTCTCGTACAACAGACGCTGCCGCACATGGTCCTCGTCGTTGGTCAGGAGAGCGAGAGAGGGGACAAACACAAAGGCGCCGTTCCAAGCCCCCAGGTCGGGTGCGCGGATCAGAACGGTGAAGACCGACATCGCCTGATTGGATTCGCTGTCCGTGTTGCGGAATGTTTGCAGCTTCAGCGCCTGCGTGCCGTCGAATTCGAACGCCGTTCTCAGTGGAATGTAAGAGGTTCCTAGCGTCGGCCCAGTTGTATTCGGGACCCACATTCCACCGCACTGGCCTTTGTTTTTCGCGGCGGTCACTTGTCCGGTCGCGTTGGTCGTCAGCGAGCTCGCGTCGCTGGGGTCGATCCAGATTTCCGCTTTGCGGTTGATGACGGATTCCGCAAAACGCAGGGTTCCCTCGTCGAGCGACAGCGAGTTGGTCGCAACGGAACCCACGGAGGACACGGCCAGCGTTCCCGTTCCGACCTTCTTGATTTTTGCGACCGGAGAAATCGCCAACCCGGCCGTTTCGTTGGTGTTTACGGTGACCGTCAGTACGCCCTGATCAGCCTTCTCTTCCGCGCCGAACCATTTCGTCATCAAATAGCTTTGGATGTCCGAGACTTCGGACGGGGTCAGCGACCGGAAGAAAACAATCACCTCGCCGAAAATGCCGGAGAACGGGTTCTGGTTGCCGCCATATGATCCGGAACGGCTCCACAGATACATCATGTCGTGGTTCACCGTAAAAGCGACGCCGCTGTTGTTCGTGGCCGCCACGGTCTGGGCCAGCGTGCGCTCCTCGAAAACGTTGGTCGAGTTGGCCCCGCCGCCCCAGGTATAGGTCATGGCCATGAAAGGCGCGTCCCAAGCGAATACGCTGTCGATTCTCGCCATACTGCTGGCATTGTATTCAACATCCATGTAATAGAAATTCCCGCTTGCGTTCGTATGTGAGTTCTCAAGATACCAGGCGCGGACACCGGCTGTGTTGTCACCCCCCGTCGCGCTCAGCGACGAGAAAGAATACGGGCCGCCCCATTGATCTTTGGCGGTTCGCTTCATTACCGTAAAAACGGTGATTTGCGGGACCGTGTTCGTAAAACCGGTCAGCCGGTAGGCGGCTCCGCCGCCCAGACTCAAACCCGGGCGGCCGGTTCCGAACGCGTCGGCCTGCACGGCGGCATACGTGCTGCCCATCGTTCTCGTGAAGGCCCCTCCGAGAGTCCCATAGTTGCGCAGGGGATTGACGGTCGTGCCGAGTTGCGATGCATACGCCATCGCATCCACGTGGATCGCCGCATCCTGCAAAACCGTCGGCCAGTGCGAGACGGTGCCATACGTTTTGAGAACGGAGCCGTCCGCCAGAATGACTTTCGCGTTGTCGCTGACGATCAGTTGCGCGCCTCCGAAATCCGCATACTTTTCCAGCACAACCGTTCCGTCCTGAATGACCACTGCTCCGGACAACGCGCTCGGCTGGGTGAGGATCAGCGTGCCTTTGCCGGTTTTCACAAAGCCGCTCCGGATGCGATTGGTCGAGCTGCCGTCGTGGCTGGCGAGGTCGTCGGTCAAACTGGTGCGGAGACGCAGAACGGCACCCTCCTGAACATCAAACGTGGTGGGATAAGTATAACCGACGCTCCCGACGAGAAGATACGGCGCATCGATTATCGATTCCTGCGCGCTCGGCAAGACCGTCAGCGTGCCGTTCATGAACAAACCCAGCACACTCGGAAGCGGGTCCTCGAAGGTCGTGTTTTTCGCCTGTGCCGTGCTCGCCGTAAGCGCTTTGGCCGCGTTTTGCAGGCCGCGCTCGCCCACCACGGACGCGCCTTGCAGGGTCAGGTGCCCGCACGGATAAAAACCGGACGTGGATCCTGAATCGAACAAAAGCTGGGTCCCTTCGCAGAGCCGGATGTTCAGATTCGCCTTGTTGTTCATGATGGACGTCGTGCCCGACTGCTGAACGGAAAGGATGCCCTGCTGAATCGTCCAGGTGCCGTTGGCGTAAACGCGGCTTTTGCCCACCGTATCGGCGGACCACCAGACGCGGAGCGTGCCGGTGCCCTGCTGGACAAAATTGGTGATGAGCGAAGTCGCAGAGAAGTCGGTGATCAGACTGCCTGAGCCGTCGCGGACCCACGTGTTTGTCAACCAATAGTTGTCGGCCAGCGACCATGTTCCGTCCGGCAGCGTGTACACGATACAGTCGTTCGTAAAAACCACCGCATCCGTTGTCGAGGGCGGATTGCCTGCCCGGCATGTGATCGCCCATGCGACGCAAAGAAACGTTCCCCAAATTTTTTTCATAGCACACCATTTCTCTCGCTTTAACCGTTCTGTCTGCACAAAATCGATTCCCATACGCTTTAGTATAGTGTGACATGCCTGAAGGTTTTGAACAAGGGGGAAAACGGCTGGCATCCCGCAATTGAAAACAGAACACTTATTTTGCTATTTTAAGAAATGGGTACGGTTTATGAAAAAGCGTTCTTCCATATCGGTGAAAACGGATAACAAAACCGCAAACGAAAGCGGTATCGGTTTGCGCCGCGAAAAGCCGTTGATGAACGATTGGAAGGCAAGGCCGCGTTCGGGGTTTCATGAGCTCACGTTGCGCGAACAGGATATTTTGCGACGGATCGTGTCGGGGCTCAGCAATAAGGAAGTGGCAGCCGATTTGGGTGTGAGTTCCAATACGATTGCCGTTCACATCCGGAATATCTACAAAAAGATCGCCGTCCACTCGCGTAAAGAAGCCGTGGCGGCTGTGACCGCTCTTGCCCGCGACGCGGAGTCGGCGCTTCCCGGACGGATCCGTTCAGAGGACAGCTTTCCTTGGCGCGGTCGCGGTGTCGGCGGATCGCGGCAATACGTTCTTGCGTTGGATCAGGGCACGACCCGCGCCTGCGCGATCATCTTCGACCGCAGGGGCAATCCCGTGTCGTTCGCTCAGAAAAGAGTCGAGCTGTCTTATCCGCGGTCGGATTGGGTGGTGAACGACGGCCTTTCCATTTGGTCCACGCAGGCGGGGGTCGCGGCGGAGGCTCTGGCGTCGGCCGGACTGCACGAAAGTCAGATCGCCGCGATCGGCATTGCCAGTCAGCGCGCGACCACATTGGTGTGGGACCGCGAGACGGGGCGGCCGGTCGCGCCGGCCATCATGTGGCAGGACCGGCGCACGGCGGAGGCGTGCGCGCGGATCGTGCGCGACGGCGGGGCGGAGTGGATCCGCTCAAAAACGGGGCTGTTGCCTGATCCTTATTTTTCCGCCACCAAAATCAAGTGGATCCTTGACCATGTAAAAGGCGCGCGCCGTCTGGCCGACTCGGGACGCCTGCTGTTTGGCACGGTCGGAACGTGGCTTCTCTGGAACTGCACCCAGGGGGCTGTCCATGCGACCGACGCCTCCAACGCGTCGCACACGCTGCTTTATAACATTCACACGGGCGAGTGGGACTGCGAACTGTTGTCCTTCTTCGGCATACCCGAGACGATGCTTCCTAAAATCTGTTCATCCAGTGAACAATACGGCGTGACGCGTGCGCCTTTTTTTGCGGCGGGGGTTCCGATCGCCGCGCTGATCGGCGATCAACAGGCCGCCATGTTCGGACAGCGTTGCAAAGATCCCGGCATGGTCAAGTGTACGTACGGTTCGGGATGCTTCATGGTTATGAACACCGGCTCCAAGCTGATTCTCTCGAAGAACAACCTGTTCACAACGGTGGCGTGGCGCTTGGGCGATAAGGTGACGTACGCGCTGGAGGGGAATGTGTATGTCGCGGGGGCTGCCGTCGATTGGTTGCGGGACGGACTGGGAATCGTCCGCAACGCGTCGGATGTCAAGGAGTTGGCGGCTTCGGTGCCGGATCACGGCGGCGTCTATTTCGTGCCGGCGTTTGACGGATTGGGCGCGCCTCATTGGCGGCCGAATGTTCGTGGGACGCTGGTGGGGCTGACGCGCGAAACCGTGCCCGGACATATCGTGCGCGCCGCGCTGGAAGGTGTCGCCTATCAGACGCGCGATGTGCTGAAGGCAATGGAGTTCGATTCAGGAATTCCCATTTCGGAATTGCGCGTGGACGGCGACGGGACATCGAACCGCCTGCTGATGCAGTTTCAATCCGATATTCTGGGCGTTCCCGTCAGTTGCCCGAAAGCTGTTGAGACGCGCGCGCTGGGAGCGGCCTATCTGGCCGGGCTCGCGGTCGGTTTTTGGTCGGGGCAA
>Ga0160425_1003801_pt1 | contig 10665 bp, 5 predicted proteins | sample BioMet8_FD_108193 | JGI IMG/M metagenome (GOLD analysis project Ga0160425, IMG submission 108193) | Microbial communities from bioreactor (seeded with sewage sludge) at Lawrence Berkeley National Lab, California, USA - Biofuel... | ecosystem: Engineered > Bioreactor > Anaerobic > Unclassified ...
CTGCATTTCGTACAAGGAAGTTGATACGCTGACAACAAAACATGCTGCGATTTTTTAGATAGCTTGCCGGATATTTTGATAGCCATCAGCACATGCATTTTAAAACAAATGCTTAGGGTTAGCTGAAAAAACCACGAAATGGTTGAATATAAATAGCCCCGAATGAAATTCGGGATAAAATGTTCTGCAAATGAGGAACCCCGATAGGGGTTCAATATGGTTATTATTGAACCCTTTCAGGGTTCCTGACAATAAAATTGACTCATACCCCGAAGGGCTATTCAAATTAAATCCTTTCAGGATTCTATGAAAACGAATGCAAGCATTCATTAGAAACAAATCTCCGAGCATTCGTAGAAGCCAAGTTCTATCTGGACTAAGCTAAAGTTATTTATGGACAAAAAAAGTCCAATGATAACTGGGACTAAAAAAGCCCGGGAGCGTTTATTTAAGAGATACGGTTCTCCTGAACAAGAGATACGGTTCTCTTAAGCAAGAGATACGGTTCTCCTGAACAAAAGATACGGTTCTCTTAAGCAAGAGATACGGTTCTCCTGAACAAAAGATACGGTTCTCCTGAACAAAAGATACGGTTCTCCTGAGTAAAAGATTCAGAACTTTTTCGATAAGGTGCAATATGATGAACCCTATTTCCCTTGCATTTCTTTTATAAAACAGTTGTTAATCCGATAAAAAACATAGTATTATGGCTTTCAGCAAACCCTAATTAAGGGAATATCTATTCAACGGAATAAATTCATCTTTCTTATTTTTTTAGGTACGTTGCTGCTGCATTCAGGAAACTGTAAACCTCATATTCTTTGGGGTCAATCCAGGTATCTTTCCATGTACTCCATACCACGGCAACCAGATTTTCCTTTTGGTTAACAATAATAAACTGCCCAAAGACACCCTGAGCAACGAAAGAACCTGACAGATTTGGAAGATCCGGGGTAACTACGTTAAGTGTATCGGCGCCCCACCAAAGCGGGTCGTTCAGATGTTCCCATATTCCCCAGTTTTGCGTGGGTAATGCCCACCAGTTGTAGCCATAACCAGGAGGATATGAATAGGGATGATCGCTGCAATTATCCGGTGCATACAATTTCCCGTAACCGCATTGAGGCGAATCGTCTGCCGGTACCGTGGCTTCGGCTATCCAGTTTGCAGGCAACATGGACGTTCCGTTTACAACACCATTGTTAAGCATAAACATCCCGAACCTGCCGTAATCGCGCAGAGTCATGCTTAGGTTGCCTCCGGCAAACTCACTGCCATCTTTCGAATCAAGCAGCCAGTACCCGTCGGATTCCATTCCCATGTTAGCCCATATTTTTCGCGACAGATAGCTTGACAAGGATTCACCACCAAGGGCAGCTTTCAGCACCTGACCTTCCACAAATGTTTCACCGGTATTGTAATTAAACTTCGTTCCGGGTTCTGCCGCCCGTGGCAGCTTCGACATTACCTCCAGAATGCCCCCTTTGCCAGCCAAAAGGCATTGCCACATATCGGCAAATGAAGTTGCTCCGCCGAGGTATTCTTCGTTCCATTGCACACCCGACGACATCTGTAAAAGTTGTCTGACGGTTACTCCATCGTAAGCCGTTCCCTGCAACTGGGGAAGATAATACGTTACAAGGTTATGAATATCAATCTTGCCTTCCTTTACGGCAATGCCGATAAGTGTCGATACAATAGATTTGCCAACGGAGAATGATGTCCATCTCGAGGTTTCGGTATTACCCTCGGCGTAGCGTTCGAGCGCTATTTGCCCGTCCTTGATGATTAATAAACCGGCAACATTATTCCTTTCTATGAAATCATCAATGCCATACGTTTTAACGCCATCGGGGGAATACGTTACGGAAGTCAGCGGCTGCGCAGAACAGGGTAGCGCATATACGCTTTGTCCCCGTTTGAAAGTACGGGTGCTGAAAATCTTATCCATATTACGATAGGTGCCGGGCTGGTATTCGGGAGACAGACTCAACAGATCTTTGGCCGCACCGATTTTATCCCCATTAGAATCGTTATCATTCTTTTGGCAACCATTGTTAAAAAACAAGGTAAGCCCCAAAGCGATGAATGCGTAAATCCAGATTCTGTTCTTTTTTTTCATCTGTTATTAATTTTTTAATTTATTGGTCAGATGGAATATCCATAAAATATCATTCTCGGTTGGTATGAGTATAAACCTTATGGATATTTCATGTCAATTAATCTATTTTATTTTTGAATGATGATTTTTTGCATTCCGGTCCAGTCTTTCGTTTTTATTTCAACCATATAAATTCCATTGGGTAAGTTACCGATATTTATTTGCTGTTGGTTTTGTTTAAAATTCCTTGTTTTGACTGATGAACCCGTTATGTTTAAAATGTTTAATGTAAAATCGGCTTTGATATTCCTGTCAATATCTACAGTTATAACATCAGAAGCAGGATTGGGGTAAACCGAGAAATGAGTGTTTTGGGGAATATCATTAATACCATTTGGCATCTCAGACAAAGGACGCTTCCAGACTCCGTTTCCGGCTGTTCCGGCATAGATAAAATTATGGTTAATCAACAATGAATATACGGTAGGAATAACATTGAATCCCTGATTTACATCTATCCAGCTCGCTCCTTTATCCCTTGAAAAATAAACACCACCGGAACCCTGAGGGTAAGTATCCGTCCCGGCAAAAACATAATTTCCAATGGTTGCCAGCGCATAAACAAATTGGTTATTAAGGGCGGTTTGCGTCCAGTTTGCGCCATTATTGGTGGAAACGTAAACGCCGCTTTCGGTTCCCGCATAAACAGTATCACCCGATACGGCAAGTGAATGTACACCATGCCCCTGCAAACTGGGCGCCGACCAGCTTACACCATTATCCGTGGAATGATATACGCCTCCTGTACCGGCAAAAACATTGCTTCCATTAATAGCTAATGCATTAATAATTCTATCATTCAGTGAGGTTTGAGTCCACCATAAGCCATTATTGGTGGAGCGATAAACGCCATTGTTTGTTCCCGCAAAAACAGTATCTCCGCTGGCGGCAAGGGAAAAAATCTGGTTCCTCAATTCGGTCATGTTCCAGCTTACTCCTTTATCTGTAGAAATATAGACACCATCATTGTCAGTACCGGCACATATAGTATTGCCGCTTTTTGTCATAGACATAACATTCTGATAGTTCATGGTCGTTCCTGTCCAGTTTGCGCCATCGTTTTCGGAGCGAAATACGCCGCCCGTAAAATTCCATGTCCCCGCATACAAATTACTTTCGTCTGCCGTAAGTGATTGGACAAGTTGATTATTCAGGGGAGTCTGTGTCCAGGTTTGTCCGGCATCGGTGGAGAGAAAAACCCCGCGGTCGTTAGTTCCCGCGTAGATATTATTTCCGTTAACTGCAAGGGACATAACCCATCCCCTTTTAAATTCGGTTTCCGACCAGCTTGCACCGTTATCTGTCGAAAACCAAACGCCATTATATCCGGTACCAACATAAATCGTAGTTCCAATGGTTGCAAAGCAATAAATATCATTGCTCGAAAAACTAAGAGACGTTTGCGTCCAGGTAGCTCCGTTGTCGTTGGAGATAAAAACGCCATACATGGTTGTAGCAGCAAAAATGCTGTTGCCTATTACCGTAAAATCATTTACATTAATATTGGGTAAACCAGCGCCATGCCAGGTTAAGCCATTATCATCGGAGATGTATATACCATCCGAGTTCGTTCCCGAACTGATTACTCCTGCAAAAATCCTATTTCCGACAACCTCGAGAGAGGTAACATGAGAGCTATTAAGGGAAGTCTGAGTCCAGTTCGTTCCGTTATCAGTGGAATAATACACGCCATAATTCTGCGTTCCTGCAAAAATAGTATTCCCCTTTGCGGCAAGACAATAAACATATGGATAATAGCCCAAGCCCAAAGAAGTTTGCGTCCAACTTGCGCCATGATCTGTAGAACGGTAAACTCCGCCACCGGTTGTTCCTGCAAACAGATTATCTCCAAGGGTAAGAAGAGAACGAACAGCTGTTTTATCCAAAGCAGTTTGACTCCAGCTCGTTGCATTATTGGTAGACAGAAATACACTGTTGTTGGTTCCTGCATAAATATTATCTCCGTTTACGGCCAGCGCCATGACGGTTCCTCCGTATATCCCATCGCCCTGAATCCACTGAGCCTTTGCTGCAAATGTTGCTACAAATAAAATTGTCAAGATAATTGTAAGTTTCTTCATTTTTTTGTTGTCCGTGATTACCGTGCTGACTCCCCACTTTTAAATTTCCGGTTGTTCGTTTATTCGTTTCGCTTGATTAACTATAATGGCTACAAGTTTTTTTGCAGCCAAAAGTACAAATTAAACCCTATGAAATAAAAAATTATGAAAATTTCCTCAGGAGCGCAAATTCCCTATATCTTAGGAACTGCATTTCGGATCAAGAAATTGATGTGCTTCAAGCCAACATTCTGCGATGCTGTAAAGCAATTGATCTTCATTACAAATGGCTACAATACGCTAACCGCTACGCAGTAATTTATATTTGCTTTATGGAATTATTGATTCCGCGATGTTCCGGGCGATATTATAAATGCCGCTCAGCAGAATCCTCCAAACTATTCAAATAGTCCTTGCCCGTAGGGCATCAGGTATTGTAGAAATCATGCCTTCTTATGTTTTTGATACCTCGTAGAAGTTATACACTTTCTTTTGTTTATCTCCTACGGAGAACAGATTGGTCTTCATTTTCCATTTGCTACAATACGTTAACCGCTACGCGGTAATTTATATTTGCTTTACGGAATTATTAATTCCGCTATCTTCCGGGCGAAATTGCAAATGCCGTTCAGCCGGGATTATTCCCTTCGGTCAGAATGACGGCCACAAGATGATGGTAATGGAGGAAGTGCGGGCGGCTACGCCGCCCACTCTCCTTCCTCTTCTTCTCTTTAAGGATGACAGTCATTTCGACCGAAGGGAGAAATCTAAAACAGTCTTCCACCGCCCGCTACGCGGTAATCTATATTTACCTTACGGAATTATTGATTCCGCTATGTTTCAACGGCATTATTTCTTTTTCTTATTACCTGTTTTCTTTACATCCTTCAGCACCTTTTTCTCATCGCTGTCCAACTTGCGTTGCACTTTTTTTATATCACCTTCTGCAGGAAGATTTTCGGGTTGTATGCCTCGTTCCAGCAACATTTTTCTCACTGCACTGCTGTTGTCCACATGTTCTTTTTCTATAGGGTTTTGTCCTTTCAGGTCTTTGCTTTGTACGTTAAGACTGGTCATTTCGGCTGCCAAATCTTTAGCTTTTATGCTGATAGTGGGCAAAAAATCAGCCACCGGGCGGTTATCAGGCGCTCCTATTTTCTTTTTCAATTGTTGAGTGGTTAAACGAAACAATGCCTGATCGCCTTTTGAACGGATAATGGCAAAGCCTTGGCTGTCTACGCCACGTTCATACAAAACCCCCGAGAGTTGATTTTCGGTTTGGCTTAGCCTTTCACGTGCTTTTACCCTTTCGTATTCCATCAATCTTTGTTCAACCAACTCAGCCTTGCGTGTTTGCACAGCAAAGTAGTTTTGAGCAAAAGCGATTTCGGGCTTACGGCTGTCGCCATTTTGAGCTACCAAATAACAGGCATAGCGGGTAAGCAAAATGTCATCTATTTCCTTTTCAGCTCCTTTTGGCATTGGTATCGTTTTCCTGACGTCAGGAAAATGATCCTCTATTTGCTCTCCCGCATGGGCACAAGCATCTTTGGCTTTATTGACTACCTTTTCAAAGTTTTCCCATTTAGCATAGCCTAATAGTTTTTGCAGTTCGCGGGCGCTCCAGCATTCAACTCCTTCATATTCGCCGGAAGCCGCTTCAAATTGCGTAAACAGTTGTTTTATTTCTTCTGTCTTCATCGTCAATAAATTTAGTCGTTTAAAATACTGCGGATTTCCTTACCAAACCGAATTTGCAATTTTCTGTTTTTCATTTCGTGAAATTATTAACTCCGCTATGTTCCGGGCGGAATTGCAAATGCCGCTCAGCTAAGGTGGAAGCTCATTTGAAATTTTTGTCAGTTAGTTGGTTTGTACAAATTGTAAATATACTTATACCTGATCGTTGCTAATCAAACAAAGAAGGTGGATTGATCGCTGCCAAAAGTTCTTCGTAATTGTCAGGATGTAGTTTTTCAAATTCTTTTTGTGGCACTTTGATATATTTCCAATTTTCCTTTGTCAATTCAGTTGCTGTCTTGCACCAGTTAATCGCTGCATTGTCTTTCAATCTCACTTCAATATCTTCTCTTCCCTTTGTTTCGATAATCCAATTGGTTTTATCATCTGTGATTGCTATAAAATCAGGGAAATAATTTCTGATATTAGCAATTGTATCTGTGTATTGAATGCAGAAACCAAATTGTTCAGGTAGTTTTGCAAATGCTTTTATGTCCTCTGACTTATCAAGAAACTTTGAGAAATTAAACTCAAAATCATTGTCACAGGGTGTATAATTAAAAATAGTTTTCTTCGCTTCAAGAACCTTCTTTGATGTGGGAAATGGTGGTGTAATGGATAGAAAACGACCAATTGAAAGTAGCTGTGGTTTTTTTATTTCTATGACTATCTCCCTTAATGCTTTCTCAAATTCTTTTATAACAACAAAGTTTGCTATTTTGCTACTGATTGCAAGAATTACATTGCTATCGTTCAGGTCAACAGTTTTTCCAAATGCTTTATGCTCAAAAAACTCGGTAACCTTTGGAGCTAATACGGCAAACTGCGAAGGCAATTTGATGTTTTGCGTTATTCGCCTTGCATAGTAACCGATAACTTCCTGAGCTGTTTGTGCGGGCGGTATTGAATATTCCCTCTCCAATAATTTTTCATCAGTGAGAATATCTCTGCCTTCGTAGATAAACGTTTTTGTATCCTCAATTTCTTTTCCTTTTAATGGAAGCTTATTGATGTTAAACTTCATCACATCAATTTTTCCGATTTCCTCTGCCAAAGATTTTTTTCTTGTAAGTATCGGTGAGATGTCAGGAATACCGATGTCAAATTTCTTTTTTCCCTCCATCGGCTGAATTGTAAGGATTTTCAGTTTGTCTTTACCAATTTGGAAAGTTTCAAATTTCAAATCTTCTAGCTTTTCCAAGTCTTCCACAAATTCCATGAAAGCATTGTTGCCGATTATGTCAACTCTTTCAGTGTACCCACCTGCAAGGTTGCGAAACATTAACCTCAAACCTCTACCGATTGTTTGTTCGGGAAGAATATTTGCTTTCGCTGTGTACGGACGTAAACCTACAACAACTGTTACATTCTGTACATCCCAACCCTCGCGCAACATCAAAACAGAAATAATTGCATTCACTGGGCTTTTATCATCATCAACATCTCTTGCTGTTTTCCTTGCAGCATCTAAATCTTTTTTTGAAATTTCTCCTGACTTGTCGGTATGAATGACAAGTGTTTTATCTCCACTGAATTCTTTCGGGTATTTTGTCCGCAACCAATCGCCAATGTCGTCTGCTTCATCTGTGTTGTTCATCATCACAAATAAAATTGGTTTTTTCTTAAGCGGTTCAAGTTGTTCGGTGTATTCTCTCCATCGCTCAACACCTGCCGTTAAAAATCCTTTATAACGAACACTGGCAATGTCTGACTTTGCTTCATCTATTTTTGAGATTCCTTTGATTGGACGTTTTACGATCTGGTCAAGTATTGCTTGTTTTAAAGGATAATCAAACACTGTCCAAGCAAAAAGACTTCCCTTGCTGTAACGTGGCGTTGCTGAAAAATCAAGTTGTGCTGAAAGCGCTTTTTCGGCATGTAGTTTACGAATGAATTTATTCCATTCGCTTTCTTCATCATGCGTATGATGGGCCTCATCATTCAATACCATCAATAATCCGTCACGTTTTGCAATACGAATATCAAAATCTGAAATTTCCGTTTTGGTAGCTGGCGGCCTCGAACCTAACATGGCTGTCATTTCGTCTGTTTCTTCATCATCCGCTTTGTTTGCTCTTTCATAAAACTGTTGAATGTTGGAAAGATACAATGCACCCTGACTATTTGTTCTTTCGGTGTCGCCACGCATATAATATTCCATTTCCCACCACCATTGAAAATGCTTTGGTATTAGTGGATCGGTACGAAATATTTTCCCGCTTTCAAAATCACTACGCAAACGATCGTAAACAATTACATTGGGTGCAAGCACTAAAAAGTTTTTTGCGAATTGGGTATCATCTTCTCTCACCGCATTGGCAAACTGCCACACTATTGCCATTGCCATCACTTTTGTTTTTCCACTTCCTGTAGCCATCTTCACACAATACCTTGCGAAATCATCATAAGGTGGAAGCCGCAAATCTTTTGTTGTGAAAGCGAAACTTTCCAACAAATCTTTTCTGTTGCGGACTTTCTTTACTTCAAAAATGAAAATCAAAGTTTCAATCGCTTCACGTTGTGCTAAGTGATACCGGAAAATATTTCCGTTGGGTAAAACATGGTCGGTATTAAACCAAAAATTTAAAAGTTCTCTTGTTGTCTCCGTGATGTCTTTGTATTTTTCAGCACGCCATGCTTTCACTGCTTCACGGATAGCGGGCACACAAGCGGCAGTACTTAATTGCTCCTGTATGTTGAACATGTCCTTTTGAGAGGTGTCGTTTTTCTTTTTTGCCATACTTTTTAATTCCGAAGGGATGTTATAATTATAGTAAAATTCATTTTAAAATATTTAAAGAACCCCGAAGGGGTGAAATAAAAATACCATCCTTTCAGAATTTGATTGTTTTGTCAATTCTTAATTTCTAATATTACGATAAACCTTATTTTTTTATCATTTTTTAACCTTAGTAGAAAAATTACACAAGAAAAAAATAACCTTATTCCCTTATAACCGCTAAAATAAGGTAATAAGGTCGTTGGTTGTAACGGTTATTATTTCTACTAAGGTTTAAGGTTAAAAAATAAGGTTTTTCTTTTTTGTTTATCATCAGTTAATTTCTATAACTATTGCTTTCGTTGTATCATTTCCTAAAATATCAATCACTTTTACCAACACCGTATATTTTCCTGCTGCTTCGTAAGTGTTGTTTGCGGTGAGTTCAATCTTTGAATTTTGTTTTGTCCGGTAACTCTGCCATTCATTATGAAAAGTATCATCCCTGTAATTCCAGTCCACAGCCCAATAGTCTATCCATTGACTCCAATGTGTGATTTTTCCCTGTACTTCCTGCGGAACATCATCAGGCGGAATAATAAAATTGTCAAGCGTTATGCTTGCTTTCTTTTTTTCACCCTGAGCTTGTCGAAGGGTTGATTTTATGTTGAGTGAAGCCAACTCATAAAATTTAATATCGCCCTGTTCTACAGCTTTTTTCTCTAAGACTTCACGGGGTATTTTTTTGAAAGATACGTTCACTTTATTTTCTGCTGCAAATTGTTTGGCTGTTTCGTTTACATCAAATGCAAAGTCCCAACCTAAAAAGTCAATCCCATTTACTTGGGCAGATTTTTCCTTGCCAACCAATTGCCAAAACTCTTTTATGCTTGATTTGATGTCTTCAACTGTCACAGGTGCTTCAACGCTGCCAACATGTATCATCCTGCCAGCCTTTGCTCCATGCAGCCATGTATAACCATCCAATGGTTTTGCATGATAGAGTTCGATAATGAAATGTTTGTAGGTGCGTTCTTGTTTTAAACGGTCTTCAGGATTTTCAAACTCTGCATTCATCCATTGTTGCCGTTCATACTTACCAAGATTTTGCACGATAAAAGGTTTAACATTATCAATTCCCAAAAATCTTTTTCGTGCTGTATGAATTGAAAATCTACCCAAATCGCAGGTAATCCATCTACGATTATTTTTTTCTGCTACTGCAGCAGTGGTTCCGCTACCACAAAAACAATCAAGAACTAAATCACCTTCTTTGCTACAAGCTTGAATTACTCTCTCTAAAATAGCTTCTGGCTTCTGTGTAGGATAAAATAAATTTTGCGTTTTATCAGCTGGTTGAAGCATTGAAATTCTCCAAACATTATCAACAACCCTTTCATCCCTCATTTGATACATCACATTACCATCTTCATCTCTAGCATTAATTGCTTTCCCATCAACTTTTTTCCTAACTAATTGCTTTACTGCTACGTCTCTTTTTTCAGTTAAGGGATTAAAGTAATATTTTGATGATTGATTTTTTACATACCAGAATAGAGTATCGGTAGCTCTAGGAAATACTCCCTTTCTCGAATCAGGCATTTTGTTATAGTAATACCAATAAATTTCATTTCGAAAATTTTCATAACCAAAAACTTCGTCTAAAATAGCTTTCGCATAATGACCAACATGCCAGTCAAGATGAACATAAATACTACCATCATCAGCAAGTAATTCTTTCAACAGCAATAATGTTTCATAAAACCATTGCATGTAACTGTCCAACCCTTTACCCCAAGTGTCTCGATAAGCTTTTTGCTCAATAATATTTGGTTGTTTAACAAATTGTGTGGTTTCATCCTCTTCGGTTTCCGGGTTATCGGCAATAGTGGCAGTAAAAGAAAAGTCGGAGCCAACATTAAAAGGAGGGTCAATGTATATAAGGTTTACTTTACCTGCAAACTCTGGCAGTAAGCTGGGTAGAA
>Ga0160425_1003804_pt1 | contig 10661 bp, 8 predicted proteins | sample BioMet8_FD_108193 | JGI IMG/M metagenome (GOLD analysis project Ga0160425, IMG submission 108193) | Microbial communities from bioreactor (seeded with sewage sludge) at Lawrence Berkeley National Lab, California, USA - Biofuel... | ecosystem: Engineered > Bioreactor > Anaerobic > Unclassified ...
CATTATTTCAATTACAAAAGGCATGCTTCGGCTTTAAACTACAAAACCCCGATTCAGTTTAAAACTGAATCAGGGTTCTGAGTTTCGTTTTTATTGGTGTCTACTTTCTCTTGACAGATGCATTTGCATAAGCTACCCCACTATTTTTCTTTTGCTCATAATAACACTTGTTTTAGACTTACTTTCCGTCATTTACTAGGACTTTTTTATAAACTTCATAAGTGGCAGCGGCAGTTTTTTCCCAACTATACAGCTGCTGTCTGGCGAACCCTTTCTTAATCATTGCTTGCTGCAGTTCCCTATCACCCAGGACCTCTTGAAGCACATGTCTTAGTTCTTCACTATCCAGTGGAGAAAAATACTTAGCAGCATCACCTGATACTTCCGGCAAACAACTAGCACGAGCCGCTATTACCGGTGTCCCACAGCGCATGGCTTCCAGTAAGGGCAAGCCAAAACCCTCATAAAAAGAAGCAAAGATAAAAGCTTCAGCACCATTATAAAGAGCAATCAAATCCTCATCAGAAATGCCCTGTACAAATTTTAAAGACTTGCAATTAGCATAATCTTTGCGCAAATCCAGATTTCTCCAAGCACCACCCACAACCACAAGAGCATAGTCTTTTCCCAATTCGCCTAAATAAGCCTCTATAACGGTTTTCACGTTCTTGCGATATTCACTACCACCAATAGTCATGATATAAGGTCTGGTGATATTGTACTTTTGCAAAGCCGCCTGCACTGCCGATGGCTCAATTACCCGCATAGCCTCGCTACAAGCTTGAGGAATGACTGTGATTTTATCTTCCGGCACTTGATAATACTTAAGCAGTTCCCGCTTGGAGAATTCAGAAATGGTAATAAGACTATCACTACGATTTATAACCATACGCAACATAGTTGCATAGTAAAGCTGCTCTAGTTTATTACTTAAATAATACTGGGGAAAAACTCGTGGGATAACATCATGAATAGTCGTAACCACCTTAAAGGAATGAGAAAATGGTATCCCCATATTGCGAGGATTATGGAAAATATCAATATTTTTCTCCTTCGCCCAGCTAGGCAGACTTACCTGGTCACCAACAATACGCCGAAACAGATTCACGTATTTATTGTGAAAGTTCTCCCTATTAACCTTAAGATTATCTACATAGGCAATAGTTTCGACATTGGGAGAAACTTGTGGCAATAATGCTAACAACTTATCACTATAGTTTCTCATTCCCGTCTTCGCTAAAGCACGACTATCAATAGCAACTCTCATCTTTACCTCGTGAAAAATTATTTTCTGCCGTAGATATCGTCAAACCTCTCGATATCGTCTTCTCCTAAATATTTACCCACCTGAACCTCAATAAGTACAACAGGCTCTGTCCCATTATTCTCCAACCGATGCTTTACTCCTATGGGGATATAGGTGCTTTCGTTTGGTCCATACGTCATGGTCTCGTTTTCTACGATAACATCAGCTCTTCCCGAAACAATAGTCCAGTGTTCACTACGTTTATGATGTAGCTGTAGGCTTAATTTACAACCTGGATTAACTACTATTCGCTTCACCTTGAACTCTTTTTCCTCTGTTAAAAGTGTATAACTCCCCCAAGGTCTGAACATAGTGGTATTTTCCATGGTTTCTTTGCGTTCAGCCAGTTGCAACTTTTCAAATACTTTCTTAACTTTTTGAGAATCGCCCTTCTTAGCAACTAAAACAACATCAGAAGTTTCTACAATAGTCATACCATCTAGTCCAATACCTACTATCATCCTACTATTGCTTAAGGCCATGGTCTTGTTGCAATCCAACAATTCCACATCGCCATCAGCAATGTTATTGGAAATATCGCTTTCCATAGTCTCTGCCAAAGCATCCCAGGAACCTATATCATTCCAGTAGATATCAAATGGCAAAATAGCCATCTTGTCAGAGTGCTCGGCAACTGCATAATCTATGGAAATATTAGGCATACGGGCAAAATCAGCTAATGCACCAGCATAACCTTTAGCTACTATTTTCACTATCTCAGGTGTATACTTAGCTAGCTCTGCCAACATAGTACCAATACTAAAAACAAACATACCAGCATTCCAGTAATAATTACCAGCCTTTAAATATGCTTCTGCTACTTCTTTCCCAGGTTTTTCTTTAAAAGCCTGAACCCTGTAGCCACCCTCAGATAAGACTTCTCCTGCTCTAATATAGCCATAGCCGGTTTCTGGTTTATCCGGAACAACACCTAGTGTAACAATATACCCCTTTTTAGCTATAGCTTCTGCCTGGGAAGCCAACTTGATAAACTGATTATCCGGCCGCACTATGTGATCAGAAGGAGCGACAAAAACTATTTCGTTATCAGTAGCTCCCAGTTGTTCCCTGCAATATTGACAGGACAATGCAATAGCCGGAGCTGTATTACGACCAATAGGCTCCAAGATAATACTAGCTTCTGTTGCCTTTTCTTCCCGTAATATTTCTTCAACTATAAATTTATAGTCTGCATTAGTAACTATAACAATATCTATCGGCTTTACCTTAGTTAGGAACCTATCAAGGGTTTGCGCTAGCAAAGATTTCTTTCCTGCAATTTGCAAAAACTGTTTAGGAAAACATTTACGAGAAAGTGGAAATAATCTTGTACCGCTACCACCAGCCAGGATAATTACTTTCATAGTTGGCCTCCTAAATTTTACTGTCTACAAATGTTTTAAATTCTTTTCTAAATCTTTCTACGCTAAAGCGTTCTGCATTCGTACGACATGCTTGGGGTGTAAATTGGTCGATATGAGCTTCAAATTCTTGTATCGCAGCTTGCAAGCTGGGAACAGATTGCTCAGAGAAAAATACTCCTGTGGGATTATTACCATCTGAAACTACTGTTTCCAAGGCTCCACCCTTACCCAAAGCAATGACCGGTGTACCACAGGCCTGAGCTTCTACCGGCGCAATACCAAAATCTTCCTCTGCTGCAAACACAAAAGCTTTAGCCTTTTGCATTTTTTCCTTTAAAATGTCAAAGGGTTGATACCCCATTAAAACGATATTTTTACCTGCTTTAGACTTAATTTTGGCAAAATCTGGTCCTTCACCAATCACAACCAGCTTCTTGTCAGGCATCTCGGTAAAGACATCTACCAGTAAATCTATTTTTTTATAGGGCACCATACGTGAGACAGTTAAATAAAAATCTTCTTTATTTTCTTGCAAAGTAAATTTATCTACATCAACAGGAGGATAAATTACTACAGAATCGCGATTATAATGCTTTTTAACCCTTTCCTGGATATATTTAGATATGGCAATAAATTCATCCACATTATCAACAGTACGCCTATCCCAGTTGCGAATATAGCTGAGAATGCCTCGGGCAATCAAGCCTTTTAGCCCTTTATCGAGCCCTGATTCTTGTAAATATTGCTCTTTTAAATCCCAGGCATAACGCACCGGAGTATATATCATACATATGTGTTTCTGGTTATGCTTAGTAATTACACCCTTGGCTACACAATGGTTGCTAGAAATAACCAGATCATAGCCACTCATATCCAGTCTTTCAATAGCTGTAGGCATTAGTGGTAAATAGCTACGGTACTTCGTCTTGGCCAAAGGAAATCGCTGAAGAAAGCTGGTATGTACCTTTTTATGCATAATAAAGCCACGCTGATCTTCTGGTAAAAAATCAACGAGACTGTATAAGTCGGCATCTGGAAAAGCATTAAGCATCTGTTCCAATACTTTTTCTGAGCCAGCATAGTTTACTAACCACTCGTGTACAATAGCTACTTTCATTATATATGTATCCGCTCTCTTCAATATTTAGTATACTTTTCTGCGCCAATACTCCAGTACTTCTTCCATACCTTGCTTGAAATCATATTTAGGCTGCCAACCGGTAGCCTTTTTTAATTTATCACAGTTGCCCACAAAGAACGGCACCTCAGAGGGGCGTAGCTTGCTTTGGTCAACTTCTACTGTAATCTTAACCTTGGCAAGAGAGATTAGTGTATTTAATATTTCTTCCATTTTACGTGCTCTACCGGAACAAATATTATATACCCCACTCTCCACATCTTTTTCCAGAAGAGCTACATAAGCTGCTACCACATCAGCCACGAAGGTAAAATCACGGTAGGCGCTTAAATCCCCTACTTTAATAACCGGTTCTTGCTTACCCTTTTCAATTTCAGCAATCTGACTGGCAAAATCTGTTGTTACAAAACCTTTGGCTTGTCCAGGCCCAAAATGGTTGAAAGAACGTGTGTGTATAACATTCATATTGTGTTCTTTCCCCAGTTGCAGCACCATTTGCTCTGCACAATACTTACTGATAGAGTAAGGGTTCTGGGGTTGGCAAAGAATATCTTCTGTCAACGGGTCACCTTTTTTAGCTGCTAAACCATATTCGTCACTGGAACCTATGTTTACAAACTTAGCCTGAGAATTAGCAATATACAAGGCTTCTAATACGTTCACAGTACCATGAATATTTACATCTACAGTTAAGCCCGGCTTGCTCCAGGACAGAGGAACATTGCTAATAGCAGCCAGATGAATAACAGCATCCGGTTTTTCAATATTCATCCGCTCTTGCAAAGCAGCCATATCCAAGATATTAATTTCATGGGTTGGAATATTAAGTTCTTGAAGAAATGCTCCATTGTCCACGCCGACTGCTACTACCACATGCTTATGTGCCAAGAGCAGTTTAACTAAATATTCCCCTACAAACCCACCTGCACCGGTTACTAATATCTTCATTGTTATTTCACCTTCAGCTCATTTTCTACACGTTTTAAGTCCGCATCAACCATCATAGTGATTAACTCTTCCAAACTAGTTTTAGCTTTCCACCCTAAGATATTTTCTGCTTTTTTAGGATCTCCTAAAAGCAAATCTACCTCTGCAGGACGATAGAACTTAGGATCAACAACTACATATTTCTCGTAGTCCAGTCCTACATGCTCAAAAGCAATCTTGCACATATCTCTTACTGTTGTGGTACGACCGGTGGCCACCACATACACATCAGGGTTCTCTTGTTGGAGCATTAACCACATAGCCTCAACATAGTCTCCGGCAAAGCCCCAGTCACGTTTAGCATCAATATTGCCTAAATGCAAATCTTTTTGACCGGCTAATTTAATTCTAGCAACGGCATCTGTTACCTTACGAGTAACAAACTCTATTCCCCGTAAAGGAGACTCATGATTAAACAAGATACCGCAAGCGCCAAAAATATTAAAACTTTCTCTATAGTTAATAGTCATCCAGTGAGCAAATAGCTTAGAAACTCCATATGGACTTCTTGGATGGAACGGTGTCTTTTCAGACTGAATAGGATATTCCGGCATACCACCAAACATTTCAGAAGTGGATGCTTGGTAGTATTTGATTTTAGGATTGCAAATGCGAATAGCTTCCAAACAATTCAAGGCCCCAACACCGGTAGACTGAGCTGTCAGCTGAGGTTGCCGCCAAGAAGTAGCAACAAAGCTCTGAGCGCCTAGATTATAGAACTCATCTGGTTTAGCTTCTTCTATGGCACGAATAATAGAGGTAACATCTGTTAAGTCGCCTTCCAGAAGGGTTACCTTATCTAATACATTTAAGTACTCCAAGCGCCAGGTTGTTGCTGTAGCACGGCGGGCCAGAAGACCATACACCTTGTATCCTTTGTCACTTAATAGCTTTGCTAAATATGCTCCATCTTGCCCGGTAATACCGGTAATAATTGCTACTTTTGTCATTTAGAATTCCTCCTAGCGCAATATTTTATAGGGCTTAGTTGCTCCCTGTAAAATATTGAGAATTTCTTGTGCTGAATCCTTCCAAGTATATAGTTTTATCTTTGTGGAATCAGGATGTGTATCTTGCTTCAGCCACGTGATGATTACATTTTTCAAGGCTTCTGCATCCATGACCTTAAAATATGTGGCATGATTTCCTGCCACCTCACGGAAGATAGGAATATCGCTACAAATAACCGGTAGGCCAAAATGAGCAGCCTCAATAATCGGCAAGCCAAAGCCTTCATCCTTGGAAGCTGCTATTAAAGCAGTAGCATGCTGATAGGCCCAATGCAATTCATCGTCTGTAGCATCTGTAATCCACAATATCTTATCCCTAAAACTATCAGTACTTAGCATTTCGAGTATTTCGTCATTCTTCCAACCATCCTTACCTATTATCAGTAATTGTACATTTTGCTTTTCCCTAAACAATTTTTTATATGCTTCAAACACACAACCATAGCCTTTTCTAGGCTCCACTGTTCCCACCATAAGCAAGGTAGGTGCATTTTGTACAAAGCGAACTATTCTTTCCCTAGCCGAGCTATGCAAGCTGGGTAAATTAGCTCCCATATGAAAATAATAGATATTTAATGGCTTTTTCCTGCTAAATTTTTCCTTGGCATAATACTCTGCAACAACGTCAGCTGTCGTTTTAGATATACAGATGACACCATCAACTTTGTTCAACAGCATATTATGCCACAGCTCAAACATATCAACAAAATAGCGTGAATCAAATAATTCCGGATATTGTATAGGGAACATATCATAGACAACTGCATTTATGCTAACCTGCTTTTTATACGCTTGCTCAATAATACGCGCAAAGTCTTTATGATATATCCAAGAGGAATCTAAAAGCAGTAATTGATCGCCATCTATGAAATCGATTTCTTGTTCTCTTCCACCAAAAGGCTCATTATTTATCCTGCTTAAATATTTATTGCTGGTTACTAATTTTTTGTTCCAATCCCGCACCGGTAAAGTGTTTTGATCCAATAAATTGATATTCCTATAGATATTATTTACTACACGTTGAATACCTGTTCCAGCATCTATTTTAGTCGTCTCTGTAACATCCACAAATAACAATTTCTGACTTTGACTTCTTGGTTCTGCCTTTTCAATGGTACTATGATCTTTTAAGGCCTTTCCGTACCGAAATTTATGCAGCACCCCGTGAATTTCGTCATTAATATAATCAGCTAGACTAGGAGAAATAAAAGCTACCCCATTATAGCCTGGCTTTAAGATATACTTTTTGATTATATGCTTGGCCTTGCTTTTATGTACTGGTTCTGTGGCAGGAATAATAGGTATCTTAGTAAAAGGCACGGATTCATCATAGGTGTCCTCACGCAAAAGCGTCCTTTCTATGTTGCCTATGACATACTTAACCTCATCATTTGTTTGTAGCTTGAAATCATCCTGGGTATCTATACTAAGATTATTAATAACCCTGTCTAAAAGCTCCTTCGCCTGAGCAGCAACAGTTTCGTACGCAAAATCACGTAGCCTCTTTTGTTGTAGGTGCAGTATCTCCTGCTTAAATTGCTCGTCAGACAGGATTTTGTCAATTACATTGGCTATAATAGCACTACTTTTATGCTTTTTATCGATTAATATGCCAGCTCCATTAAGTGTTTCCGGTACTGCTCCGGCTGCATAGGCAATAATAGGTACATTAAATTTCATGGCCTCCACCAGCGGAACGCAAAAGCCCTCATGTTCGCTCAAGCACAAAAATATATCTGCAATTCTATAATAGGCCAAAATATCCGCAAATGATGTATGACCAGTAAAAATAATGTTTTTAGCATTAATACCTAGAGCCTCAACATACCTACGTAATCTGCTAAAATAGACCTCCATGCCTGCATAACTGCCGACAATAAACAGACGTACTTTATCATTAATAGTTCTACGATAATAGGCAAAAGCTTTAATAATATCTTCTTGCTTTTTATTTGGTACAACTCTTCCCACAAAGAGAATATTGGTATAGCCGTCATTCTTATAACGTTTAAGCAATTCTTCATTGGGTTTCTGATCATAATCCCCAAAGGGCACCAATATAGGCAGCACAACTATGGGGCAAGCATATCCTGCCAGCTCCAGATCCTGCTTATTAAAATGGGAATCAGCAATACAAAGGTCAAATAGGTTCCGTAACTTGGTCAAATCATCTCTACCGGCTTGTACTAAACTAGCTAAATCGTCATTATAGCCCTGGAAGAAAGTGGCAGGAGTTATATTATGGTAAATCATAATTTTTCTGCAGGTTTGAGCACGTAAGATCCTTTCCATAACTGCTGAACCTGTGGAAAAGTGATAAATAATAATATCTTGTTGTTCCAGCTGTGGCAGAGCAGTATAATGCCCAACAATATGCTTATCTATCCTGTAATCAATATTTTCAGCATAAATAGCTGTCTTATAGCCTAACTCTTGTAAAAGATGTTTTAACGCTATGGTATCATTACCCACCGCATCGCCAAATGCCAGCGTTGGCAGTAATTGAACTATTTGCATATTTTCCTCCGGGAAAGATAGAGTTTTATAGCTTACTATTGCGGTTAATTGTTAGAGCAGTGTCTATCCAATCAGTACCGATAAATCCAGGTTTGTCGAAGTTAATGACTTGAAAGGTATACAACAATTCTTTCCACTCGTAGTTACCGGTCAAATGATCTCTTCCGGCTGTTAAAGCAGTGTTTATGGAGAAATTACCTATGCCGATATTTAGGGCAAAGTTAAAAATAAACTCAATGTCCTCACCCTCTTTAAGGTCAGACAAAACCTGCTCTTGAAAGAAAGAATTTGTGCCATATATCTCAATACCTAAATTGTTCTTAATTTGGAAACCACAAACTAATGTAGGAACTGGTTTTATAATCTTGACCTTAACATGCAAACTAACATTTTCACCTACACCATATACCTCCGCCTTTACTCCCTTGGCGTTTAATAAGTCAACTTCCTGGACTTGGGCTTCACCACTGCCCGAAGAAGTTTGTATATGTCCATTGCTTAAGGTTGTCTGTTGGATATTAGTATCTTTATTGTCACCAATGAGAGCATTATAATAATCCATGATCTCTTCAGGATTACCCATGCTTAACATCTTCCCTTTATCCAGCAAGACCGCCTTATCACACACTGCCTGAATAGCAGCTTTATCATGAGAAACCAGTAGCAAGGTTGTTCCTTGATTTCTAAATTCTTTTATCCGTCCAAAGCTTTTATGCTGGAAATAAATATCTCCCACACTTAAGGCCTCATCAACAATTAAAATATCAGGGCGTTTCATGGTTGCTACGCTAAAAGCTAAACGGACCTGCATACCACTAGAATAAGTACGCACCGGGGCATCAATGGCTTCCCCAATCTCTGCAAAGTCTTCTACTTGCTGCATACTGTCACTTATTTCCTCATTGGTATACCCAAGTAATTGTCCCGCCATATAAACATTTTGCCGTCCGGTAAAATCTGGATGAAAGCCCAAGCCCAGCTCTAGAAGAGCTGCCACAGTGCCATGATATTTTACACTGCCGGTGGTTGGTGCAGTTGTACCGGTAATAATTTTTAGCAAAGTGGATTTCCCGGCACCATTCATACCAATAATACCGACGGCCTCTCCAGCTCCTACGGTAAGATTAATATTCTGTAATACCCATTTATCTTTATGCTGAGACTTAGCAAATGGACTGAGCCATTCTTTAAGTCTGGCATTGCGTGATGGATATATTTTATAGCATTTACCTATGTTTCTTATTTCTATACTGTTATCCATCATAGCTCATCCACCAACTCTCCTACATGCTTACGATATAGATGTAGTGCCCATACTCCCAAGAATAAGCTAAGGACAAACACTCCACCAAGATACCAGAAATCCGGTAGTTTATTGTAGACAAAGATATTTTGATAAGCACTGATTATGTGATACATGGGATTTAGATTCATGAGCCATTGTACTCTTTCCGGTACAATAGAACGAGGATAAACTACAGGTGTAAACCAAAACCAAAATTGTAGAACTACTGCCAAGAATTGGCCAATATCCCTAAAGAAAACGTTGAGTACTCCCAAGCCTACTCCCAAGGTCACAGAAAATACTGTCTGTACAAATAGGACCAGGAAAAAGGACCAAAATGTGCTCGTCGGGAACCGCCCAATAATAAGCAAAAAAAGCAAAAATAAGGAAAAGGCTATGATAAAGCTCACGAAAGAAGAAAGCGTATTAATCACAGGCAAGCAAATACGCGGGAAAAATACCTTCTTCATCAAATTAGCATGTTCTAAGAACACGTTGACGCAACGTGTCAAGGTTTCTGTGAATAGCCCCCATGTTAAAACACCTGAGCAAAGGTATAAACTATACGCGAAAGGAACATCTGTCATCCCAGCAAGCTTGCTTTTCATAATTTGAGAAAAAATAACCGTGTAGACAAAAATAATAGCCAAGGGTTGAAATACAGCCCATGCTGCGCCAAAGAGAGATCCTTTATACTTAGCCTGGAACTCTCTTTTCACACAACTATATATAAATTGCCTATATTTCAAAATACTATCAATCATTTTAGTATGCCCTTCCTAGGTAATTACTGCTAATGACAATTACTTCGCCTGATTTTTATAGACAAAAATAACGTATAATTATTCATGATAATTATATCATATTACTAATTTAGCCGCTATAAGATACATATAGCAGAATAAAAAAACAGGACTTTTGCCACAGCAAATGCATTGGTAAAATAAAAGTAGACACTATTAAAAACGAAAGTTTTTGATAGTGTCTACTTTTTGCTATACTGAAATCAAGGAGATGATACGAATGGGTTCGCCAAAAGGTAAAAAGCACAGGG
>Ga0160425_1003808_pt1 | contig 10654 bp, 13 predicted proteins | sample BioMet8_FD_108193 | JGI IMG/M metagenome (GOLD analysis project Ga0160425, IMG submission 108193) | Microbial communities from bioreactor (seeded with sewage sludge) at Lawrence Berkeley National Lab, California, USA - Biofuel... | ecosystem: Engineered > Bioreactor > Anaerobic > Unclassified ...
AATAGATACATTAGGAAAAGGTAATTTTGTTAAGAATTTAGATTCTAATGATAAGATTAATGAAATGTCAGAAGATATAATAAATAAATCTATTAATTATTATCAAAAACAATTTGCTAATAATTCCAATCTATGATAGTATTATGAAGAAGGAAATACCAGATGCAGGTGTTTCCTTCTTTTTTATTTATGATATAATGTTCAAAGAGGTACATATGGTAAGTGTCATAATACCTGCATATAATGCAGAAGAATATTTAGGTAGATGTTTAGATAGTATTATTACTCAAGATTATCAAGATCTTGAGATTATTGTCATTGATGATTGTTCTCAAGATAATACTAAAAAAATAATAGATTCATATTTTAAAAAAGATTCACGCGTTAAGCCAATCTTTTTAAAAAAGAATAGTGGTGTAAGTGTAGCACGCAATAAAGGATTAGATCGTTATACGGGTGATTATGTATTATTCGTTGATAGTGATGATTATTTATTACCGGGTGCTATTACAAAATTAGTTAATGCTGCAGAACAATATAAAGCGGATTATGTTGATTGTGCTAATATAGCAAGTATTACTATGAATGATAAAGAAAAAACATTTACGGAGGGTAAAGTTCCTAAGAATGTTTTGGTTATGGGTAGCATTGAAGATAATCCTAAAATAGTTGGTATGGGTATTTATGTTAAAGGAAAATTGTTTGATAGTGATTTAATAGGAAATACTAGATTTGATGATACATTAAGATGTTATGAAGATACTGTTTTTGAATCCGAATTAAAGAAGCATGCTAAAAATTATATTTTTTTAAATGATACTGTTTATGTTTATACTCGTGGTCAAGAATCACTTAATAATAGTTATGGTACTAAGCATATGTGTTTCTTAGATGCGGCTATTAGAGTTAAAGATATATATAAAGATTGTAATGAAGAAGTAAGACAAAGAGCGGAAGCTAAAATGGTATCAACAACTTATTACATTACAATTAACAAAGTAATAAAAAATGATCTTAGCGAAAGAGAAAATGTTAAGAGTACTTATAATTATCTTAATTTATTAAAGCAAATATTTCCCAATTACAAAGATAATAAATATTTAAATGGATTTTTTAAACATCAATTAAATAATATGTCATTAGAGACATTACAAAGAGATATTAAAATGTTTAAGCATATCAATTTTGATCAAATATATTTTAATTTTATCTCACTTGTTAATAAGTATACAATTTGACATTTAAATAGCTTTAATGTATTATAAAAGCCAATTAAAGGGGTGCAATATGAAAAATGCTTTTATAAGTGATTTAAATGAAAAAGATGTAAATCATTGTACAACTGATTTTGGTTTATTATTAAGGAAAAAGATAGATAAGCCTTTTAAGAAAATATGCAACGTTTTTACTAATGCTAATATAATCAAAGTAAATAATAATAAAAATTTAACTGATGAAGAATATTTTAAAACTTTAGCAATGAATTATATTGATAAAGATACTTATCCTATTAAAAAAGGTAAAAACAATATTGTTGTAGAAAGATATCCAGAACTTAATAAAGATGAACCATATATTTTTGTATGCAATCATACTTGTCCTGAAGATATTGAAACAGTATTAAATATATTAGATAGAAATGCGTATTTAATTTTAGGATCAATAGAGTCATTAAAATATAATCCAGAAATGTACTTAACATTTTTAAATGGTATGATACCATTCGATATAATGGATAAAAATCAAAGAAAACTGGCATTTGACAAAATGAAGAGAGTATTAAAAACAAATAGTATATTGATATTCCCTGAGGGATCACACAATTATAGTCCAAATAATTTGATAAACAACCTTTTTGATGGACCAGTTAATTTAGCACTACAAACAGGTCGAAAAATTGTGGCAGTAACTTTATCTAGAGATGGTGATAATAATATTTCATATATGGATGTTAGCAATCCAATTGATGTAACTAAACTTGATGTTAATATGAAAAGAGATTTTAATTCAGAAATAGAAATTGAAAAATACTATGTTAATAGTTTATCTAAACAATTAAGAGATAAGATGGCTACATCAGTTTATTGTATGGCGGTAAGACATTTTAAAATTTTAAATAGAGAAAATTATGACAATATTGAAGAAGAAATAAGAATGCAAAAAATTAAAGATGCATTTAAGCAATTAAAATGGAATTCAGATGTTTTTGATGCTGAGTATTTAGTTAAGAAAACCAAAGAAGAAAAAGAACAAGAAGAAGTCGTAAAAACGGAAAGTAATTTAACAACTAATCCTAATGCATTAAAGGGTACTGATAATAGAAGTTGGGTTCTATATGAGGAATCGTTAGAAAACAAGGATGTAGCAAATAGAATGAGACAATACTGGATGACTAATGCGAATGGTAAAAGTAAGACGAAAGTATTAAGAAAAAAATAATACTTTTTTCTTTATCAAAAATTTATTTATATGAAAAAAGCATAATGATATATGTTATAATTATTAAGGTGATAGTCTATGATTGAATACGAAATACCATTTGTATGTTTAATTTTTACGAGTTTAATATCAATAGTATTTTTTTCAAAGAAAAAGGTTGACTTAGAAGAAAACTATTATTTTAAGAATGTTTTAATTTTTACATTACTTACAAATACAACCAATTTTGTCTCACATTATGGAGCTAGCATTTATCTAGTTAATACTGTGAATAGTTGGTATGCTAATGTTTTTGCTATCATTAATAAAATAGGCTCACTATTTATAGTTATTATTACTTTCAATGTAATGTCATATATTTTTTATATAAGTTTTGAAAAATATAGAACAAGATTTAAATTAAACAAATTAATAAATTTAATTATTTTTTTAATCGTTGGCTTTTTAATATTTATATTAGATTTTAATGTTAAAAAAGTAGGTGCAATAACAAGTGCCGAAGGATCTGCCGTAACGTTTGCATTCTCAATTGTATTTCTTAATTTAATCACTGCTTTTATTGTTTCTCTGGTTAATGTAAAAAAATATGATAAACGTTATTATTCGATTTACATTATTATTCCATTAATGTTTTTGCTTGGTATATTTGTAATGTTTCATCCAGAGTTTAATATTTATGATTTAATATTATGTTTGTTATGCTATTTAATGTATTTTACGATTGAAAACCCAGACATGAAAATGATTGAACAATTGAATATCGCAAAAGATCAAGCTGAACGTGCCAATCGCGCTAAATCAGAGTTCTTATCTAGTATGTCGCATGAAATAAGGACACCATTAAACGCTATCGTAGGATTATCTGAAGATATGGAAAGTAGAGAGGAATGCCCTCCATCAATGAAAGAAGATCTACATGATGTTGTATCAGCTTCTCAAACTTTACTAGAAATTGTTGGTAATATATTAGACATTAATAAAATTGAAAGTGATAAGATGGAGATTGTTTCTGTACCATACAATTTTAGAGATGAGATAGAAACGCTAGCACGTGTTGATTCGACACGTATTGGCGATAAGCCAATAACCTTAAATGTTAATTTGGCTGAAGATATACCGAATGAATTAGTTGGTGATAAAGGGCATGTTAAAGAAATAGTTAATAACTTGCTAACTAATGCAATTAAATATACTGAAAAAGGTTCTATTAGTTTAAATGTTAAATGTATTAATAAAGGTAATGACTGTTTACTATTTATTAGTGTTCAAGATACTGGTAGAGGTATAAAAGCCGAAAATATTAATAAATTGTTTACTAAGTTTGAGAGGTTAGACATTGAAAAGAATACTACTACTGAAGGAACAGGATTAGGACTTGCTATTACCAAAAAATTGGTTGAAAAAATGGGTGGTACTATTAATGTTCAAAGCCAGTATGGTATGGGGTCAATATTTATGGTTCAATTACCACAAAAAATAGGTAGTAGCATAATGCCAGAAATAAAGATTAGTCCTATAGATTTACCTGTTGATATTTATAAAGGTAAAAAGATATTGATAGTTGATGATAATAAACTTAATATTAAAGTAGCACATCGTGCTTTAGATGGCTTTGATTTTATATTAGACGATTGTACAAATGGTGAAGAATGTTTAGCAAAAGCTAAGAATACAACCTATGATATTATTCTTATGGATATTATGATGCCAATCATGAGTGGGGAAACAGCTTTAAAAGAGTTAAAGAAGAATCCTGATTTTAAGACACCTGTTATTGCCCTTACAGCAGATGCTGTTCAGGGATCAGAAGAAAGATATAAGAATGAAGGATTTGCAGATTATATATCCAAGCCTTTTAGTAAAGAACAAATTAAATTAAAGATAGATAGACTACTTAAATAGTCTATTTTTCTTGACTTGAAGTTAACTCCAAATGATACAATGATGATGAAGGTGAAATATGAAAAGTTTGGTTGCTTATTTCTCTCATGCTGGAGAAAATTATGGTGTTAGTGAAACGAAGATTGGAAATGGTAAATATATAGCTGATTATCTAACTGAATTGACAGGTGGCGATGAGTTTGAAATTAAAACGAAAGAATAATATCCTTTTGACTATGACGACTGCTGTAAAATGGCTCAAAAAGAGAAAAAATTTAAGGCAAGACCTGAATTAACAAAATATATTGATACACTAGAAAATTATGACAATATATATTTAATTTATCCAATGTGGTGGGGAACATGTCCTATGGCAGTCTTTTCATTTTTAGAACATAATAATTTTGCGAATAAACATGTTTATTTGTTTTCAACACATGAAGGCAGTGGATTTGAATCTAGTATTATGGATATTGCCAAAGTAATACCAAAAGCACTGGTTAAAGAAGGATTAGCAATTTATGGACATGATGCCAAGGATTCTAAATCAGTTTTAGAAAAGTGGGTTAGTATACATGAAGATAGGTGAAGTAAGCAATAAATATAACATAACAACAGATACATTAAGGTATTATGAAAAAATAGGATTATTTAAACCGATTAAGAAAGTATCTGGTATTAGAGATTATGATGCTGATGACTTAAAACAGTTAAACTTTATTAATTGTATGAAAAACTCCGGTTTTGAGTTAAATGATATTGCTAGATATATGTCTCTTTATAATCAGGGGTCTAGTACTAAAGAAGAACGTTTAAAGATGCTTATTAATCAAAAAGATAAATTGAAAGAAGAAATTAATAATAAAAAAGAAACAATGAAGTTTCTTGATTATAAAATTAATTTATATAAAGAAGGTAAAATATGAAAAAGCAAACAGCAGGTCATGATTCATTAGGTGATTTTGCTCCTAACTTTGCACACTATAATGATGATGTTTTATTTGGCGAAGTTTGGGCTGATGAAACATTAGATTTGAAAACTAGATCAATTATTACAATATCAATTTTGATTGGTAAAGGTATCATTGATTCTAGTTTAAAGTATCATCTTATTAATGCTAAGAATAATGGTGTTACTAAAGAAGAAATGGCAGCTATAATTACGCATATTGCATTTTATGCTGGTTGGCCAAATGCATGGTCAGCATTTAATACGGCAAAAGAAATATATGAAGATTTATAGGAGGTTATATGAAATCTAAAGTATACTTTACAAAAAATATTGATGCCGATAGTCTTATTAAAATATATGAGGCTTTAGGAGTTAATTTGAAAGGAAAAGTAGGAGTTAAAATATCAACAGGTGAAGCTGGTGGTCATTATTATTTGAATCCTAACTTAATTGAACCATTAGTTACTAAATTAAATGGTACTATTATTGAGTGTTGTACTGCTTATCCTGGAAAAAGAACTAATCCTAAAGATCATTGGGAAACAATTAAAGATCATGGTTTTGATAAAATTGCTCCTGTAGAATTGATGGATGAAAAAGGCGAATTTGATATTCCTGTTAAAGATGGTTTTCATTTAGAGCATGACACTGTTGGTATCGGTCTTAAGAATTATGATTCTATCTTAATGCTTTCACACTTTAAAGGACACGCTATGGGTGGCTTTGGCGGAGCATTAAAGAACATGTCCATTGGTGTAGCATCATCTCATGGTAAAGCTAATATTCATTCAGCAGGCAAATCAAATGATCCTGCAACTCTATGGAATAATCTACCAGCGCAAGATGATTTCTTAGAATCAATGGCTGATGCTTGTAAAGGTGTCATTGATTACATTGGAAAAGATAATATTGTTTATATATCAGTTGCAAATAATTTATCAGTAGATTGTGATTGTGATTCTAATCCACATAAACCAGAAATGGCTGATTTAGGTATATTTGCTTCTACTGATCCAGTAGCGCTTGATCAAGCTTGCTATGATGCAGTAAAGAATTCTAATGATTCTGGCAAAAAGGCTTTAATTGAAAGAATGGATTCTAGACATGCTATACGTACTGTAGAGGCTGCTAGTCAACATGGATTAGGTAGTCGTGAATACGAAATTGTAAACCTATAAAATATAATTACTACTTTTTACTACTTTATTATATAATATAAATAGAATAAAGACTTTTAAAAGGGTGAGTTTATGAATAAAAGAGAGATTAATTTAGAGAGAGCTGCTAATCTAAAAGCACGTATTGCTGTTGTACTTATGTTAATATATGTCTTGTTTTTCTTTATAAGAGGTATAACAACTAATGATCAACTAGTTAATATGACTCAGAAGATTGTTTTCTTAATTACTGGAACACTATTTGTTACAACATTTTCTTATTTTACTTATCGTGTTTTTACGATTAGTGATAAAGTTTATGTAAATACTGATTCAAGAAGTAATGGTCAATTAAATTGTTTTGGTCAATTGACTATCTTGTTTGCTTTTGCTATTGCTTGTTTAATATTTACTATTTATACTTTTACGCCTCTATATCATCCAATGAATATAGTATTTCATATGTTTATCTTTAATGCTTTGTATATTGCAATTGTTGCGATAGGTGATTTCTTTATTAAAAGAGGTTTAAACGAATGTAAACATATTTATGATTTTGATCACGAAAAATTAAATGGCAGTCAAATATTATGCATGCATGTTTTATTCCTTTCTGTATGGCTTGTTATGATGGTATTCTTTAATCCATTTGGTTCATTAGATCCAATGAGATATGACCCAGAAAGTATGAGATTATCTGTTTCAAGTTTTATGGTACTAATATCACCAATTGCTGCTATTGGTGGATATATTAGAGTATATATTGATGAGCAAAGATTTATGGAAAACAAAAAAGCCATGAAAGAACTTAAAGAAGAAGTTAAAAAAGAAAAGAAAGTTGCATAATTAGCAACTTTTTTCTTTACATAAAAGGAAATATAAAAACTATCTCGTATATTAATAGTAGGAGGGCTATGATATAATTATCATAGTAGGAGGGGTTATGAAAGAACCATTAGTAAAGTGTGAACATCTTACTAAACATTTTGGTAAGAAACAAATTTTAAAAGATGTATCGTTTGAAATGTATCCAAGAGATATTCTTGGATTTATAGGGCCTAATGGAGCTGGTAAAACAACTACAATTAAGCTAATTTTAGGCTTGCAGTCAATCGATTCTGGTCATGTTAGTATAAATGGTTATGATATCAAAAAGAACTTTGAGAAGGCCATTTCTCAAGTTGGAGCTATTGTAGAGTCACCAGACTTATATATGAATTTAACAGGTTATCAAAATTTAAAACTAATAGCTAATTATTATAAAAATATAACTGATGAAAACTTAATGAAGATAGTTAAAGTAGTAGGATTAGAAAATCGTATTAATGATAAAGTTAGTAAATACTCTTTGGGTATGAGACAAAGACTAGGTATTGCGCAAGCATTAATTAATTCACCAAGTGTTTTAATCTTGGATGAACCTACCAATGGCTTAGATCCTGAAGGTATAAAAGAATTAAGAACATTATTAGTTCAATTAGCACATGAATATCAAATGGCAATATTCATATCAAGTCATAATTTATCAGAACTAGAAAGTTTTTGTACTAAAGTAGTTATTATTAGAAGTGGCTCTATTATTGAAACAACGGATATTAAGTCTTTAAAACAAAAACATGAATTACCAACATATGAGTTAGAATTATCAACTAAGCGTGGTTTAGAAGATATTCTAGTATCTTATGATTATGAAGTTAAAGAGGGTAATATTATTCAATTAGATGCAACTAAGAATGATATTAAAAATATTATTCGTATGTTAGTAGAAGGCGGTATTGACATCTATTATTGTAAACAAGTAGAAATGAGTTTAGAAGAAGCATTCTTAAAGAAGACTGGGGGTAATGTCATTGATTAAACTAATACATAATGAATTATATAAATTATTTCATAAAAAAAGTTTCTTTATTACAATGATTATTATGCTAGGTCTTGTTATCTTAATTAATTATATTTCTAGTGTGGCTAATAATTATAATAATGAAGATTGGACATTAAGTGATCAAAATACTACATATGTAGAAGAGCAAATAAAGTCACTTGATCCCAATAAGTCAACAGATGTTGATCAGTATATAGAATTTCAATCTGAGTTAGATACAATTAATTTAATGAAGAAGTATGAAGCAGATTCTTGGCAAAGATATATTGTTATGATGAAGGGACATGCTCTTTATCAAGCCTTATATACATCAAAGTATGTTTTAAAAGATACTAATGCACAAGCAACGGCTCAAAAAGATATAGATAGTTTACTTGCTAAGTTAGATTCTAATGATTGGAAATCATTTGCAAATGAAGAAAAAGCTGAATACGAAAAGACAATTACAGATACGGAAGCATCAATAAAAGCAACAGATGATAAGAGTCAGTTAGCATCTCTTAATAAGGCTTTAGAAACAGCAAAGATTGGTTTAGAATCAGTAAATTTACGTATTGATAAAAATATCGCATATGGTAATAATTATTTAAATAATGCTTTATCTTCTTATCAAGCGGCTAAAACTAGTTTATTAAGTTTTGATATGAATAATCTATCAGACACTGATAAGGAAGCTATCAAAACAGATAATAAACAAATAGCTGAATCTAAATATATGTTAGATAATAATATTAATATTAATGATTCAAAGACAGCTAATATGCAACTTAAAGATGTTGCAACCAATTTCTTATATATCTATGTTATTATTGGTGTTATGGTAGCATGTTCAATGGTATCAGAAGAGTTTAACAAGGGTACTATTAAACAATTATTAACAAGACCATTTACAAGAGGTAAAATCCTATTTGCCAAGTATTTTACATGTTTAATAGGCTTAGTATTTGGCATCTTATGTGTTATTGCCTGTCAATACATAGTAGGTGGTATCCTATATGGATTTGGTAGTTATGGTCAACAAATTATTCAATACGATTATAGTACTAGTACATTATTACAGATGTCAGTACTTAAATATATAGGCATTGGATTTCTAGGTAATTTGCCAGAAATATTATTATTAATGACATTATCATTTACTATTAGTACTGTCATGGCATCAACGCCATCGGCTGTAGTAATTCCAATTTTAACATTATTATTTTCATCATTAATAAATGGACTTACAGAACTATATCAATTAGAATATATGAAATTTTTCCCAACGATGTGTTGGAATCTAAATCAATTCTTCTTTGGTAATGAAACATCATATAAGTATGATAGTTTAAATCTATCAATTATTATGAGTAGCATTTATCTTGTTTGTATGTTAATTTTATCTTTTATCTATTTTAAGAAGAAGGATATTAAGAATATATAATGAAAATATTATTTATATCAGATATACATGGTGTAACTAATAATCTTAGTTACATAAAAGAGTTAGATAACAAATCTCATTTTGATAAGATTGTTGTTTTAGGCGACCTTTATTATGCAGGTCCTACCTATAATAGAGAATTTGAAATTGATAGTCTAAAAGTAAAAGATTTTCTAATGAGTTACCAAGATCGTATTATTGGATTAAAAGGCAATTGTGATTCAGATGTTGATATCAAAGCTACTGATTTTCCAATATGTGATAATTTAGCCCTTATTCATACTGATGATTTAGATTTATATTGTACACATGGTGATACATATAGTATGAGTAAGAATAGAAAGTTTGTTGGTAAACATGGTGTTCTTATTTATGGCCATGAACATATTCCATATATTAAACAAGAAGATGGTATGACTTATGTCTGTGTTGGTTCTATATCTGTACCCAAGATGGGTAAACCAACATATGCCATATATGAAGATAAAGAAATAACTATTTATACTATTGATAATGAATTAGTAGATAAAATTAAATTAGACTAAGGAAGTATTTATACTTCCTTTTTTATTGAAAGGAGAATAATGCAATATGAAAAGATAATTAGTTTGAGAGAATATGCTAGATTGGCTCATATGATTGATAGTAATTATAACAAATTTGAGATTGGTATTAATGCTCAAATATTAGGTAATAAGATGTATATTTTTAACTATTATGGGTTTAATGATTATGATATAATTAAGGTAATAAAAATGGGGTGAATATAAATGCAATTTAAAGATAAAATAATAGAGAAATTAAAAGAATATGGCTTTGATTATGATAATTATAGTGGTGTTATCGCTTTACTTAATTTAAGTAAGAATAAAAATGACTCATATACTAAAATGCAAGAATATTTAAAAGATAGACATACA
>Ga0160425_1003810_pt1 | contig 10646 bp, 10 predicted proteins | sample BioMet8_FD_108193 | JGI IMG/M metagenome (GOLD analysis project Ga0160425, IMG submission 108193) | Microbial communities from bioreactor (seeded with sewage sludge) at Lawrence Berkeley National Lab, California, USA - Biofuel... | ecosystem: Engineered > Bioreactor > Anaerobic > Unclassified ...
CGCCAACACATTCATTTTATGCTTCGACGGATTCATGATTTACTCCTTTTTGCTCACTACTTAAAGAGTAGTTGTGAATCCGTCATCCTTCAAATTTTCATCACGCTATGGGACGGTAGTGATGCGATTTATAGTTTTTAAGATGGAGGGGAGTAATGGACAAAACACAAAATAAACGATTAATAATCAAGTGGTTCATTATTTGTGGAACAATAAGTTGGGGATTGGTTTTAATCGACAATATGTTTCTTCATTTGAACCTTGCCCCGTTGACGACGGCACCGCTCCGTGGACCAGCAGTCCTCACCATTATTGTGACACTTTCATCTCTCCCGGCAGTTTTATTTCTCGCTATGTTATGTGAAATAAAAATTATCCGGGGCGAATGGTTGTTATGGTTCGGGTTCCTTCCTCAAATTTTGTTTTATTGGTATATGGGGAGTCTTTGCGGTCGCCTGGTTGTATGGATGAGAAAAAAATGTGTGAGAGATGCTGAAAAGCCAGATAATAACTCACGGGATTAACGGTTTTGCGAGATAATATATCAGGAGATGCCCCCCATGAAGAAGATATCTCTTATATTTCTTGTCGTATGTTTCAGTACCATATCTTTTGCCCACGCGCCGATTGTACCGGGAAGCGAAAATAATTTTGTTCAGTTCTATAAAGGCCCCGGCGTGGAGACTCCGCTAGGAGGACAGGTTGCTTTTCAAGTACCGCCGAATGGCTTTCCTATCCGTTATCTCGGAAATCCAGCCTTTTTGCTCCTTGATGTGACTTTGCCGACTGATCCGGCCAGGATAAACCCCAATACCCAGTACCGGGTGGAAAAACTGAACCGTCTTTTCTTCGATGCAGAGGCCTTGCGGGAATTTGACGGTAAGTTCGCCGTTATGGTTCGGGACAACAAAAACCAATACCTTGGCATATCGAAAACACGGCGGGTTTATGCTTCTAAAAAATCTTCCGGCCGCCTTTCTTTTGATTTTGATAAAAACATTAATCTTGCCAAGACCGCTTCAATACAACTGGTGGAAATATGCTCGGTATGCGGTTCGGAAAATTCCATGCGGAAGATCATCTATGCTAATCCTTCGGCAAAACAAATCGCGGCAGAAAATGCGGGACAAATTATTGTCGGTTCACCAGATGCATTCCATCCTGATGCTCCCCAATATGGATGTTATATTTGTCATTGTCAGGAACGAATCTTGACTCAACTGGAAGCGGAAGCAGGTCGGTGGCTGCAACAAAATCAGTTATCCGCTAGTATCCGACGGAGCAAAAATAGGTTTTATCAGGAAAAAGAATTTTCGGTCATGATTATTGATGATGGAACCGGACCAGATGCCCCGCCAGACTTTATTTACGAATGTTATGAACTCGCGGCCTGGAGTATCGGTCCCAAGCAACTCATTTTTTGGGGTAAAGATAAGTATCGCCCACTTGGGGATGCACTGGTTAAATTTCTCAACGCCGAAAAAGAGCACAAGGATATTGGAACGGTTCCTTTAGTGCTATCCCATTCCAACCTTATGTCGGAATCCGGCTACAATTTTGCCAATGGCAATTCCATCGAACGACAATGGAAGCAAGCCGAGGCCAAGGACCATGCCAAAATCAGTGAAATCGAATCGGACAGAACCAGGATTCATCAAAAATACGGGTTGCATCATTCCTCGCCGATTTATTGTTGGACACACGGCGAAGGCGTTCATTGGGATGAATCGCGACAGGGATATGTCGGTGATATGACTTGGAACAACAGGGATGACTTCCGCCTTTTCTATGACATCATTGCCCAATACGCGCCACCGGAAAAAGACGTAAAAGCGATATATGACGAGTGTATCCGTCGCTACGATGGCGAAAAAGATTTGTCTGCCGGTCATTCCTCCATTCCGTCTTTTCTGGAACAGCAACAACAACATTATCGGAAACTGAAGCCATGAAAAAAACTTTAATTCTGTTCCTTCTATGTACTCTGGAAAATTCGCTTAGCGCTGATGTCCCGATCTATCGGCTGTTGCCCGGTGATGGCTATGTCCCCCCGAAGGCAACTGAAGTGCAATTGAAATGGACGGCCTTGCCATTGCAGGATATCCCGGCGGAGATTGTTGAAGACATGGGCAAGCCGGATTTTCCCGGGCAAAAACGGGATGGTATAAACCGGAATAAAGAGATTTCGGCAGCAAAGATCGATCTGAACTTTGACGGGGTGCCGGAATGGATCGTTGAAGATCATCAGGATCGGGGAAACGGCGGCGGCGAATATGTATGTTATCAGTGTGATGCCGTCGGCAAATTCCATCGGATCGGCAAATTCTACGGGGGGATCAATTCCATTCTCGAACCGCAAAACGGTTACTACCAACTCGAATTTTCCGGTCGTGACGGAATGACGGCGGCATGGTTTTCGATCTTTGCCTTTGATCCGAAAAAACAAAAATATGCAAGCGTTCGTTCCGAATGGTACGACTATAATAACTTTACTTGCAAAGTCGATGGTCTAATTCCCGGCGAACATCCGCAAGAGTGGCTGTCGGCCCGACTGGAAACCGCGTTGCGGCTTGCCGTCAAAAAGAATTTTGCCAATGAAATCACGCAGGATGATATCAAATTCAGGGATAACGGTTTTTATTATCCGAAGGACGGCCGGGAGTTTCTGCTCTGCATCGCGCCATCGGGACGGCGCTACAAACTCGGCGTCGGGAATTTTGCGCAGGAATATCCATTGGAATCTTTCGGACTGAAAAATCAATCCGTTTACATGACAGGCAAGAAGAAGTATTCGGTTTTATGGTGGGAAATCACGGCATGGCTGAATGAGCGAATGCCGGTTTGGGGTTCCGCCTGGTTCAAGCAATTGCCGCCGAACAATACCGGTATTTATAGGAACGATCCCGGGATTTATCTGGGAACGTTGCACGCCAATGATCCCGTCAATTTCCCTCAAGCACATCCGTTTATCAACTATGTAATGACTGATGTAATCGACCTTGCCACCGGGGTTCAGTTATCGCATAATATTTTCCTGTCTTTAAAAAAAGCGGATTTGTCGGCGGTAAAATCCGGAGAACGGGTTGCGGTTTATTCAAAATATAATCCAATTCGCCAATATATCTGGCATGTTAAGCAGTGGATCCGTTTTGATGAGTTAAAAGGCGGAAATGGAAAATGAGGACATTCCTTTATCTGTTTTTCATGATTTACCTTGCCGGGATTGCTTGCGGTCAGAGTTATTATATCAATGAAGGTTATGATTTCGCCACGGGAGAAACGCTGACGGAAAAACGTTTGAATGACCATAGCAACGGTAAGATTGTTTGGCTGAAACGAGGAGAGGGATGTAAAAAGTTATATGTCCAATATCATCTTTCCTATCCCGAACCATTGCCGCGTTTTTATTGCGGAACCGGATATACGTTCGAATGGGGTAAAATTCTGACCATGAACCGGGGCTGGAAATTCTGGCGGTGGCGTTATTATATTTTGCGGGATCGTCCGGGCGCGTGCTGGGACGGCGCGGCTCCGGAATCGACATTCTTTCGAATTCTTCAAGAATGCAATCCAACCGAAGCGGAGGCAAAGAAAATCTTTGCAGCAACGGTCAATTTAATCAGAGCCCAAGCCGATTGGCGCAAGATTGAAAAATATCTCACGGAGCAATATGAATTGCTCAAAACCGATGATTATCGAAGAATGTTTACCGACTACTTGAAATCGCACAATGCGGCGGCGTCCCGCGCCTGGGAAGATCATAGTCGCGGCATCCTCCGTTTGGTCATGCGCGAACGCGAAAAATGGCCGGATCGTTTACCCGACCACTTTTATCGCGGTGCATTTAAGCCCGGATATTCCAATGTCGATTATTATGACTTTTTCCTGTTTGAATATAACCGAACGCCATCGGTATTCCACGCCGTGCTGTTGGCATGGAAAACGCAAGATACTGAGAAATTGTTCAAGGAACTCTATGACCGAAACCGGTTGACGTTGTTTCTACGACAAACCATGCCGGAAAAACTGCCGCCGCTGCCACCGCCTACGCCTAAAGGAATTCCGATCTCGATTGACAGCGACAACGGTAAATATTGGGAATTTGAATACCGGAATTTGCCATACCGCGAACAACTTTTGCAATGGCGCTGTCACCGGGGAATACTGAAAAGCTATTGGAACGAATTGCTTCGACCTCAATTGAACGGTTTTTCTCGATGATTTCGGGGAATTTTGTAAAAAAGGCTTCCCTCAATTTTTGAACTTTACCCTCGGAGGTTCATCGAAAACCGGGGAGCATTTAGCATATCGTGGCTCCATGAGGGGGTATCATTGGCATACTTCAGACGCAATGCTCTCCGTTTTTATGACGGTAGTTTTGACGTAATGCCTTTATTAAAAGCAAGATATAAGGCAATTTGCCATTGGCAAAAAGTAGAAGACGTGTCCTCTACTGACGGAGATCAGAGAGCAAACGACGACAAAACATGGAGAAAATACGCATCTAAATGGCTTTCTTGGTCTGGCGCTTGGAGACAGGCAATCGTTGCAGATGTCTTTGATTCAGGGGGATATAACAAAAAATCCAGTGAGGCGATCTCACTGGATAAGATGTAAAAAATGGTGGTGTGAACGGGCTTAAAACCAAATGTTCTCCGTTTGCAAAACATGTCGCAAGTTATTTAAGAATAATCACATATAATCAAAGAATAGCGTTTTATTTTTTACCGTGGACGGGAAATTGTTTTACTGATTTGAGCACGCTGATTTCCCAACGATTTCAAAATCACGCTCAATAGTGTTGTGACGTATTTTAATTATTTAATGCCGTTATGTCGTTGAAATTCCCGCGGCGACATGCCGGTTTGCTGCTTAAAAAAACGCGAAAAGTAATATTCCGAATTGAAATGCAATCGGTCTGCTACTTCTTTTACCGGAATCGCCGAACCGCCCAAAAGTAGCGATGCCTTGCGTACCAGTGTTCGGGTTATGAAATCTTTCGGGGACAATCCCATTTCATGGGTGAATTTTCGGGAGAAAACATCTTGTCGCATTCCGCTCATTTCCGCCAGCATTCCCACGGTAGTCGCGGCATCTCCTTTTTTTTCAACAAAATCCAGCAGCTTTTCATATTGGCTGCGATATTTCATATCTTGAGTGAGAAGTTCAGGCTTTTCACTCAGCCACCGAAAACAAAGATGATAAATGATTTCATTGATCCGGCAAAGCGCAGTCGGAACATCCTGCCGCCGAATCAACTGTTGTGCTTCCGCGATTAACGCCGGATCGTCGATCACCCGGCACTCGGGAAATTTCGACATGATATCGAATCCGTAAAACAGATCAAGGTTGAATTGAAACGAGACAAAGTGCAACTCTTCGGTCTGATGCTGGTCGATTTCATGACGGCAGGGAATGAAATAGCCGTGTCCTCGGCGCATCGGATGAAGCTGTCCGGTGGACAGGTCGCGGATGAAGCTGTCATCCCGTCCCGAATCGGCCCAGATTAACAACAACCGGTTAACCGGCAGAAAGGCTTTTTCCGCATGGCATGGATAAGTGCCGATGGCAGCGTGGACCAAGCGTAAATGCAGTTGCGTGTGCAGCCGCAGAAAGTCCATTCTACTCTCAATTGCCATAAAAGTATATCTTTATGCCTTGTTTTGTTATTCACAATTAACGCTATATGCCTTATACTATAATAATGAAACCGTGTGATTCCATAAAATGAATAAATTAGTTATAGAAATTTTCAGAAAAGGTTTTTTGTTATGAACTCAGAACGTTATGAACAAGGGGCAGCGCGATTGGCGGAGATGGGACACAACAGTCCGATTACCAGTTGTTTGAATGAAGTCGCTCCGGATATGACCAAATACATTTACGAATTTGCGTTTGGCGATATTCATTCCCGACCCGCCCTGGACAAAAAATATCGGGAACTGGTGATTATGTCGGCGATTGCCAGCTTGGGCCATGCGCCCCTGGAGCTAAAATCTCATGTCAATATGGCACTTCATGTCGGCTGGAGCCGACAGGAGATTGTTGAGGCGCTGATGCAATTGACGGTATATGTCGGATTTCCTACGGCAATTAACGCCATTTTTACGGCCAAAGAGGTCTTTGACGAGATCGATAGCAGCAAGAAACATGAGGAGTAAAATCATGTGTTTCGGTACTTTTCAATCGGATCGTCCTTACCTGGAACGCAAATACCGGCAGGATGGCTGTGATCCGTCGACCGGTCTGGATAATGAGACTCTCAAAAAGAACGTTTTAGCGTTGGCGGACGAATTGTCCGGACAGCCGCACGAAGTCATCAAAGCGAAGGCGTTTGCCTATATCTGCGAGCACGTGCGAATCGATGTCAATGGTCAAGACTGGTTTCCGGCGTTCGGCTGTTGGAATCGTAATGACCGACCGCTGTCGGTGCTGGTGGACAAGTGGAATGCCGAAGTCGATGCGCAATGTCTCAAGGTCAGCAAACTGCTGGACGAACAGTACCGAACCGGCGCGTCTTTCATGTATAAGGATTTCGATCACTCCGTACCGGACTGGGACGCGGTCTTTACCCTGGGGTTTCCGGGGCTGCGCGAACGGGCCCGGCAATACCGGAAAGAGCGGGAACAGCGCGGCGAATTGACGTCCGCGGCGCAAGCCTACTTCGACGGCATTGAAATCACTTACACCGCCATTCTCAAGATGCTGGAGCGTTTCCGTGACTATGCGCGGGAACATGCCGCCGGCAATCAACGTCTGCGGGCCGAGGCCGACTGCTTGGATACGCTGCTCCACGGTACGCCGACCAACACGTATGAAGTGTTGCAACTGATTTATCTGTACTTCATGTTCGGCGAACATATCGACCGTTTTCAGGTTCGTTCGTTGGGCAATCTCGACCGAACCATTGAGCCGTACTTCCGGCGGGACCTGGCGGAAAAGCGTTACACTGAGCCGCAAATTCGCGAATTTTTCGCTTATTTCCTGATGCAATGGGCCTCGATCAACAACTACTGGGGACATCCTTTTTATCTGGGCGGAACCAAGGTGGACGGCACGACCGAAGTCAACGAACTCTCCTATCTGATTCTGGACGTGTTCGACCAACTGGCGATTCCGACGCCCAAGATTCAGCTTAAAATCACGACCAATACGCCGACCGCATTTATTGATAAAGCGTTGGACATGATCCGGCGCGGGCACAGCAGTATTGTTTTTGTCGGGGAAGCGTCGATCCGGCGAGCCTTGCTGGGGATGGGCTGTACCGAGGAAGAAGCCCGGACGTGCGCGATCACCGGCTGTTATGAGTTCATTCCGCTGGCACGCGGCAACGGCACCGCCGCCGGACATATCAACATGCTTAAACCGATCGAACTGGTTTTTCATAATGGAGTCGACCCGAAAACCGGCATTGCCTGTGGCGTTCCCTCCGGCGAACTAACCGGACTGAAAACCTTCGACGATTTTTATGCCGCTTATATGAAACAGCTCGATCATATCATCGAAACGATTCTCACTTGTGCCAACGATTTCGAACAGTATCTGCATCAAATCAGTCCGTCGCAGGTCTATTCCGCTACCATCGAAAACAGTCTGAAGACCGCAAAAGACGCTTTTCAAGACGGTTCCCTTTATAACACTTCGGCCATCCTGAACGCCGGTTTTGCCACCGCGGTCGATGCGTTGATGATCATTAAGGAATTCGTTTACGAACGGCACGACGTGACACTGACCGAGTTCCGCGATATTCTGGCCGCCGACTGGGTCGGTCATGAAAAATTGCGACTGAAGGCGTTACGCAGTAAAAACAAGTTCGGCAACGGCATCGACGCGGTTGACGAACTGGCGGAAGGAATCGCCCGGTTTCAGGCCAATAAAATCAATCTGCGGCCGAATGCCCGCAACGGATTTTATATTGCCTCAATGCATTCCGCACGGACGTTTATTATTCTGGGCGAAAATACCGGTGCGACGCCGGACGGACGACTGGCCGGCGAGGAAATGTCGAAAAATATCTCACCGACGATGGGTATGGACACCAACGGAGTAACCGCGTTGGTCAAATCAGTCACTCGAATCGACTCGGCACTGTTTCCCGGCGATTTCCCGCTGGACGTGATGATGCATCCGACCACGGTTCAGGGTAACGACGGACTGGCGGCTATGCGTACGCTGCTCATGACTTATCTGGATAAGCACGGGATTGCCATTCATTTCAACATTTTCGACGCCAACGTGCTGCTCGACGCCCAGAAGCATCCGGAAAAGTATGACGGATTGCAGGTTCGTGTTTGTGGCTGGAACGTCAGGTTCAACGACATCGCCAAAAAGGAACAGGATCAGTACATCAAACGCGCCCTCAGCATCAGCGAGTAGAATCATGAGTACGACCGGAATTGTTTTCGACGTCAAACGCTTTGCCGTGCATGACGGACCCGGCGTACGGACAACACTGTTTCTGAAAGGCTGTCCGTTACGTTGCCGCTGGTGTCACAACCCAGAAAGCACTGCGCCGCTACCGCAACTGGCGTATTATGCGCATAAATGCATTCACTGCGGCGAATGCGCGACAGTCTGCCCGACTCAGGCGCATATGATTACGGATGGACGACACGAATTTGACCGTGCAAAGTGCCTGGCTTGCGGACAATGCGAAGCGGTCTGCCTGGGCGGAGCGTTGCGGCTCTATGGGAAAAAAATCACGGTGGAGGAAGCCGTGAAACTGGTACTGGAAGACCGCGATTTCTACGGCACGGCGGGCGGCGTGACACTGTCCGGCGGCGAACCGCTGCTTCAGCCGGAGTTCTGCTTCGAATTGTTGTCGGCGCTGAAACGGGAGGGGATTAATACGGCCGTGGACACCTGCGGCAACGTCAAATGGGAAATTCTGGAAAAAGTGTTGCCGGTGACCGATCTTTTTCTGTACGATTTCAAGCATGCCGACAGCTCCGCGCACCGGCGTCTGACTGGCCAGGGGAACGAGTTGATTTTAACCAATCTGCGACGGTTATCGGAGGTTGGCACTCGGATCGAAATCAGGATGCCGCTGATTCCTGGCCTTAACGATGCTGAGGCCGATTTGCGCGCCGCCGGAAAAATTCTCGGCGATTTGCGTTTGGAACGGGTAAAAATACTGCCGTATTACGCGCTGGCGCACAGCAAATATGCGGCTATGGGTATGATCGATACCATGCCGGAAGTCGAAACTCCGGACGACGCGGCGCTGGCGCGTGCCGGCGGCATTCTGCGTGAATGTGGCGTATTTGCAGTTTCGGGAAAGGAATGAGACGATGAATCAATTTACGCTCTGGGCGGATTCGAAGTGTGACATTGCGGAAAATCCGCTGTGGAATCAGATTGATCAAAGGTTGTATTGGAAAGGCTCAAACCCTGGGGAAATCTTTCGCAAGGGAATGGCCGGAACCCCGAATGATTTTGAACGTTTTCAGTTGCCGATGGGTCTCGTCGGCGGTTTTGCGTTTATGCCGCAGGGCGAACTGTTGATTTTTGCCCAGGGCGGCACGGTCTGGCGGTGGCGACCGGGTAATGATCCGGTTTTGCTTGCCACCTTGCCGGGTGCCGACGATAAAGCCTATTTCAACGACGTCATCGCCGATCCCGAAGGACGGGTTTACTGCGGCGTCCTGGCCCATGATTTTTTTACGGCAACCCGGGGAAAACACGGTTCGTTGTGGCGCTTCGATCCTGACGGGACATTCCATTGCATGGAGGCCGAAACGGGAGCTTGTCCCAACGGCATGGGGTTTTCGCCGGATCTGCGGTATTTCTATTTCGTCATGTCCGACGAACAGACCATTTATCGTTATGACTATGATCGGATGACCGGCAATCTCAGTGCCCGCAAAGTCTTAATCAACGCGCCGGGATGCGACGGGATGACGATGGATGCCGCCGGAAATTTGTGGGTGGCGCTTTGGGGGGAAGCACTGGTTTGCTATGCGCCGGATGGTGCCAGAGTACGGACTTATCCCCGGCCGGAAAAAATTTGGGGTATCAGCAGCGTTATTTTCGGCGGACCGGATTTCAACACCGTTTTTATTTCCACGGCAAACAGTCTTCACGATGCCGAAGCGGCAAAATTTTTCGGTGGCGGTATTTTTCTCCTCAATGAGAAGGTTCCCGGACAAGCTGAATTTCATGCAGTGAATTTGTTGTCCTGAATAATATAATGTTGAATGATAACTATCAAAAGGAGTTAGTAACGCAATTACAAGATGGCGCGGCACAAATAGCGAGACAACTCGTAACGAAGTAACCTCAGAGATTTTGCCCAATGTCCCAAGGACAATCCTGGTGGGTGCACGATTAAAACTAAACGTTCTCCGTTTTGAAAACATGATGTATGTTATTCAATCATAAGCCTATATATGTCAGGAACAGCGTTTTATTTTTTGCCGTGGGCGAGAAATGCTTTTATACTATTTTGAGCTCACAAATTTCCTTTTGAGCATGCCTGATATTTGGGTTTTTCAGCAGCCTTTTCGGACTCGAAAAATCCGCGATAAGCTGAAACGCATAAATATTCAGAATATAGATTTCCATATGCCGAGTCCGATGGTCGGAGGATTTAAAAGCCGGTGATGGACTCGGGCATGCATGATTTTTCTCAAGCGATGCAGCAGCTC
>Ga0160425_1003816_pt1 | contig 10633 bp, 8 predicted proteins | sample BioMet8_FD_108193 | JGI IMG/M metagenome (GOLD analysis project Ga0160425, IMG submission 108193) | Microbial communities from bioreactor (seeded with sewage sludge) at Lawrence Berkeley National Lab, California, USA - Biofuel... | ecosystem: Engineered > Bioreactor > Anaerobic > Unclassified ...
GAATCGCACAATTCCGCGTGCACGGAGTGCCCGCACCACCTCCTTCGACGGTTCGTGCGAAGCGGGTGGCACGCGGCTTCCGGCCGCGTCAATCGTCGTTCCCTTGTGCTCTAGGCGCAACGCCTCGTGAATCCCAATAAAATCGCATCCCCAAAAAATCGACTTTGCGTCCCCAAACAGGAAAAGCAGCCCCGGCGCTGACTCCGCCCCGGCCGAACAAGCCCGCCGCAAAACCCGGTTTCCGCGCCCACAAAAAAGGCCCGCGGGGACGCGCTCATCCCCCGCGGGCCAACCCCGGCTTGCGCATGGACCGCACGCGCACCGGTCCTCGTTACATCACGCGCCATAAGGCTTCAGCGATTCGCTGTAAATCGCAGAGACGACTTCGCGCGTGCTCTTATTCGGTGCCAGGCTCAGAAGCAGTCCCAGCGACGGCGTGGTGAAGGCCAACTCCGTCAGCTTGGCGACGTCGGCTTCCGTGAAGCCCTCGTCGGACAGCTTGGACGTGACGCCCACCTTGAAAAGCCACGCCTCGACCTGTTTCGCGAACGCTTCCGCCGACAGGTCTTCGCCGACCATGATCGGCGCAAAGATGTCGGCCAGCGTGTTCTTCTTCTCGGCGTAGATGTGCTTGACCACCGCCGGCAGCAGCATGGCGAGCCCGAGGCCGTGCGCAAGCTCATGCTTGACGGCGCTCAGCGGATGCTCCAGCGCGTGGGTGTAGTGCAACAGGCCGTTGTCGAAGGCGACTCCGGCGAGCAGCGAGGCGTAGGCAAGATAGTACCGCGCCTCCAGATCCTTCGGGTTGGCGAGCGCCTTCGGAAGAAACTCCACCACCATGCGCACGACCTCCTTAGCCAGCGAGATCGAGAACGCCGAGCAGGTCTTGGCGGTCGCGGCTTCGACCACGTGGTTGACCGCGTCGATCGAAACGTAGAGCGTCTGCTCAGGCGACAGACCGGTCATCAGCCCCGGATCATCGATCGAGGCGAAGGGATAGAGGCAGTCGTAGGCGATGGCGGGTTTGAAGTCCTTCTCGGGAATCGTCACCACCGCAAAGCGGTTGGTCTCCGAGCCGGTGCCATGCGTCAGGTTGATCGCGACGACCGGCGCCGCTTTCGTGGGCGTGAAGACGAACTCGTAGAGGTCGTTGCAGGTCCGCTCCGGATACTTCATCAGAACGGCCACCGATTTGCCGGCGTCAATGGGCGAACCGCCGCCGATGGCGATCACGGCGGAGGCACCGAACGACTTGGCCAGCGCGACCGCCTCGTCGACCTGGTGCGTCGTCGGGTTGGGCGTCACCTTGTCGTAGTTGACGTAGCCGACGCCGTCAGCCTGCAGCGCCGCCTCGACGACGGCCCACGCGCCGGTGGCTTTGTAGGCCCCTCGCCCGGAAACCACGATGACCTTGTCGTTGCCCTGGGCTTTCAACAGCTTGACGATGTCGGCAATCTTCGTGATCGCCCCGACGCCGAAATAGACATTCGGGCGCACACGGATTTCTTTGACCTCATGGATATCGATGTCCTTCTTCCACATAACAACCTCCTTCGCTGATGCCTTTTTTTCTTTGAACGGGGGTGGAGGATAAAAGGTTTGCCGACGCGAGTAAAGTAAAATCGATCTATAATTATCGATTATTTTATATCGATTGCACCCGCAGAAGGCACGGGCGGGACGCCCGTGCTACCGAAGAACATCGCCGCGGCCGAAAATTTCGCGGCGGCTTAGCGCTGTGCCGACACGCGAACCAGCAGCGGCCTCATGGGCTCGGCAATGAACGTCGCGCCCAAACTCCGGCCTGTGATGAGGTCGGTCAGCGTCCGACCGTCCGTGCCCGCGAGCCCGACGCACCGAACCTCGCGCAGATGGTCGCAGACCGAGACAACCGTGCCGTCGCCGAAGGGCGCGGCGCGGACCTCAACGCCGAAAACGGGCCGACCGGCCACGTCGACGGCCTGAAACGCGTCCGACAGTCCCCACGCGGCGGCACGCGCATTCAAGACCTCGAAAAGCGCGGCGGTGTCCCTGGCTTCGGGCAGCGTCTCGAAGCCGGTCGCCTCGCGCGGCTGGTTGTAGTCGTTGCGCGTCGGCGGCTCGCCGGTGACGACGATGCGCACGCCCGCCGCACGCAACTTGTCGAGCCCGGTCCGCGCGTCGTCGGGCAGGTGCGTGACCTGCGGCAGGATGAGAACACGGGTGGTGTCGAGCGGGCGCGGCCGCACGCCGGTCCGCGCGAGCGAGGCGAGCTTTTCTTCGGTCGCAAAGCCGAGCGGTTGCCCCAGAAAGTTGGCGGCCTCGTAGGCATCGGCCAGCGCGTGCTCGTGATTCTTGCCGAGCACGACCGACGACGGGCTCCACAGCAGCGTCACAGTCGGCGCGAGGTTCTGGATCGCGGCGACCTCGTGCGCGAGCCGGTTGAGGTCGAGGCCGCAACGGCCGACGGCCTCCACACAGTCGGGCCGGTGCAGGATCGAACCCGCCGCGTCGCTGGTATAGTCGTTGCAGCGCTCCCACAGCCAGATGGTCGTGGCGCTCTGCCCGTGGATCGCGTTCTGCCACAGAGCCTCGTAGATGTGCGCCGGCGGAATGACGTCGAGGTCGCGGTCAACGATGATGTGGTTCTCGGAATTGACGACCGAGAGATCGGCCATGCTGCGCTGGAAGTCGTAACCCGCCTGGCAGTGCCGCCAGCCGTTGGCCCAGAGCGCCCCCTCCTTGTCGACCATGTTGTAGGCGTCGTTGCCGTTGTACTGGCTGAGCGCCGCGAACGCCTCGGGGTCGACCGACCAGAACCCGGACAACGCCTTCTGGAAGTGCGCGCCCATCATGATCTTGGCATGCACCGGCAGGTCGGGTGCCATCGAATGAACCACGTCCGCCATCCAGCGATGGAACGCCGCGAAGGTTTCGCAGTTGAAGCGGATAAAATCAAGACAGGCAGGCGTATTGGTGAACGCCGGTTTCGGCACGGGAATCGCCGCAAAGTCGGCGTACGACGTTCCCCACCGGGCGTTGAGCGTCGCAATCGTGCCGTGCCGTTTCTCCAGCCAGGCGGGCCACGCCTTCGCGGCGATCCGACACTTTGAGAGGTCCTCGCAGATCGGTTCGTTGCTGAGGCAGACCGAATGCAGGGCGGGATTGCCTTTTATGCGCGGGATCACCTGCCGCAACGATTTTTCGAGCACGGCGCGGGCGCGCGGATCGTGTACGCAGTATTTGAAAAAGCCTCCCTGACAGTCCTTGAGTTCCGGCCACTTCTCCAGCGCCCATTGCGGGAAATAGTGCGGGCTGAGCAGCAGGATGATCGCGACGTTCGCCCGCGCGGCCCGGTCGCAGACCGACAGGAATTCGTTGATCGCCCGATCGCTTGTCGTTGTCTCGCTCGGCAGCACGGAGTTCGGGCCGAACTCGATCTGAATGATGTTGCAGCCGTAGCCCGGCAGCTTTTCGATATCGTGTTTGACCTGTCCGAAATGGTCGTAGCCGGTAAACAGCACGGGGCCGCGTTCGGACGTGCCGTCCGGGAAGCGCCGCGTGCCGATTGTCTGCGCGCGAGAAATCTCCAGTTTGCTCGTCTCGTAGTGCGGCACAGGAAAGTCGGCGGCCTGTCCGCCGAGAATCGCCCGCGCGTGCGCCTCCTCGCGAACGGACATCGGATCGAGCAGGCAGACCGTGTCCCACGCGCGGTCAATCTTGCCGTCCGCCAAGTCGGACTCGACCCACGGCACAAAGTTGTCAAGGACGGTCAGCGTCACGCGCGACGCCGCGCCGAGGCCCTTCTTCTCAAGCTGCTCCACTTCGGGGCGCAGGCGCTCGCGAACCGCGACGACCGGCGCGAGCCGCGCGCGGACGCGCTCCGACGAGACCAGATTAACCGTGCCGGTGTGACAGGCGACGACACGGCCGTCGCGCAACAACCGAGCGGTAAGCGTAACCGTTTCGGATGCGCGGGCACCCAGTTCCGACCGCAACGAGAGGAGGGCGGCACGCGTACCGGCCGCAAGCGCGGCCTGCTGATGCGCAAACACGCGGCCCGAGGCATCCGACAGGCCGACCTCCACGCAGCCGGCGCGAGACGCGTCGCCCATGGTCACGACGCCCCCGGCCTTGAATTCGCTGCCGCAAAAGCTCCACGCGTCGCACGGCCAGCGCTGCGGTGCCCAGCGCGTGTTGATGGCGTGGCCCTCGTGCAGCACCTCCGGCGGTTCGGCGGGCGCGAGATCCACAAAGTCCGTCAGCGCCGCGCCTTCCAGCGCAACGGGCACCGGACTCACCCCCTCACGCAGCGACAGATCGTCCAGCCACACGCCGTCGGTCGGACGATCCGAGCAGGCGCGCAGGACGAACTCGGTCTCCTTCTCGCCGGTCACAAAGGTATGCGAGACGCGTTCCCAACGGCCGCGCGTGGCGGGCAGCGCGCGGCGGACCTTCCAGCCCTCGCCGCCGCCGATCCAGAAGCCGGGTGCGATTGGGCCGGTTTTCACAAACGCCGAGATCGTATAGCTGGTACCGGGCTTCACGGTCACCGGATGCGCCAGCCACAGCGTGCCATAGACGTTTGCGCCAAAGGCGGTGCCGTTGGTGATCCTGACGGCGGTCTTGCCCGTATGCGGATCCGTCGTGTCCAGCGTGAGCGTGGCGTCGGTGTTGCGCCGATCCCAGCGCCAGCCCGCGGGGCATCCGTCGTGGGCAACCTCGAATGACCCGTTCGTCACCAGATTCGCGCCGGGGTCGAACGGCTGGAGCGTGAGGCGCGACTCGCCGACCGCCAGCGGCGCTTCATAGACGAAGGCCGTTGCGGCCGCACCGGGCTCCAGCATCACGTCGTCAATCCACAGTCCGGTTGTCGCGCTGTCGGTGTTGATGCGAAGCGTAAACTGCGTCTCGCCCGGTTCGGTTGAAAATGAGCCGACCACGCGCTGCCAGCCTTCGGTCTTGGCGGGCAGGGAAAAGCGGTGCTGCCAGCGGCGTCCGCCGCCGATCCAAGCGACGCCGCCCGCGTCGGTCTTGACGTAACACGAGAGCGTGTAGCGGCTGTTGGGCGAAACGCCCACAGTCTGCGTGAGCGAACTGAAAACATTCGGAGCCCGCGGCGTCGGGTTCATGAGGCAAAGGGAGACTTTGCCCGAGCGCGCGACCGCCAGATCGGCCCGGCACATGGCATGCGCCGCGCCGCCCTCCCAGTTCCAACCGGGAACGCGCTCGCCAGCGGCTTTCTCAAAACTCGGATTTTCCAACAAATTCTCGGCGTTCGCCGCACACGCGACCAACATTGCACACAAAACCATCCACCCGCGCATCGGAACCTCCCAAAAGAGCGCGGCCTATTACAGGTACGCGCGCACATCACAATAGACGAGGGGGCGTGTGCCGTCCACTTTTTTGGGAAGAATCGTTTTTTTAAGAAACACCGCGATCAGCGCTGTCACCATTCCACACCCCCGATCACCAGAACACCCTACTTCGCCAATACTTGCCGACTCTTTAACTCTGGGCCCTAGCAGACGACTAGACGGAATCTGTTTCGCCCAAATACCTCCAATAGGCGGCAGAATTCTGAAGAATATCCTTTGTAATCTGATAGTGGGAGGTGTCCTCGACGCGGACGGGATGAATGTCGCCGTCATCAAACGACAGAAGTTGCGCACTCGGATACGTCATCAGGATCGGCGAATGCGTCGCCAAGATGAACTGGCTTGTTCCCGTCCCCACCATACGATGCATCTGTGCGAGAAGAAACAGTTGGCGCTGTGGAGACAATGCAGATTCTGGCTCGTCCAAGAGAAAAAGCCCAGAGTCAAACCGGTTTTGAATAATGGCAAGAAAGGACTCTCCATGCGACTGCGCATGGAGAGAACGTCCGCCATAGGATGCATACGGATCTCCCCAAAAATCCGGATCGCGTTTTCGCTCGTCGAGCAAAGATGCAAAATAAGCATTAAACTCGGCACGAAGGAAATAACCATCACGAGGACGTTTTCGGAACGATGGACGCAACGCTTGCGCAAGAATACTTGTAGCCTCTGGCTCATGACGAGAAGCCAAATCGGCTTTAGAGCCACCGGCAACCGGAAGACCGCACAAGGAAGCAATGGCTTCAAGCACCGTCGATTTTCCGCTGCCGTTTTCCCCCACAAAAATCGTAACCGGACTGTCGAAGGATATGTCGAGGTTTCTGACCACCCGCAATGAGAAAGGGAAAGCACTGCAATCGGAAAAACGTTCCGGAACTGCATACACCTTCAGAAGATATGGAGATTGTTTAATCGCGTCTGGCAATTTAAGTCGCCTCACACCTAACATCTGGCTTGTGCCGCGCTGTTCCTCCGAGTCCAAACCCAGAATGCACGCACTGCGCACACGCAGCCCAATATGCAAAAACCTCATTCACACATGCACCGATAACTTCCAAAACGCACAGCCGATCACACGGTTCACTTGTCCAAAAAATCGTCACGGGGCAGCACGCCGTCGCCGTTCACGCCCTCGCGGGTCCTGACCCGCTCGAACGTGATCTTCCGCCCTCCCGACGGCTGAACGCCTGCCCGCGGCCCGCCGCCCTGGGCGTTGCCGCGCGCCGCCTCCGCCACCGCCGCGCTTTCGGTCCGGACCGCCTCGGCCCCGGCTTTGCCGGAAGCCTTCAGCCAACGGTCGAAGAAAGCGTCGACCATCTCCGTCACGTCTTTTCCTCCAAATCCCTTGCCGTGCTCCGCGCCCCTGATGCAGTGCAGATGGACGTTGCCGCCCGCCGCTTTGAGCGCGCCGAACAGCAGCTCGCTCTGATAGAACGGCACGACCGGATCGATGTCGCCATGCACGATCAAAAAAGGCGGCAGCGCGTTGGTCGCGATGTATGTGATAGGATTCGCACGAGCGGCAGAGGCCCATCCGATTTCGCGGGGAGATACAGGTCCAGCTTCTGCCGCGCGTGGCCGTTTTCCACATACGCCACATCGCGGAACGCCTTCACACCGGCGGGAAGGATGCCCGCGCCCGCAAGCTGCTGCGTCTGCGCGAAGACCGCCATCACCATTGCCACCCCTATCGCATACCGTATTTTCATGGCCGAAATAACGGTTCGCACCGAAAGATATTGCTCCGAGCACCAAAAAAAGTGAGCCCGCGCTCATTTAGCGTTTCAGCAATCGCATGACCACATTTAGCACCACGGTCAGAACCACGCTGACGATCAGACAGGTAACAATCGGAAAGTGAAACGACCCGCCCTTGCCTTCCACATGAATGTCGCCCGGAAGCCGTCCCAGAAAAGGAAACTTGTCCGACAGCAGAAAGGCCGTTCCCAGCGCCGCGATCACGCCGCCCATCACCATCAGCATCACGCCGAACTGCTTCACACGAACCTCCTTTGCGGCATGGGCGTTCCAACCCTGCCACATCTCCCAAGCCGCTACTTAGGAAACACCGAATACCGCAGGTCATCAAGCGTGTCGTTCGCCGTCACCGGACGCAGCGCGCAGGCGAACTGGCGCTGCCACTGCAAGTGGTCGTTGCGCACCAGCAGGCAGTTCCACCCCTGCTTGAGCGCGGCCTGCCCGCTCGCCTTGTTTTTGCCGCTGCGGTTGAGGTCGGCCGTCAGCACCCGCTCGCCGTTGATCCAGACCACGAAGCCATGCGTGGCCGAGAAGGTGCGGTGCGACAGTTCGATCTCCACCGGACGCGCCTTGGAGCTGTAGACCCAACGCACGGCGTAGAGCACATCGTTCTCGCTGCCGAAACACAGGCTGTAAGGCACCACCGAGTTGGGATCGTCTCCCGCCGTGTAGTCCACGCATGGCGTGTTCACCTGCCAGCCGTAAACCCGCTTGCCGTCCGAGAACGGTTCCGTGAAATGCCGGCCTGCCACCAAGTCGGCTTCCATGAACGGCACGCTGTTGGTCGGCTGATAGCCCCGCGGCCTTGTCCATGCGCCGCCGTTGTCGGGCCCGCAGACCACGCGCCACGGTGCCGGAATCTGCACCGTTTGCCGCACCATCTCATCGCCCGCCTTCGCGACAATCGTCACCGGCGTACGCAACCGGTCGGGCGTGCCGCAGATTGTGAAAGCCGCCTCCGTTTTCGTGATCGGTCCTTCGGTCACGCGCCAACCTTGAGGCAGCTCCAGCGAGAAGGTCGGCACGCGCGCGGCCTTGGCTTCGGTGCCGTCGTTCCAAAAGCAGGCGAGCGTGTAGGTCTGCTCGGCGCGATCCGCCGCGCAGCCGGGTTGCGGCTTGAACCAGTAGGTGACCGTTGGTCTGGCGGGTTGCAGTTTAGCGATCTCCGCGTCGATGCGCGCGTTGAACGCGGCGCTCAGTTTGCCGTCCTGCAACGCCTCGACCATGCCCCGGGTGATCGCGGCGTGGCCGAGCGGCTGCTGCGGATGCACGGTGTCCGGAATCACGTGATAATCCTGATGCGCCTTGCGGCAGCGCGCGACCGCGTCAAAGACCGACGCGCCCGTCGCGGCGACGCGGCACTTCTCCTCCTTCGCCAGTTCGCGCGCCAACCGATCCAGCCGGTCACGCACGCGGTTCTTGGGCGAAAGCGGGTCTTCGGTGAGCGGCGTGATCTCGCACAGCACGATCTCACGCGGAGTCACGCGTTCTCGGATGGCAACAATCAGCTCTCGATACTTATCCTTCCACGTTTTCAGAACCGCGTCGTCGTCGCGCATGGTCGGTTTCAGAATGTCGTTCATGCCGAGCAGGACAAAGACGACGTCGCCATGTTTCGCGAACGCCGTGCGCACATCGAAACCGCCGCAGTTCGCGGGCACGGACTGCGTGCGGCTCCGCACCTCAAGCGAGTCCTTCCAGTCGAAGAGCGTGTTGCCCGAAAAGCCGAGGGAGATGACCTCGTTGGTGTACGCGGGATAAACCGTGTGCAACGCGTTGGTGAACTGATGATAATAACCTTGCGTCCCGGCAACGCTTTGCGCCGTGATGCTGTCGCCCACAAAAATAATCCGGTCGTTCGGCTTGAGCAGCGATTCTGCGGAACACGCGCCCGCTGCCAGCATAACGACACACCACCCCACTCGGAACGCCTTCATTCGTCTTGTCTCCCTTTGATTCGCTTCAACAGCATAATCGTGTTGGGGAGCGATTATAGCAGAGAAAGAGAAATCACGAAACTCGCTCTGCCGAAGTTCTTGGCAAAAAAAGGATGACCTGCGATTTTGGCTTGTGCCTCTTTTTTTCCGGTGTTAAGTTTAGGCAACTTTGGGTGGTGTTGTCCGGCATGAAAGGTCATTTTACATGAAAACGAAAATGGTGGGCTGCTTAATAAGTGTTTTTTGTTCGTTTGCCGTTCAGGCGGCCAACACGATCAGCTGGTTCCCGAGCGTTCCCGAAGGATACTTCAGCGACGCGGCCAACTGGACAGGAAGCGTGATCCCGACCAACAACACGATCGGCACGTTTTCCGGCAGCCAGACTTATACGATTCATTTCCCGGCCGGCGGCTACGCCGAGAACAGCGCCACGGTGGTCTCTCTCTCAAGCGGATGTTCGCTCACATTCGACACGCGCGGGACGTGGTGGCTCAAGGACGCGCCCACAATCACCAACGGCTGGCCCAACTCATGGACAGGCTTTCAGATCGCCAACAGCAGCGGCAGCCACCTGTTCAACATCGAAGGGCTCGAAACCATCTATACCGCGACCAACTATCCGATCATGTGCCTGTCGAACGCGGTTTTCCGCTACTATTCTTACAGTGCCGTCGTAACCAACGTGCTCGAAGAGGGGCTCCTCAACCTGTACGACCCGAAGGGCGTAATCGACGGCAACCACTCTCTGATCACCGGTGCCGCCGGAACGCGCCACGTGGCCATTTTCAAGACCAACTCCACCCTGCGCGCGAACCAAGTCCGGATGCGCGGCAACGCGTCCGGAAATTTCATGATCTTCGAGGGCGGTGACCACGCGATCTATAACAGCCTACAGCTGGGCGAGGGGGCGACGAACGCGGGCTATACCAATACCGTCCAAGTCACCGGAGGCACGCTGTCGCTGCCGACCAGCACACTTTATATCGGCAACGGGAAAACCGGTTCATACGCCGATTTCTCCGTGAGCGGCGACGGCGCGTTAAACGTGACCAACAACATCGTGATGGCGAACACGGCCCAATCATCGGCATCCCTGCGACTCAGCGACAGCGCCGTCCTGCGCACGGGCACCTACATCGACGCGGCCTACAACAGTTCCTCGACGGCAACGGTCTCGCTCGCCGGCAGCGCGCGGCTCTCCGTCGGCAGCAATCTGGCCGTCGCGCGCGGCACCGGTTCGTTCACAACCATGGACATGGGAGACCAGTCGAGTTGCACGGCGGGCGGCTACCTGCTGATCGGCGGGTACAGCACGAGCGACGGGACGGTGACCGTGCGGGACGGCGCGGTCCTCTCTGTCGCGGGTTATGTCGAAGCGGGCACCAGCAGCGGAACGGGCCGGCTGGAGCTGGTCGGCGGACGTCTGGTCGCCAAGAACGTCAGAGGCGGAGCGGGCGGCTGGTCGGAGTTGTCTGCCGACGGCGGAACCCTTTGCGCGTCCAACATCTCCGCTTCGGTGAACCTGCTGGTGAATTTCGACGTGGCCGAACTGGGCGCATCCGGCCTGACGCTCGACAC
>Ga0160425_1003819_pt1 | contig 10629 bp, 7 predicted proteins | sample BioMet8_FD_108193 | JGI IMG/M metagenome (GOLD analysis project Ga0160425, IMG submission 108193) | Microbial communities from bioreactor (seeded with sewage sludge) at Lawrence Berkeley National Lab, California, USA - Biofuel... | ecosystem: Engineered > Bioreactor > Anaerobic > Unclassified ...
CCTGAGATCAGGTTTCTTATACCCTACATCCGATGAGAAGATAACAAAGTCAAAATAATCGTGGAGCCCGAGAAACCTGAGTTCCAGTTCAGAAAAAACTCTTTGCCCATTGGAGATTACACATTTGGGAATGTTTATGCAATGTTCAATCAGTTTGATGCTCTGAGGGAAAGCCCGGAGTTTCCTTATAGAAGCTGCCCGAAAGACCCTTGAAGCTTCTACTCCCAGGCTGTTTTCGTCAATATTCCAGACCGAATTTTCCCTGCAGATCTCTGCAAAGATTTCCTCTACCTTGATCTCTGGGTACACTTCCCTGGAAATCTCCATTTTCTGTCTGACCTTAAACATGTACGTATCCCAAAGCTTTTCGGGCTCGATTTTCACTCCCTGATAGGCAAGCCATGCGCTCAGTATTTTATATGTCTCCAGGCTATGCTCGTCAGTATGAATGTCAATGAGGGTCTCATAGCAGTCAAAGATAACCCCTTTTATATGGCAGCTCTCAAATGCCTCCTCTCCCTTTGCAAGAGAATGACTAAGAAATGTAACTTCATCCTTGCTTACCTCAGGTCCGTAATTCTCCGATATGTTCTTTCCTCCCATATCCCTTTTGCTTAAGTTTCTACTTCATGTTTTATCTGTAATTAATTGCCTTTAAACATTCACATGCTTCTCTAATGAGATAATTTCTATAGTCGCTCTGGTGAAGCCTTGCCGAGCGAAGGAGCCCTATACTCATGAAAAAAGGCAAAGTCCTGGTAATATAGTAAAAATCTTTTTCATTGCTGCTGTATTCCCAGAGGAAATTTCCGATATACGGTTCAGCTTTCTCTCCTCCCCCCATATGCAGCTCGAACTCGTTTTTAAGTTCTGCAGCTAGAATTCCGAGATCTCTTACAGGATGTGCCTCGAACCAGGAGCTTTCAAAATCAAGGGCATAAGGTTTGTCTTTGCAGAAAATATAATTGGAAAGGTTGACATCCCTGTGAACCATGCATCCGTATTCCCTGTCGAGCAGGGGGCTATACCACCATTCTCCAAGTAATTTATTGAAAGTTTCTCTAGTGTCATGGTCCAGTTTCAGATGGCCCAGGACATCATGATAATTTCTGAATTCATTTTCCTTATTATAGGAAGATTTTGTGTTATCATGCAGTTGTCGGAGCATATGCGCAACTGCAGCAAGCCTCTCATATCGCTTTTCTTCGTGCCTGATACACCAGCCCAGAGATTTTCCAGGTATATGTTCCGTTACAAGGACGCAATTGAACTTCTTATTGATTGCAAGAGGTCTTGCAACATTTATTACCGACGCAGCCTTTCTAAGGTTCCGGTACTCATTCATCATGCCTTTATATGGATTATAATCTTTCAACTGACCAGTAGGTTCGGCAAAAAACTTTGCCATAACGCTGAAGTGTTCACTCTTGAACTGGTACCTGCAGACCGTATGGGAAGAGTTGTATTTAAAAACATTAACAGAGCAATTTTTATTCCGTAGCCTATCCCCAACAACTTCTTCAACAAGCCAGTCCCTAAAAGGATCACCAGGGTTTAAAGTATTAACATGGCGGGATGCCAATTCAAATTACCCCCACTTATCCATAAATACTTCACAATTGTATCTTTTCTTCGCAATGTGCTCTTATATCCAGGTATATTTTTGTTAGAGAGCAGATGCCAGCTTTATTTTTGATATTCTGCAATAATGACAGTAGTATACTATATTTGAATAAACAATATACTGATATATATTATATTGTTGTTGGTGTTTAAATGTAAGGACCTTATCCGCTCTCAAGTTCGGGCCCACCTACATCAAACCATTTGTTGTATTCTCTTTCCTCTCAGTAGCCCCTGTAGAGCGAGTCACTCAGGAATACTCAAAAAATGCACATGAAATTCTTCGAATTACATACTCAAAAAATGAAAGAACTCTCTCCCTACCTTTTTTACCCTTCAACTTCGTCATTATCTTGGGCAGGAAGGTTGTACTTATTTCGGTTCTTGAAGCCGTCAAAAAACTAGCAAGTTAATTGCCATCAAAGGCTCAAACGTGACTTTGATCACGGATGCCAAATCGCCTTCGAGACAATCACACTGCCTATACAAAATATGGGGTAATGTTAATTGGTGGGAATAATTAACAAACCTATATTCGGCATGTTGACATTTCATTTATGATCATTTTTACGAGTGGTGATTTTGAAATGATGACCCTTTATTTCAGTCGAATAACCCGCTAGCTTGCTGGGGGGCGCGCCAGCGCAACTTTGCTTTTGTCATTTATCACTCAATATCATCAAGTTTAGCGTACACTCACATTGTATTTTTATTTTTAATTTGTGTTGAACTAAACCCAGCATATTTATATTACTTTATACATTATTCCCCCTGTTCTGGCAATTTGGATGAAATATTCTATAAAGATAAAGCAAATTGTATGCATAAACGCATGTGGGTTTCTGTATATTTTTTAATAAGGATCGAGTAAAGCAATCTTATACGCTATTGTAAAAGGACTTACTTTAGATAACAACAGAATTCACTTTAGATAACAACATAACTCACTTTAGATAACAAAAAACTCACTTTAGATAAATAAGAGCATTTACACGGATAATTATCCGTGACTTAGACAGCCACTTAAAGCAAATTTGATTAGAAAATTTCATCTTTTTTTGAGTGGATGGAGGGATTAGAATAAGTAAATTAATTACCTTGTTGTTAGTTTTTTTTATCCTGATATTAAGCTCTGGTATTGGAACTGCAAATGAAATCTTTGTCAAGTCAGGAGAGTCCATACAGGCTGCTGTAAACAGTGCGGTTTCAGGTGATGTGATAATTGTAAAGCCTGGAACCTATACCGAGAACATAAATGTAACCGTACATAACCTGGTAATAAAATCAGAGTCTGGAAATCCTGTAAATACAATAATAATGGCTAAAAACCCGGCCTTAGATGTGTTCAATGTAGAGTCAGACAAAGTTACGATTAGCGGGTTTAAAATAATGGAGGCACATAAAGACCATGCAGGGGTCTATATGTATAAGTGCAAAAACTGCACCATTGAGAATAGTAGATTGCTGAATAATACTGTTGGAGTGTACCTGGAGAATTCGGATTATAATCTAATTCTCAATAACCTGATTGGAAAAGGAGATAAGGGAGTTGTCGCTCAGCAGTCTAACTATAACACAATCTCCGGAAACCGAGCTTCAAAAAACAGGTACGGATTCTATGTTCCAAATTCTGAGGGGAATGTAATCTCAAATAATACGCTCTCTGAAAACAAAGATTATGGGCTCGTGCTTTCAACTGGAGTAAGCAATACCCTCTCAGAAAATAATGCTTCAGATAACGGTAGAGGCATTTACCTGGGCAATTCGGATAACAATAAGATCTCAGGAAATACTATCACTTCAAATGAGATTTTTGGGCTTTTTATCTGTCCTAAAAGTGACAAGAATAGTGTTCTTAATAACTACTTCAATAATACTGTCAATGCCGTACCTAATAACGGAACCGACAACATATACTATATAGAAAAAACCCCGGGCACTAACATTGTTGGTGGATCTTATCTTGCAGGAAACTACTGGTCACAACCCAATGGACTGGGCCCCTCGGAAATCACGCCTGATACAGATGGGGACGGCATTGCTGATAAGGTCTACAAGATTGAAAACAGTGATTACGTTGATCGCATGCCTCTTGTAGCCGCTAAAGTGAAGAATCCGATTCTTCCTGTTGCAAATTTCAGTACCAATGTAACTAGTGGTCACCCTCCTCTTTCAGTCCAGTTTACCGATCTTTCGAATAATGAAAGCGAAAGAAAATGGGATTTTGAAAGTAATGAAAATATTGATTCGACGGACGAAAACCCGGTTCATACATTTGCAGAGCCTGGGACCTATACCGTTAATCTTACCGCAAGCAACGAAAACGGAACTGCTTCAAAAAGTTACATAATAGTTGTTCTTGAGGGAAGCGATACTCAAGATACCGGGCTGAATAAAATTAAGAGTTTACCTGGTTTTGAATTGATTTATGGAATTTTCGGTTTTCTTGCGGTCTTCCTGTATAGAAAAAGAGGATAAATTCTGAAGATGAAAAAGGCTGAGGAAACTTAAGGAATCAGAAAGAACATGAGCCATTGAAGGGAGTGGGGATTTAATGGGGTTATGGGGATTTAATGGGATTCTGGGAGAGCTTTGACAGGTGTGCAGAAGAATACGATGTCTGGTATGAGAAATATAAGCCTGCATATGAATCCGAACTTCTTGCCCTGAAAACTTTTCTACCCGAAAATCCCGAGAAATTAAAAGCTCTTGAAATTGGCGCTGGTACAGGTAGGTTCGCTTCGGCTCTTGGGGTTAGACTCGGGATTGAACCGGCAAGAGCTATGGCAATACTTGCAAAGCAACGCAGGCTGGAAGTCATGCTTGGAGTTGCTGAGTTTCTGCCCTTTAAAAGAGAGAAGCTTGATCTTGTTTTAATCGTTACCGCACTTGCTTTTTTTAAAAATCCGAACCAGGCACTCAGGGAAGCTCTGAGGGTATTGAAACCAGGCGGGCAAATACTAGCCGGAATCCTTGATAGAGATAGCACACAGGGCCGCTGTCTCGAATCCGGAAATAAAAAAGGCAGGTTTTCTTCGAAAGCGCATTTTTTTTCGACAGCAGAGTTATCGACATACTTGCTGGAAGTCGGTTTTGAAAATCTTGAAGTTTGCCAGACCCTTTTCAGGCAGCCTGAGAAAATTGAAAGTATTGAGTTTCCGGAAGAAGGACATGGGAAGGGAAGATTTGTAGTGCTTTCTGCCAAAAAACCTGTTCAAGTACAGAAAACCTGTTCAATAACATGAAAATCAAAAACTAATTCATCAGTCATTCAAAAACTAATTCATTGGTCATCGGTTAATAAATAATTTCGGCTCTTCGTTGTTTTGTGTGCTATCCTCATAATGTTTTCATAATAAACCAATGCTGTCTCGAATTGAAGATCATCTTATCCACAGGGAATGACGAAGAACAAAAAAAATTGTATTCCTCCATCTGAGCTTAAGAATCGGCTGTACTCCTTCAGTTACAGGTAGCTTTTTTATATTAGGGAAAATTCGAATCAGAAAAAGTATATCTCATTGAAAACAAAAAATGCAAAATACCAGTTTTAGCTCTGGTTCCATGCGTGAAATGTAAAAACAACCAGGTGTGGTAAAAACCCGAAAGGGGTCCGGAATGAGCTTTCACTGGAAAAGCGAGGATTCCTATATGACAGAAGAAAATGTGAGTGAAAAGATGGATAAAACAAAGCAAAAGGAGTCGCAAGCGGCAGAAAAAACCGAAGAACCAGAGGATCTCAGGCAGCTCCTTATCAAAGCTGGTGAGATTGGCAGTTACGAAGACAAACTCAGGCTGTACGATAAAGCCTTAACTCTGGACCCTTTGTTTCTCGATGCCTGGATCCAGAAAGGTTTCGCCCTGGACAGGATGGGGAAATCAAAGGAAGCTCTTGACTGCTATGACAGGGCTCTTGAAATCGATCCTGAAAATCTGGGGATCAGGTGCCTCAAAGGTTTTGCCTTTAACAATCTGAACGAATTTGAGAAATCTATTGAATCTTATGATGAAGTTCTGAAAGTAAATCCTGAAGATGTATTTTCTTTATGTCAGAAAGGTTCAGCTCTGGAAAGCCTTGGAAGATATGGGGAAGCTATGAAGTGTTATGACAACGCGCTTGATATCGATCCGACTGATGTTCTTATCAGAGAAAAGAAATTGAGGCTTCTGGAAGTTATTTATAAAAAGGGAACTTTAACTGCCTCTCCGGACAGCAGCTTCAATTGAATTAAGAACTTTTGAAATATGAGAAGAAAATGAGGGCCGGCAAGCAGCCTTTACTTTTTGCTCTTGCTAGCTTCCTCTTCTTTCCTGATCTCTTCAACAATTTCCATCAGTTTTTCCTTAATTTTTGCTATAGCGTCAACAGCTTCGCCGCCTACCTCAATAGGAGCCCGTTTCTCCAGGTCGGCCTGCATTAACATGGTGTCAAAGGGAATTTCTCCAAGTACCTGGATGCCCATCTCTTCAAGTTTATCGTTAACTTTTCCCGAGCCTCCTTTATTAATTACGGCAGCAAGGTGTTTTATCCCTATTTCGGAAGACAGTTTTTTTATTCTCTCCGCCGTTTCAAGCGATCTTGCTCCAGGCTCAACTACAACGATCATGAGGTCCATTCCTCTTGTAGTGCCCCTTCCAAGATGTTCAATCCCGGCTTCCATATCAAGGATTACTGCACTCTTTTCCTTGAGCATAAGGTGCCTGAGAAGAGCCCTCAGGAAAGCCGAGGCAGGACACATGCATCCGCTTCCTCCGCGGTCTACGGTTCCCATGACAAGCATTCTAACTCCATCGGGCCCTATAACTCCGTACTTACTCGCAATATCATCGACTTTAGGGTTGTAGATGAAAGCTCCGCCTTCGGCGCCTGCCCTTTCCTGAATCAGGTCTTTGAATTCTGTCAGGGGCTTTGGGGGATTTTCGACCCCAAGCGAAGATGCCAGGTTCATATCCGGGTCTGCATCTATTGCCAGTACCTCGTATCCGTCCCTTGCAAGCAGTCTGGCCAGAGTGCCTGAAAGAGTTGTTTTTCCAACGCCACCTTTTCCGGTAATTGCTATTTTTATGAAGATTCCCCCTGAACATTAATTTAGATTTAAATTTTTAGATTAATTGTTAATTCAGGTTAATTGTTGATTCAGGTTAATTGTTAATTCAGGTTAATTGTTGATTCAGGTTAATTGCTAATTCAGGTTAATTGTTGATTCAGGTTAATTGCTAATTCAGGTTAATTGCTAATTCAGGTTAATTGTTGATTCAGGTTAATTGTTGATTCAGGTTAATTGCTAATTCAGATTAACTATCGTGGTTTTCTAAGCAGGGATATAGTCATCAAGCTGTTTATACTTGTTTATTTATCTCTGGCTTCATCCCGTTATTCCTTAGAGAGTATTATTTAAAGTCTTTTCGTTTTATATGAATCAAAAAGATATTTAAAAATAGTTAAAAGTTATTTCGATAAATTATAAAGACCACATTTATCAGGTACAAAATTAATTACCGTATTCAGTAGGCCTATTCAGTAGGGAACTCCTTTACCTGAATATGAAATCGAATCCCTCATCTTCAGCAACATGTTTTAGGTACTTTTCGATATGGTTCCCTTCCTTTTTTGAAAATCCTGCCTCGCGGGCAAGTTTGTCAAGTACCTTTTGAACTCCTGTCCCATACTGGATTGCTTTCTTTTCTTTCCAGAGAAGTTCCGATGGAAGCAAACTGTCTGCTGCTTTTCTCAGGATATATTTTCTTATATACAGGCTATCTCTTTTAAGGACTTTAAGTTCAGGGCTGATTGCAAGTCCTGTTTTTATTACCTCTTTATCCAGAAAAGGCACCCTGAGCTCCACAGAGTTGGCCATGGTAACCATATCGTCCCTCTCAAGGTTTATAGTTGAAATGTTTTTAAGGTCTGAGTAGATCGCTCTGTCAAGTACCTCGGGACCCTGCTCAAGGAAACCTTCATGCCTGCTGTAACCTCCAAAAAGTTCGTCTGCGCCCTGACCCGTGAGAAGGACTCGTTTACCATCTTCTTTTGCAGTTTTCGCTACAAAATAGAGTGGAAGCCCGATTGCAATTTTCATAGGGTCCGTCGATTCCGTCGAATAGATCACATCCGGGATTGCAGCTTTTATTTCTTCAGGAGAAAGGAGATGGATCTTGAGGGAATCACTCATGCCAGCAATTTCAGCCGCACGCTGAGCCTGGGCAAGGTCATGGGAATTTGGAAGCCCAACGGCATAAAGAGAAATTGAAGGATCAATGTTTTTTGCAAGGGCAGCTAAAAAGGTACTGTCAATACCACCTGAAAACGCGATTCCTGCGGTTTTTGTAAGCCTTATCTCTACAGCTTTTTCAAGGGCCGTCCTCAGGCGGGAAGCAGCTTCGTGCTCTTCTGAGATTCTTTCTTGCGGAGGCTCAATTGTAAGGGATTTTTCTTCAAGCCCTCCATTTCTGATATTGAAAGCCATGACTCTACCAGGCGGGAAGGGTTTTATCTGGTTTCCCTGGGAAAAAGCTTTTTTTTCGGAAGCAAACGCGATTTTAGGCTTTTCTGCTCCTTTTTCTAGGGAATAAAAAAGAGGTTTGACTCCTACAGGATCTCTGGCGAGTACAAGTTCGTTATCCAGGGCGTAAGCCAGAGCGTAATCTCCATCTACTCTGGAAAGTACGGAAAAGATCGCATTTATAGGCGTTTTTCCTTCCTTTATCTTTGTTTCTATGAGGGCAAAAAGTAATTCAGTGTCTGAATCAGTTTTTATGCCCTGTTCAGCTGCAAGTTCCCTGAAATTGAAAATTTCTCCATTGAGTACCAAAGCCCCTTTTCCAACCAGAGGCTGGGGCATGTCGCCTGTTATTTTAAGCAAGGTATTTCCTATACTCAGTCCTTTAGCCTCATAGGTTCCACAAGCATCAGGCCCTCTATGCTCCAGGGCTGCAAGCATTCTTTTTGTTTCTTCATTTGTATCAGGAGTTCCTGCTGCTCCTGCTATTCCGCACATGTTTACTCCTTTTTTCGTTATCTTCGGTGTATACACGCGCTCTATCTCTATTTATCATTTTTCCATATTAAAAAGGACATACTAATCCGAAGCGGTAAAAACTGTGAATTTAGGAATGACAAAAAATTTACAAATTATTTAGCATGAAAATGCTGCCATCTGCAAGCATTTTCATTGGTTGTGCATGTTATTCGAAGAGTATCATGTACGTTTTCTAAAAAAGCTTTTTAGGATACTTCACACAAAAAAACATGCCGTATCATATTTTATATACAAAGATTGTGTCTGAGTTCCATTCACAATATAAATATAGCTAAAATATAAATTGGTTACTTAACAAAGGTTATTGGGAAAGTTTTCCATCCCCGCAGCAAGTTGCAGGATATTTAACTGAAATATAAGTATTGATTCAAAAAGTAAGGAAGAAATAAGATCCCTAAATGATGACCAATGAATTGAAATTCACTTTTTTCAATTCGTCTCTTCAAATTCATAGTCTCTTCAAATTCATAGTCTCTTCAAATTCATAGTCTCTTCAAATTCATATTATTTACTTGAAATTTTACTTCAAAGGATTCAAGCCGTTTGCTAACGGTTAGCTGGTGTTTATGACATGAAAGTTGCCTGTATACAGATGGACGTGCTGCAATGCAGAAAACAGGAAAACCTTGAGAAAGCTCTGCATATGGCCCTTAAAGCTGTAAGAAAAGGAGCCGAACTTATTGTTTTACCCGAGGTCTTCTCAACAGGGTTTTGCTACGAGTATCTTGACCATGCAGCAGAGACCTTGCCTTCTCCTCTCCTTGAAAACCTGGCCTGTTTTTCCGAGGCCAATGACTGTATTATTATGGGCTCAGTAATTGAAAAAGTTGTTTCGGAAGAGACTTCTAACAGTGGAACACCTGCGGATTCTGAAAATTCTACTTTTTCGGACTCCAGTAATTCCCCATTTTACTACAATCTCGGCTTTTGCTTTGAGTCAGGAACCCTTGCAGGTAGTTACCGGAAAACTCATCCCTTCAAAAACGAAAACAACTATTTCTCGAAAGGCGACTCTATAGAGCCAATTTCTCTTAAAAAGCAAAACCTGAAAATCGGTTTTGAGATCTGCTATGAACTCCGCTTTCCCGAGGTTGCAAGAAAACTTTCCCTTGCCGGTTCTGACCTGCTTGTGACCACAGCTGCATTCCCCAATCCAAGGTCTGAACACTGGAATATTCTCGCAAAGGCAAGGGCGATTGAAAACCAGATCCCACATATTGCCTGTAACCGGATAGGTTCTGCTCCTGACTGCAGTTATTTCGGCAACTCCATGATAATCGATGCCTGGGGTGAGGTAAAAGCTGATGCCGGCAATAAAGAGTGCGTAATAGTGCATGACCTTGACCTGTCCAGGAAGAATGAAGTTCGTAAAATGATTCCCGTTTTTGAGAATCGGAGAATTGAGCTTTATTCTGAAGATCTAAAGATTATTTAAGTTTCTTTCGATAATAATTTCTGTAACTGTATTACTTACTCATCTTAACGGAAACTGGTTCATCCTAATTGGTTGAATCTTATTTTTCAATTTTGGTAGAGTCTTAGTTGTTAATTTCTCTTATTAATAGCTAAAGTTTTTAACTTCACTGATCTGTTAATTTTCACTGCTTCCTCGTAAACTATCCATCAGATAACATCATGTCCAACCAGAGGTTTCTTTCATTATGTCCAATTCAATGGAAATTTCATCACCATTTTTAAACTCTTCAGAATACTTCTTGTTTAAGAAAATAGGTCGTTTCAAATGTTATTAAGAGTAAGATTTATAGTTATCATTGTTATGCCGCAACATTATTACATAATTACAGAATTATAAATTTATGTAGTGATTGTTACACTTATTATCACTAGTATCGTGACAATTTAATTATGACATATAACGTTTTGCCATTTTCTCATCAGCATTCTTCTTCGTAAACTTCCAGTTTATTTTCTTTTTATTCATATTCCTTCTGTGCATCCATGCATC
>Ga0160425_1003820_pt1 | contig 10625 bp, 8 predicted proteins | sample BioMet8_FD_108193 | JGI IMG/M metagenome (GOLD analysis project Ga0160425, IMG submission 108193) | Microbial communities from bioreactor (seeded with sewage sludge) at Lawrence Berkeley National Lab, California, USA - Biofuel... | ecosystem: Engineered > Bioreactor > Anaerobic > Unclassified ...
CGGATGATGTGGAGGCGGAAGCAGTTTCCCGTTACCTGTATGTGGCTTCTCTTGCGGACGCTCCCGTGAACATTGTTCACCTCAGCACGCAAAAAGGCCTTTGGGAAGTGGAAAAGGCAAGAAGCCGCGGGCAAAAACTGTATGTGGAAACCTGCCCGCAGTACTTGATGCTGGACGAAAGCCGCTACGCACTGCCCGGCTTTGAAGGCGCAAAGTATGCCATTTCCCCTCCTCTGCGCAAGCTGACCGACCAAAAAAGCTTGTGGGATGCATTGAAGGAGGGGGAAGTTGACACCATTTCGACCGACCATTGCAGCTTTAACTTTGCCGGGCAGAAAGAGCTTGGCAGGGACGATTTCAGCAAAATCCCCAACGGCATGCCGGGCATTGAGAACCGCCCTGCATTAATGTACACTTACGGCGTGTGTGAAAACCGTATTACGAAAGAGCAGATGGCGGCTATGCTTTCCGAAAACACAGCGCGGCTGTTCGGAATGTATCCGCGAAAAGGCGCTTTACAGGTGGGCAGCGACGCGGATATCGTCGTATGGGACCCAAGCTACCACGGCGAAATCACAGCCGCGAAAATGCTTCAGAATGTGGACTATACCCCCTATGAGGGAACTGCCGTAACGGGCAGAGCAAAAATGGTGTTCCTGCGCGGCAAGCAGATTGTGGCAGACGGCACCGTTATTGTTGAGGAATGCGGCGCGTATGTGCATCGCGGCGCAAGTGAATATTTTGAAAATCATAAATAATTCAGATTTGAGTAGAATTTAAACAATGCGGCGGGAACGGCTCTGCGGATTCATTTCTGCTCAGCGTTTTCGCCGCATCATTTATTCTATTTTATGATGCAAATCGCAGTTTTATTGAAAAATATAATAAGTAGTCCTTCAATGAAAAACGTAGTATACTATAAAAAACCAAAGAATACGGAGGAAGTTACAATGCCTAAATTTGTAGATGCAAAAGGTCAAAACTGCCCGATTCCCGTCATCATGGCAAAAAAGGAAATTGATGCAGGAAATCAGGATTTTACTGTGGAGGTTGACAACCTCACCGCTGTCCAAAATTTGCAGAAGCTGGCGGAAAATCAGGCTTATTCCTCATCTGTAAAGGAAGAGAACAGTACTTATAAAGTGGATTTTGCAAAGACCGGTAACGCCGGCTATGAAATGCCGAAAGAGCCTGTACTGCGCGAAAAAACCGGAGACTGGGCGCTGTTTATCAATAAGAACAGAATTGGAGAAGGCAGCGAGGAGCTGGGCGCTTCCCTGATTAAAATGTTCTTCTACACGTTGGCACAGTCCGAGGATATCCCGAAGTATATCCTCTTTATGAACTCCGGCGTGAAGCTTCCCACACAGGATGAGCAGGTGGTGGAGCATTTAAAAGTGTTGCAGGAAAAAGGCAGCGAAATTTTGGTGTGCGGCACCTGCCTTAACTACTACGAAATTGCGGATCAGCTTAAAATCGGCGCGGTCAGCAATATGTACGATATCACACAGAGGATGCAGATGGCGGATAAGGTTATCACGGTGTGACAAAGTGGAAACATTTGATTACTGTGTTATCTCTTTTGCCTCCACACACGCCGCAATCAGCACGCACAAGCATCTTGCCGCGCGTTTTGCGGTCGAACTGATGCCCACCCTGCGCGAAATTTCCATGGGCTGCGGTATTTCGGTTCGCTTCGCGCCGGAGCTTTTGAGCGCCGTGCGCGCGGAGCTGGAAGTTTTCGGTCTTGAAAAAAGCGTGTACGCCATTTACGGAATCACGATGGACGGCGGCCGATGCCACGCACAGCCGGCTTAACTGAATTTAAATAGAAAAGACGGTACGCTTGATTTTAAGCGTACCGTCTTTTTTGAAGATTTATAGCAATTTTCCATTCAGTGCGTTGTAATCTTCCGCACTGTCAATATCCATCAGTTCCAACTCGTTTTTTGCGGGAACGAGTGTAAGCAGTTCTTTATTTGCGGCAATTACGGCACTGCCGGATTGGTCTTTTTGCAGTGCCAAAAGCTGTGGGAACAGACTTTTCGGGAAGAAAACAGGGTTCCCCCGCCGCCCCGCAAAGCTTAGTGCAACAATTTTTTCGGGATTCCTGCAAAATTCCTCCGCAAGCCTGCGAATGCTTTCCTGCGAAAGCAAGGGCTGGTCGCAGACCGAAAACATACAGCCCTGCGTTTCCGCGGGCAGGCAGGAAACCCCCAACGAAATCGTCCGGCTGATATCATCGGTTGTATCGTCATTTTCCACCCCGGTAAACCCGTATTTCTCCGCCAATTTCAATACTTCGTGCGAGCGTGAAACCACTATGACGGTGGAAAAAACATCAGTAGGGAGCCTTTCCAAAGCGAAATCCACGAGCGGTTTGCCGTTAAATTGTTCCAATAATTTATCCTTGTGAAAACGCTTTGAGTGCCCGGAGGCGAGAAAGATGCAGGATAGCTTCATCATATCGTCTCCTATTTCTTTTTTCTGCTGTACGGCGTACCCTCAAGCGGCAGCTTGGTTCTGAAATTGCCGTCATAATTGTAATACGCCAAAGCAATCGCGGGAGCGGTGGGAATGGAGGCAATTTCACCTATGCCCTTTGCGCCGGATGCCAGCTCCGAATGGCTCTTTTCAATAATGATGGGCTCAATTTCCGGTACCTGTGTGGAGCGGAACAAGCCGAGTGTACCGAATTTTGCGGTAGGCATGCCGTTCACAAGCGGAAAATCCTCTGTCAGCGCGTAGCCAAGACTCATGACAACGCCGCCCTCAATCTGCCCCTCGACATTGACGGGGTTGATTGCTTTGCCGACATCGTGTGCCGCAATCACTTTGAGCAAACGCCCGTTTTCGTCTAAATCGACCAGATGAGTAGCGTAGCCGTAGGCAATATGGCTCACCGGGTTTTCTTTGTCCGAGCCTAATTTATCGGTCACGCCGCAGTACTCCGCGTAAAATTCCTGATTGTTCAGCTCGCTTAAAGGACGGTCGCCCAATGCTTCTTTTAAGCTTTCCGCCGCGCGGCGGGTCGCTTCCCCGGTAAACAGAGTTTGGCGGGAAGCAGTCGTTTCGCCCGAATCGGGAGTTAATTCAGTGTCGGGAACTTCGTAAATCACGTTTTCTAACGGGAATCCGGTCACACTGCACACAAACTGTGTCACGACCGTGCCCATGCCCTGACCGATGCAGGCGGCGCTGGTGTAAATATGGATTTTGTCGTCTTTTACAATCAACCTGCACCTGCCGGTGTCAGGAATACCCACGCCCAGCCCGCTGTTTTTGATTGCACACGCAATTCCGGCTTTGGGGTGCGCGTCGTAATATGGCTTTACAGCCTCAAGTGTTTCAACAATTGCGGTGGATTCGTCGGCGATCTGCCCGTTCGGCAGTATCTGACCCGGACGCAAAGCGTTGCGGTAGCGCATTTCCCAAGGGGAAATACCAACCTTTTCAGCCAACAGGTTAAGGTTGCACTCAATCGCAAAACAGCTTTGGGTTACGCCAAAACCGCGAAACGCTCCGGCGGGAGGATTGTTTGTGTAATAGGCTTCCCCTAAAATATCTATATCCTGATAATTATAAGGCCCGGCGGCATGGGTACAGGCTCTTTGAAGAACCGGCCCGCCAAGCGAAGCGTAAGCGCCGGTGTCGGAGATGATGACCGCTTTCATCGCGGTTAATTGTCCGTTTTCATCACAGGCGGTTGTAAAATCCATTTCCATTGCGTGGCGCTTTGGGTGGATTAAAATACTCTCTTTTCTGGTAAGGGATACTTTTACAGGCTGCTGTGTAAAATATGCCAGCAGCGCAGCGTGATGCTGTACGCTCATATCCTCTTTCCCGCCGAAGCCGCCGCCCACCATCTTGGAAATCACGCGCACCTTGTCCGGCGGTAGGCCGAGTTCTTCCGCACATTCCTTGCGCGTTTGAAAAACGCCCTGATCGCCGCAGTAAACAATGACGCCGCCGTTTCCGTCCGGCTCGCTCACCGCGGTTTCCGGTTCCAGAAAAGCGTGTTCCGTAAACGGGGTGCTGTAATGCTGAGTAACCACATATTTTGAATTTTTAATTTTTTCGTCCGCATTTCCCCGTATAAGATGTTCCCTTGAAAGCAGGTTCCCGTCCCTGTGGACTAACGGCGCATTCGCCGCTTTCGCCTGTGCGGGGGAAAATACCGGTGTAAGCTCTTCGTATTCCACCTTCACCAGTGCTTTTGCTTTCTCCAGTGTTTCCCTGTCCTTCGCGGCTACAAGCGCGATTGCGTCACCCAAAAAATGGGTAATGCCGCCCACGGGAATCATCACGTCGTAATCTTTTTTTAAATGACCGATTTTTTGTTTGCCCGGAATATCCGCGGCGGTCAGAACAGCGGCAACGCCGGGAAGCGACTTTGCTTCGGAGGTGTCGATGCTTTTTACGATTGCGCGGGGGTACAGGCTGCGCACGGCACTGCCGTACAGCATGTGGTCAATATGGATGTCATCGGCGTACTCCGCAATGCCAAGCGCCTTGTCGTGTGCATCAACACGGAGAATGTCACGGCCAATCGCGCCGTTCGATTCCTGAACGGGAACAGCGGTATTTTCACGCAGCATTTCTGCGGCAAGGAGAATTGCCGTTTCGATTTTTTGGTACCCGGTACAGCGGCAGTAATTGTTTTTAATGGCTTCCTTTACCTGCTGCACGGTGGGGTCCGCCACCTGGTCGATTAATCCTTTGGCGCTGATTACCATGCCGGGCGTACAAAAGCCGCACTGCACCGCGCCCACATGGGAAAATGCATAGGCGTAAACTTCTTTTTCACGCGGGGTAAGGCCCTCCATCGTGACAATGTTTTTGCCAACCGCTTTCGCTGTGGAAAGCACGCAGGCCTTCGTGGGCTTGCCGTCGACTAAAATCATGCAAGCTCCGCACGCTCCCTCGGCACAGCCGTCTTTTACGGAGTTCAGCAGCAGCGTGTCTCTTAGAAAAAGAAGAAGCTTCTCCTCCTTTTCCGTCTGAATCCTTTGCTGGTTTACGGTAAATTCAAACATCGTCAGCACCTCATTTTTTATACATATAGATTGATCAATAAAAATCAGAATACAAGGCTGTACACAAAAAAGTTCATCCAATCCGCATTGCTTTATATGGCTGTTACTACAATGAAGACAAATGAACACAGCAAACTATCATTAGTAATACTAATGATAGTTTAGCATAAAAAGATGACCGATGCAATAGGAAAGTAGCGAATTATTCACAACAATAAAAAATTTTTAGATATGATAAATAATTTTTAGAAAATCCATTGATTTATTTTATTTTTGTGTTATGATAAGTATAAATCAGCAGGCTAAACACCCGCCGAATCCTTACCAAAATAACGGGGAGGCAGATTTATGAATCAGATTAAATGGACATCAAATCAGCTGCCGAAAACAGAGGACGTACAGCTGAAAGTTATGTCGCTGAATAATGTGATGAAAGCAAAAGCTTTTCACATGAGTTTTCCGCAATACAGCGAAACACCGCTGGCGCACCTCAAAAATATGGCTGAATTTTTGGGGCTTGGGGATTTCTTTGTTAAGGATGAATCCTACCGGTTCGGCTTGAACGCGTTCAAGGTACTGGGCGGTTCCTTTGCAATGGCAAATTATATTGCACAAAAAACCGGGCGTGACATTTCCGAGCTTGACTACCGGACCTTAACTTCCGACGAACTCCGCAAAGAGTTTGGTCAGGCGACATTCTTTACCGCTACGGACGGCAACCACGGAAGAGGCGTTGCCTGGGCGGCGAACAAATTAAAACAAAAGGCTGTTGTGTATATGCCGAAGGGCAGCACCAAAACACGCTTTGATAATATCCAAAGAGAAGGCGCCAAAGTTACCATCGAAGAAGTCAATTACGATGAATGTGTACGCATGGCGGCGGCCGACGCGGCCAAAACCCCGAATGGCGTAATGGTACAGGATACCGCCTGGGACGGTTACGAGGAAATTCCGGCGTGGATTATGCAAGGTTACGGCACCATGTCCATGGAGGCCGCAGAGCAGCTGAAAGCGGCGGGATGCGAGGCTCCTACTCACATTTTTGTACAGGCCGGCGTCGGTTCACTGGCCGGTTCCGTACAGGGCTATTTTGCAAACCTGTTCCCCAACCACTGCCCGACCACCGTTATTGTGGAAGCACAGGCGGCTGACTGCCTTTATCGTTCCGCGGCGGAAAAAGACGGCAAAATCCGCTTTGTGGAGGGCGACCTGCAAACGATTATGGCCGGTCTGGCCTGCGGCGAACCAAACACCATTTCGTGGGATATTTTGAAAAACCACAGTTCCTTCTTTGTTTCCTGCCCGGACTGGGTTTCCGCAAAGGGAATGCGTATGCTCGGCGCACCGATCAAGGGCGACCCGCAGGTGGTTTCGGGTGAATCCGGCGCTGTTTCCATGGGACTGATTTCCTCCATCATGCAGATGGAGGAATTGAAGGAATTACGCGAAGCTTTGAAATTGGATAAAAATTCGAAGATTCTCATGTTTTCCACAGAGGGCGACACCGACCCTGAAAGTTACCGCAACATTGTTTGGAACGGTGCGTATTCCAATTCAACAAAAGCATAATCTACATAATTAATAAATAAATGATACGGAGGAAATAATGATGGATTTTTCTCAAATTAAAAAGGCGGCCGAAGGTTACCAAACAGCAATGACCAAGTTCCTGCGCGACCTGATTGCAATCCCGGGCGAAAGCTGTGAAGAAGAAGGCGTTGTGAAGAGAATCGCACAGGAAATGGAAGCGGTTGGATTCGACAAGGTCGAAATTGACAAGATGGGCAACGTAATGGGTTACATGGGGCATGGAAAAAAGCTGATTTGCTTTGACGGCCATGTGGACACCGTTGGCATCGGCGAAGTAACCAACTGGAAGTTTGACCCGTACATCGGTTTTGAAAACGAAGAACAAATCGGCGGCCGCGGCACTTCCGACCAGCGCGGCGGCGTTGTTTCCGCAGTTTACGGCGCAAAGATTATGAAAGACCTCGGTTTGCTCAATGACCAATACACGGTTCTTGTAACCGGTACTGTTCAGGAAGAAGACTGTGACGGCCTTTGCTGGCAGTATATCATCAATGAAGATAAGGTAAAGCCGGAATTCGTTGTAATCACCGAGCCGACAGACGGCAACATCTACCGCGGCCAGCGCGGCCGTATGGAAATCCGTGTAGAGGTTAAGGGCGTTTCCTGCCATGGTTCCGCTCCGGAGCGCGGCGACAATGCGATTTACAAAATGGCCGACATTTTGCAGGAGGTTCGTGCACTGAACGATAAACTCCATGTTGACCCGTTCCTCGGAAAGGGCACGCTTGCCACTTCCCAAATCTATTTCACGTCCCCGTCCCGCTGCGCGGTTGCTGATATGTGCGCAATCTCCATTGACCGCCGTCTTACAAATGGCGAGACCTATCAGCTTGCACTGAAAGAAATTGAAGATCTTCCTTCCGTTAAGAAATATAATGCAGTTGTCACCATGTATGACTATGACCGCCCGAGCTGGACGGGAGTTTCCTACCCGACACAGGCGTTCTTCCCGACATGGGTTATTCCTGAGGAGCATGCAGCCACAAAGGCGATGGTTGAAGCTTACGAGGGTATGTACGGTACGCCAAAGGTCGACAAATGGACTTTCTCCACAAACGGCGTTGCCATCATGGGCCGCGAGGGCATTCCATGCATCGGCTTCGGCCCCGGCAAGGAAGCACAGGCACATGCACCGAACGAAGTGACCTGGAAAGCCGACCTTGTAAAATGTGCCGCTGTTTATGCCGCCGTACCGACAATGTACTGCAAATAAAATACTGATATCATAACAAAGGAGTATTCCAATGAATTCTTTAAATGACTATATCAACAAACTAAACCAGCTCCACTTTAAAGAGATGTACGAGAACGATTTTTTCCTTACATGGGAAAAATCCCGTGAGGAGCTCGAAGCGGTCTTCACGATGGCCGATGCTCTGCGCTTCATGCGCCAGAACAATATCTCAACAAAGATTTTTGAAAGCGGACTCGGCATTTCCCTGTTCCGCGACAATTCCACCCGCACCCGTTTCAGCTTTGCCTCCGCCTGCAATATGCTCGGCTTAGAGGTTCAGGATTTGGACGAAGGGAAATCGCAGGTTGCACATGGCGAAACCGTGCGTGAAACAGCGAACATGATTTCCTTTATGGCGGATGTCATCGGTATCCGCGACGATATGTATATCGGCAAGGGCAATGCCTACATGCACACCGTTTCAGACTCTGTAAAAGAAGGCTACAATGACGGTATTCTTGAGCAGCGCCCCTCCCTTGTGAATTTGCAGTGCGACATTGACCATCCCACACAGGCAATGGCCGACACGCTCCATATTATCCATGAGCTCGGCGGCATTGAAAACCTGAAGGGCAAAAAAGTCGCTATGACATGGGCGTATTCACCGTCCTACGGCAAGCCGCTGTCCGTTCCGCAGGGTGTCATCGGCCTGATGACACGCTTTGGCATGAACGTCACTCTGGCACATCCGGAAGGTTATGATGTCATGTCTGAGGTAGAAGACGTTGCCCGCAAAAACGCGGCTGAATCCGGCGGAAGCTTTACCAAGACCAACAGCATGGCCGAAGCCTTTGAGGGTGCGGACATTGTTTACCCGAAGAGCTGGGCACCGTACGCCGCTATGGAAACTCGCACCAACCTTTACGGTGCAGGCGACTTTGCGGGAATTGACAAGCTTGAAAAAGAGCTTCTTGCACAAAACGCAAACCATAAGGACTGGGAATGCACCGAGGAAATGATGGCAAAAACAAAGGACGGAAAGGCACTGTACCTGCACTGCCTGCCGGCCGATATTTCCGGCGTGAGCTGCAAGCAGGGCGAAGTAGCCGCAAGCGTATTTGACCGTTACCGCGCGCCTCTTTATAAAGAGGCAAGCTACAAGCCTTATATTATCGCGGCAATGATTTTCCTCAGCAAGGTTCAGAACCCGCAGTCTACTCTGCTTGACCTTGAAAAACGTGGTCTGCCGCGCTTATTTAAATAGTATAATTTCAATAGTAGATTGAAATGTGGCTCGCCTGCACAAGTGCAGGTGAGCCCTTGATTTTTTGGGAGGATATGGAATGAAAAAAAGAATTGTGATCGCGTTGGGCGGTAACGCGCTGGGAAGCACGCTGCCGGAACAGTATGCCGCGGTCAAGACGACTTCAAAGGCGATTGTGGATTTAATAGAGGATGGCTTTGAAGTGATCATTTCCCATGGCAACGGCCCGCAGGTCGGAATGATTCAGCTTGCCATGAACGAACTGAGCCGCATGGATGCAAAGTACACAACTCCTCCGCTTTCTGTTTGTGTCGCCATGAGTCAGGGCTATATCGGCTATGATTTACAGAATGCGCTGCGCGAAGAACTCCTGAACAGAGGAATCCATAAACCCGTTTCCACCGTCATTACACAAGCGCTTGTCGATCCGAACGACCGCGCGTTTGAAAAGCCGACCAAACCGATTGGCGGCTTTATGACCAAGGAAGAGGCAGACAAAGCGGTTGCGGAAAAGGGCTACACCGTCATTGAGGACGCCGGCCGCGGTTACCGCCGCGTAGTAGCTTCCCCCCACCCGATTGACATTGTTGAAATCGACACGATTAAAACCTTGATTGACGCGGGTCAGGTTGTCATTGCCGGCGGCGGCGGCGGAATTCCGGTCATGACGCAGGGCAACCACCTCAAGGGGGTTGGTGCAGTGATTGACAAGGACTTTGAAAGCGCAAAATTAGCGCAGATGGTCGGTGCGGACTGCCTGATTATCCTGACTGCCGTTGAGAAGATCGCCATTAACTTTGGCAAACCCAACCAGGAATGGCTTGCCGATATGAATGTGGATAAGGCGAAGGAATACATCGCCGCGGGGCATTTCGCGCCAGGCTCCATGCTGCCGAAGGTACAGGCCGCGCTTGAATTTGCAGAGTCCGGAAAGGGTCGCTCCGCACTGATTACGCTGCTCGAAAAAGCGCGTGACGGCATTGCCGGAAAAACCGGTACCGTAATTCATGCTTAATCCATATTTTAATTGGAGAGTAGTATCACTCATAATTCTACTCGATTGATTGAAAGCCCACCGGAATTTTTCGGTGGGTTTTTTGATATTGTGTATGACATCCGTGTACTTTTCAGCTATCATGTTTTCTAATCAATAAACATTTCTTATAAATATTTTCGATAACTATGGCATGAAAATATAAATCATAGTAGAATAATAACAGAAGGATTGTTGAAATCCCTTAATATGAGGTAATGTATGAAAAATATATATTTGGATAACGCGAGTACAAGCTTCCCCAAAGCGCCCGGAGTTGTGAAGCAGATGCAGTTCTTTATGGAAGAGGTCGGGTGCAACATCAACCGCGGCGGTTATGAGAAGGCCTACAGCGCTTCCGAAACCGTGTTGGATACGCGGGGAAAGCTTTGTTCGCTATTCCATTTTGACGACAGCCGAAATGTTATTTTTACAATGAATATTACCATGGCGCTCAATCAGCTTTGCAAGGGCCTTTTAAAGTCGGGCGACCATGTTTTGGTTAGCGCGATGGAACATAACGCGGTC
>Ga0160425_1003823_pt1 | contig 10614 bp, 7 predicted proteins | sample BioMet8_FD_108193 | JGI IMG/M metagenome (GOLD analysis project Ga0160425, IMG submission 108193) | Microbial communities from bioreactor (seeded with sewage sludge) at Lawrence Berkeley National Lab, California, USA - Biofuel... | ecosystem: Engineered > Bioreactor > Anaerobic > Unclassified ...
ATCCTACATACCGCCCGCTGTCGCGGTCACGATCCGGCAGAATTCCTCGAACGCGCATTAGACCTGCTTGCTCAAAATGACCTCGCTGCCGTTATCCGTCTGCTTTTTCCGGTTACGGAAAAAACAGCGGCGGCGTGACTTGCCGTTCGCCAAGGAACCGAACTGACCGGTACTTTCTTTACGGTTTTATCGGAAATATTTTTTTAAAAAGTATTGACAAACCATACAGATTAATTTATAATATAACCGTTGCAACAAGTTTCAGCAAGTAGTTTTTTTAGGGGAACACATTAAATGGTCACTATGGATGATGTTGCGGGTAAAGCAAAAGTGTCGAAATCCACCGTATCCCGGGTTTTGAACGGAAAACTGATCGTTTCGCCACATATTCGACAAAAAGTACTTTCCGCCTGCCAGGAACTCAATTATAAATTAAATTTCAATATTCAGGATCTGGTGTTGAAAAGCCGCAATGGCGCTACCCGGAATATTGCCTTTGTCCTGGTCGGCCTGCAATTTGCGGATCCGGCGTATGCGCGTCTGTTGGATTTTATTGCCGAAGAAGTAAATCAGGCGCATTATCAATTGCAGTTGGTTAAACTCAGCGGCGAAGAAACGTCACGATATGAATTACCGCCGACCTTGCGGGATCTACGGGTTGACGGTATCCTGCTGACCGGCGATATCACTCCTCAAATCATGGCCTTGATTCGGGACATGGGGATTGAATGCGTGGTGATCGGTAATTATGCCGATGAGCTGTTGTTATCATGCAGTAATGCAAAAGTTAATTTCCAGCAGGCAGTTGCCAAGGGCATCAGGTTATTGCAGAAACAAGGATGCAGCCGAATGGCTTTTGCTGACGAAAATCCCCAACTGTTTTCCGTCCGAGAATGCTATGGAGCCTTCCGCCATGCTCTCGAGAGTTGCAACCTGGCATTTAATCAGGAGCTTATATACTGGGGAAACGGCAACCTTTCCGGTGTGACCACAGTACTTGAGCCGGTATTTGCCGAGCGGCAACTGCCTTTTGATGCAATCTTCTGTTATGATTATCGGCAGGCGGCAGAGATAAGCTGGTTGGCGATGGCCCGTTACGGACAGACGGGGCGAAATGATATGGTAATCTGTACCGCCAGGAATTTTAGTTATTACAAGTTGCCGGTTCCCACGGTTTATGTCGATCTCAATCTGGAAGGAGAAGTCAACGCTGCGTTCCGACAACTGATCGGACGACTCGAAGGCAAAGTCGAATGTCAGACTATCCTCGTAAACAGCAAGTAACAAGAAGTAATGGCGCAGAATTTTAATGTTTTCAACCACATAAATTTCATAAAGGAAGTAGAAAAGATGGAGACGGGGAAAAAATATGGTAAGCTTTCAGGCGTGTTCCACCAAAACTTTAAAACTGAAGGAGATTCAAAAATGAAGGTGGGCGAAAAATTATTTACACTTATCGAGCTTCTGGTTGTAATAGCGATTATAGCAATTCTCGCCGCAATGCTGCTGCCGGCACTGAATAAAGCCAGGAACAAGGCTCACGCAATCACTTGCACCAGCAATATGAAACAACTCGGAATCGGGGCCAATCAGTATATGAGTGACTTCGACGACTATATCCCGCAGGCAGGTTCCGGCGTACCGGGTGTAGTCGGATATGCCGCCGTGTATTTCAGCAATATGATCGGCCCCTATATCGGGTATCGAAACAATAACCAAAACAACTGGTATACAGAAAAAGATCATCTTCCGCTTTTTCTCTGTCCGTCCGATCTCATTTGCTATAATAAGACCCAGTGGTCCATTGCCGGTAATGGCGGAATCAGCTATCTCCTGAATTGGCATGCATCCTTGAAAAAAGCTTCAAAAATCAAGAAGGCAAGTTCCATGTTTATGATTATGGAAGGCGGTTATAACGTAGGGGCGTATTACATGTTTTGTTCGGCTTATTATAACCATTCTTCCAGCGGCGCCCGCGGCGTACTTCCCGGTTCCGGAGTAGATGTCGCACCAACTGTTATCCCGCCGGGAATCGGCACTAATATGTGCTATGTCGACGGACATGTTGAACTCATGAAAGACGAATTGATCAATTGCCGCTACGGTATAACAACCGCCAAATACTACTACAATTGGGTAATTCCCTAGAATCGGCGCAAGCATCGGGACAATGAAACTGCGATTACCCCGTCCGCTACAGGACGGGAATAAAAATATACTATAGGATTGTAAATGAAAATTGGCATTATCGGAACCGGAAATGTTGCGGTAAACAACTATTTACCCTGTCTTTCCAAGCATCGTGATTTTGATTTTATCTATCTTTCAAGAACCCGTTCGAAGGTGGAAAAATGTGTTGAAAAGTTCGGGGGTATTATTGTCGATTCTCCGGCGGAGATGATGAAACACAATCCCGGCCTTATCTTTATTTTAACTCTCGAGGACAAACATTATGATTTGGCCGGGGAATTGTTAAAATATCACCCCCAAAGGTTATTTTTCGAAAAGCCGCTTCATGCCCGTAACGGCCAGGCCCATGTCTGTGAAAATGATTTTTGGGAAGCACGGAAACTGTTGAACCAGGCCGACGAGCTCGGGGTTGGAACCGCAATCGGCTTCAACTATCGTTTTTTTGAGACTTCCAAGCAAATTTTCAAGCTGGTCGCCAATAAAGCAATGGGCGAACTTATCCATGCGTCATTCTTCGTAAATTATGCCTGTTGGAGCCATTGTATCGATCTGTTCCGCTGGTTGGGCGGAGAACCGCTCTCGGTTACCGCCTTGAACGGCAACACCGCCTGGGGTGACGGCGCAATGAAAGCATATGATTTAAGTTGTGCCATGGTAATGAAAAACGGCGGCAGCGCTACGATTCTCGGAACTTCGTCATCCGCCTTGAATCGTCCATTATATCAGGCGCTTTTAAACTACGAGAAAGGCATGATTACCTTTGGCGATCTGGATGCCGAAGTAAAAATCCGCCGGGAAGATTCCAGCTATATCGAAACACAATCGTTACTTCCTGTCGGGTCGCCGTGGATTCAGTATGGAGAATCGTTTATAAAATCAATTGAAGCATATCTTGCCTCCGTTGAAAAAGGGTTACCCCCGCCGGTTCCGGCTCGGGAAGGATTGCGCGAACTGCAGTTTGAAGCGGCGTTACGACGTTCGGCGGCGACCGGGAAACCGGTTGAAATCGAAAAAGAATTCCCATTAGATATGTAAAGGTTCAGAAAAATGAATTCAGTCAGATTTGCGGGACAAGGTAAAATCGAAATAGTTGATGTCCCACGTCCGGTTCCCGGACCGGGCGAAGCGTTGGTAAAAACGGTAGTATCGGCAATTTGCGGCAGCGAACTGGGCTGTTACCGCAACGCCGGCATGGCCGGCAACGGCGGACACGAGGCCGCCGGCATCATTGCCGAACTCGGGGATGGAGTTTTCAATCTCGCCATTGGGGACCGGGTCGGGGTAAGTGCGATTTCCGGCTGCGGGCATTGCGAATATTGTGAGAAGCAGCAATATACCTGGTGCAACAACAAGGCTTTCCACGGGAATATGCACGCCGAATATTTCCTTGCTGCGGCGAACGGTTGTCATATACTGTCTCCGGACATTGACTGGAACACCGGGGTATTGATTTCCGGCGACGGGATGGGGGTACCATATCATACTTCTACTAAAATCATTGCTCCCGATGCCCGGGTTGTCGCCGTCTTCGGCGCCGGCCCGATCGGACTGGGCAATACCATGCTTGAACGTTACCTGGGCCGTAAGGTAATTGTCGTCGATATTTCCGAAACGCGGCTGAAATTTGCCGAACGGTTCGGTGCGGTATTGACCTTGAATCCGACCAAATGCAACGCGGTTGAAGAGATCAAAAAATATACCTCCGGCAAAGGCGCAGACTTCTGTATTGAAGCCGCCGGAATAAAGGCCACCGCGCTGAATTGCTTTGACGCGGTCAAAACCGGCGGGCAGGTGATTTTTAACGGAGAACAGGGCGAAGTTCCGTTCTCAATCAGCGACCATTTCATCCGACGTGACATTACCGCGACGGGATCATGGTTTTATCACTTCAGCGAATATCGCAATATGCTTGAAATGTATCGGCATGGATTTAAGGTACAAGACCTTATCAGCGACGAATTTCCGTTTGAAAAATCGGATGAGGCGTATGCCTTGTTCGCAGCCGGAGAAAGTGCAAAAGTGATTTTAAAATACTCCTAAACATTTAAGATCTGGTGAAAAATATGTTGAGAAAATTATTGCTGTTTTCGGGAATATTGTGCCTTGCCGGCGGGCTTCGAGCGGGAGATTTCACCATTGCGCCGACCGTGCGTGAAATCGCCGTCGTCATTCCAGAAAAAGCGTCGCCCACTGTACGGATGGCCGCCCGGGAGCTTGCCGAACATATCGGCCTTGCCGTCGGAATCACCCCGAAAATTTATAACAGTACCGCTGCCGTTCCAGAGGATGCGTTTCAGTTTCGCCTGGGGGCCACCGGAGACTACGGCTCGGACAGTACCCCGTTGAAATTCAACGGGGCGCAGTGGCGATGCGATGAAAAGTCATATACCATTGCAGGAAATAACACCGCCGAATCATGTGGAACGCTTTTTGCCGTTTATGATTGGCTTGACCGCACCCTAGGCTGTCGCTGGTTATGGCCGGGAGAGTTGGGAAGAGTAGTACCGCACAGCGATAAAATTACCTTTTCCACCGGCAAAGGTCTTTACGCCCCGAAAGTTGAGTGTGCCTTTTGGCGTCCGTTGGCATGGCCGGACCCCAAACTTTGGAATACCGAAGCAGCTAGAGTATACTTTTTTTCCGAACAGAACCGCTGGTTGCAGAGAAACCGTTTATTCAATAATATGGCATTGCAGAATTATCCGCATGCTTTTGAAAAGTGGTACCAGAAATATCATGCGTCACATCCGGAATGGTTCAGCCTGTTACCGGATGGACGCCGGGAACCGGATGCGATGCATTACGGCTCTCCCCGCTTGATCAGCATGTGCGTTTCCAATCATGAACTCGTCAAAGAAGTAGTACAGCAATGGCTTAAAAATCCCCAATCAAACCTTCAAATCAATCTCAATGAAAATGATACTCCCGGATGTTGTACTTGCGATAAATGCCTGGAATGGGATGATTCTCCGCTTCCCGCTTCCGTCCGAAGAGCAGAGGCGACGAAACGCTTTAAAGCCGGTGATCGCAACTGGTACCAAGCCTTGGGTTCAGTCAGCAACCGTTATGCCCGTTTTTATATGGAGGTCCTTAAGGAAGTTGACCGGGTTGCGCCGGAACGCCATGCCCAAATTGCCGGGCTGGTTTATTCCAATTACAGCAAAGCGCCCGAAATAAAAATGAGCGACCGTATCTACCAGCGTTATTGTCCGCCGGTTATGTTCCCATTGACCAAGGAAAAGATGGATGATTATTGCAGTGAATATGCGAAATGGGTCAAAACCGGATGTCGAATGATCCTGCGTCCGAATTTCACTTTATGCGGTCACTGTTTTCCGATTAATTACGCTGCGGAATATGCCCGCTGCTACAAGTCCGCCAATGATCACGGCCTGGTCGGGTTTGATATTGACAGTCTTACCGGTAATTACAGTGCCATGGGAACCACGCTTTACACCATAGCACGCATTCCATGCCGCCCGGACATGAACGCCAAAACGATTGCGGAGGAATATTGTGCCGCCTTCGGGGCGGCCGCTCCTCTGGTTGAACGTTATTTTGCCCGTCTGGCCGACATTACCCGGAATGTCTGTCCCAAATTCACCGGTCAGAGTTTCGGGCCGGAAGGCGGAGACTATTCAAAGTATTTTATCATTGCCCCGCATGTTTTTACCCCCGAAGTTTTTGCCGAACTCTACGACATTCTCGATCAGGCAGCCCAAGGCGTAAAAAATGATAAATTGTCCGCTGAACGGGTCAATTGGCTGCGTCTGGGCCTGAAACATGCCGAACTCACTGCCGCAACCCAGCTCGGATTCGAGCAATATAAGAAGAACGGTGATATCGGGCCGTTTGCGCTCAAAGCGGCGGAGCTTGAAGCTTTCCGTGCCGAACACGAAAAAGATTTTATCAGTAATTTCGGTTTTCTGCGAATGTATGAAAACAGTGTCTGGCCCTGGGAATGGCTCAAATTCCAGGGCGAGAAATTACAGGCTCTGCCGATCCAATGGAAATTCCGTACCGATCCCGAAAATCAAGGCATAAATGAAAAATGGTTTGCCTCGAATTATGACGATTCGAAATGGAACACCATCAGAACAGACAAGGTATGGGACTCTCAATTGGGAGAACATTATTATGGCTTTGCCTGGTATCGTCTGGATATTGATTTGCCTCAAAAAATGAAGGGCAGCCCGGTCCTGCTGGTCGGTGCAGTGGATGAAGCCTGCGCGGTGTGGATAAACGGCAAAAAATGTTTATCCCGTCCCTACCTCGAAAAGGAAGATCCCGATTCATGGATGAAACCATTTGAAGTTCCGTTCGGCAAAGTTGCAACTCCCGGCCGGAATACGATTGCCGTTCGGGTTGAAAACCGTTCCGGCGCGGGCGGACTCTGGAAACCGTGTTATCTGAAATATGCCAACGCCGCCATCAACAGCGCCGGCAACATGATCCCCAACGGGAATTTTGTCGAGACCAAATATTGGCGCCCACAAAATATGTTCGGTAATATCGCCATGTCGCAACGCCCCGGCTCCTGTATAATTACGGTAAAAGGCATTGATAAAACCAAGCGTTATGATAATAAATTCGGGGCCTGGGGACGATTCTACCAGTCTTTCTCCGGGGTGAAACCGGGCCGGCGCTATATTCTGCAGGCAAAATTTAAAACTGCCGAAAACACCGATGGCGCGGTACGCGTCTGGTGCTATACCAGACCGTTCGACAATCCCGGCACGGAAGGTAATATTATGTTAAGTGCCGGTCCCACCGGTAACAAATCAGTAACGGTTCAAGGTGAATTCACCGCTTTTTCCGAAAAAGCCACTGTTTATTTAAATATTACCGCCAATCGGGGCAGTGTTGAATTTCAATCGGCAACTTTAGTTCCGATCGATCAACAATAATTATAAATCAAACAACGTAATGAAGAATACTGATAATGAATCACACCGATTATGAAATTGAAGTCGCGCCCCTGAAAGCCTTTGATCAGGGCAAACCGCATATCAACGGCCCCACGATTTACGGCGCTTCGCCGCAACGGGATTTCCTTTATTATATCCCCGTCCGCGGCGAACGCCCGTTGACTTACCGTATTGAAGGCGCTTTGCCGCCCGGTCTGTCTCTTAACGTCAACAGCGGAATAATTTACGGACAGGCCGAAGCGGCCGGAGAATGGCCGGTTAAGCTGCAGGTGGAAAACCGTTGGGGCCGCGATGAACGTAAATTTAAAATTGTCATCCGGGAAAATGGCCTGTGCCTGACGCCGTTGCTGGGTTGGACCAGCTGGAACGCCCATGCCACCGTGGTTACCGATGCCCATATCCGCCGGGCCGCCGAGCTGTTGCGGCAACTCGGCCTGGCCGACCGGGGCTATGCTTATGTCAACATTGATTCGGGCTGGCAGGGCACCCGGCCGAATGCCGCAAGTTCGATTATCCCGAATCAATATTTTCCCGACATGTATGCTCTGACGGCGCATATTCACCGTCACGGCTTGAAAGCGGGCATATATTCCACCCCCATGGTGCACGCCTGGGGCAGCAGCGACGAACGTTTGGCGTTGCCCGGTTCAACCGGTTACCCGCTGAATCCCGAGGCCTTCCACCCTTATTACGGCGGTTGCGGACAACAACATTTTGAGGGAATCGATGCCCGGCAATGGGCCGCCTGGAAATTTGACTACCTGAAATATGATTGGCCTTTATGCGACGGATATTATACGCAATGTATGTCCGAGGCGCTGCGGGCGACGGGACGTGATTTGGTTTTTTCGATTACCACCGACTGCAATCTGAAGTATGCGGATACTTACCGCAAACACGGCAACATGTTCCGGGCCAATAAGGATACCTATGACGAATGGTACAACCGCCTGGAGTTGATCATCTTTCCACCGGAAGAATGGCTGCGTTTCACCGGCCCGGGAAATTGGTATGATATGGATATGCTCGCGCTGGGGCCGATCGGTTTGAGCGATTGTGAATGGAATCGCCTGAGCCGCAATGAAATGATCTCCCATATGGCGGTCTGGGCGTTTATGGCCTCGCCGATCCAAATCAGCTGTAATTTGGCCGCAATCGACGATTTCACCCTGGCGCTGCTGTCGAACGAAGAATTGATCGACATCAACCAGGACGAACTCGGCCGAGGCGCCGTCTGCGAGGTACGGCAGGAGAACGCGCGGATATACGTACGGGAGCTTGCCGATCACGCTTTTGCCGCGGCGTTCATCAACTCCGGCGAAGATTCCGTCGAGCTTACGTTGGAACACCCCGGCAGATCAATCACCGCCCGCGACGTTTTAGCGCAGAAAGACTTGGGGATTTTTGATCAGAAAATCACTTTGTCCATTCCGCGTCATGGAACCGGACTCCTCCGCTGTCAGGAACAATAAATCTTGAACAATAACCAATTGGGAAGTTAATTATGTCGGAAAAATTATACAACGGCATCGTCCTGCCCGATGAATGGCCGCCGAAAAACATCAATCCGTATTCGCGTCAACCGATGAATGTCCCGTATCTGGAACATCCGCCGGCAGTTATCCCCATCGATCTCGGGCGACAGTTGTTCGTCGATGACTTTCTGTTGGAAGAATACGGCATGACCCGCAAGTATCATCCGGCGGTCAAACATCCCGGCAATCCGGTTTTTTACCCGGAAACCAAATGGGAAGGCGATGCGGAAATACCGCCATGCACGGTTCCCAAATGCGGCGGGGTTTGCTATGATGAGCAGGACCGACGGTTCAAAATGTGGTATCAGGCCGGATTCACCGGTAATATGGCTTATGCGGTCAGCCGGGACGGAATGCATTGGGAACGCCCGGAATTGGATGTGGTTCCCGGCAGCAATTTGATCCTGAAGACCGGAATGCGCCCGGATTCCGGTACGGTTTGGCTGGATCGCGACACCGCAGATCCGGCACAACGGTTCAAAATGATGATTCGCGATACCGGCGATGACCTCCACGGTAATTTTTACCCGGCGGCAATGCGCACCTCACCCGACGGCATTCACTGGTCGGAAGCGCATTACACCGGCCCGATGGGAGACCGCAGTACTTGTTTCTATAATCCGTTCCGACGCGTGTGGGTGCAAAGCATCCGTACCGTTCTGCCGTTCCGGGGGCGGGGCCGGCTTTATTGGGAAAATGCCGATTTCTTTAAGTCCGGCGACTGGCGGGAGGGCGAACCGTTGACCTGGTGCGGTGCGGACTGCTATGATCGGGGAAAAACCGCCTATCCGGAATTATACGCGCTGGACGCCGCTCCGTATGAAAATCTGATGGTCGGCATGTTTATGATTTATCAGGGCCCGCCGAACCCCTACGGCGTGCAGAGTGGGCGGCCGAAAATCTGCCAACTTTATCCCGCCTACAGTCGTGACGGCTTTCACTGGTCCCGTCCGGATCGCGAGCCGCTGATCGGTGCGGATTGCGAAGAAGGTTCCTGGGAATACGGTTATATTGAGCCTTCCGGCGGGGTCCTGTTGGTAGGGAAAGATGAAATCCGGATTTACTATTCCGCCTACGCGGGCGACGCCAAACGGCTCAACCCGGCCGAAGAAGTCAAAAGCGGAATGTATGCCAACGGCGCGGTCGGCTTGGCCACATTGCGCCGGGACGGTTTTGTTTCGCTGCATGCCGGATTTGATCTGGGTTACGCCCGTACCCGGATGTTGCAATTCAGCGGCGGACGATTTTTTGTCAACGCCAACACCGCCGGAAGCCTCCTTACCGTCGAATGTCTGGATGAGAACCGCCGACCGCTTCCCGGTTTCAGCCGGGCGGACTGCCTCGGTTTTCGCGGCAATTCCACCTGTGCGGAAATCCGCTGGAAAAACGGCGTTTCTCTGTCGTCATTGGCCGGTCGGCCGATCCGTTTTCTGTTCCGCATGGAACGTGGTGATTTTTATTCGTTCTGGGTCACGGATTCCTCCGATGGGGCATCTAATGGTTATTGCGGAGCCGGATTCATGCCGTAAAAATGTAAATAATTGGTAATGTGCGAAATTCGGTGAAAGAACGACTGAATGTATGAGCGGAAAAATTTTCTCCATGAAAAACCATAGAATTGATTTTGATTTTTTCAAGTTTGGGAAGTGGGGTGCGGGGGAGAAAGCGGCAACGTGCCGCCCCGATATAACCGGTTTTTCCTGCAAACAAAACCTTGTTGCAGCGGGGCATGGGGCGGCAAGCCCCATTTCCTCGCCCCCGGGGGCTCCCCGGGCGTGATCCAACGGCGAAACGTTGGTCGCCAAAGGCGAAATCTCCCATTAAAAAAGGATTAAATCATGAGCAAGCTTTACGATCAAGGTGAAAAAATCGTCCTCGGCATGTTCGCCGACGCGGAAAAGAATTTCCAGAAAGAAAACTACATGACCCCGTTCGAGTACATCCTCAACCACGGGTACGAC